>OGIE01005641.1_pt1 | contig 10352 bp, 4 predicted proteins | sample 1571581 | NCBI WGS metagenome assembly OGIE01 (sample SAMEA2582021, study PRJEB24529) | metagenome | biome: Human gut stool | place: China | collected 2011
TTCCGCATCACACGCAGCAGCGTCAGTGTGCCGCTCACGTTGTTCTCGTAGTATTCCAGCGGCTTTTCCACCGATTCGCCCACTGCCTTCATTCCGGCGAAGTGTATCACGGCGTCGATCTTGTTGTCCTCAAAGATCTGTTCCAGGTCTGCCTCGTCCCGCATATCCGTCCGGTAAAACCGCACGTGTTTTCCGGTAATCATCTCGATGCGAGCGATTGCCTCGACCTTTGAATTGCTCAGATTGTCCATGACCACCACCGGATAGCCGGCGTTGGTCAGTGCCACACAGGTATGGCTGCCGATAAAGCCCGTACCGCCTGTGACCAGAATTTTTCCCATGTTTTCTTACGCTTCCTTTCGAATTCTGTCAAATTCTATCTTCGTCAGATCAAAATTGTCATGCCGCCGATGGGGCGAATCTGCAGCACGTGGCAGCAGCCCTCGCCCAGCACAGCCTCCATGCCGTCCCGGAACTGGGTCAGCAGCACAGACGGTACAAATGCCTGCACTGTTCCGCCGAAACCGCCGCCGTGTACCCGGATGGCGCCACGTCCGCCCAGCACTGCCGAGCCAACTGCAATGGCGATGGAGACCGGCTGTTCCGCAGGCACAGAGGACGGGTAAACATTTTGCAGCAGGCAGTAGGAGGATTCGCCGGAGTTCTGCACCAGGTGCAGGAACGCCTCGAAGTCCCCACGCTCCAGGGCATCCGATTCGCCCTGGGCTCTGCCGTCCTCCCGGTAGAAGTGCATGGCACGCAGCACCGCACGGTCGCCGCACGCCTTTCGCAGTTCGGGAATCGAACACAGCACTTGTTCCGACTTCACCTCAGAAAGCACATCCTTGCCGAAATACTTCGCCACAGCGCCCATTTCCCTGGGGATCGCCGCATATTCCTCTGTGAGGTCTGCGTGATTCCCGCCGGTGTCCACGATGCACAGCGCATAACCGGTGGAAGAAAAGTCGAACTTCACCGGATGCACCACCGGCTTTACCGGATTCGCAAAGTCGATGGCAACTGCGCCGCCCACAGACGACGCCATCTGATCCATCAGACCGCAGGGCTTATGGAAATAGACGTTTTCCGCATACTGTCCCATTTGCGCCAGCTCCACCGGAGTGAACCGGTTGTCGGCGTACAGGGCGTTGCAGATATTCCCCAGCAGCACCTCAAATGCCGCAGAAGAGGACAGCCCCGAACCCGGCATGACCTGGGATGTGGTATACGCATCAAAACCGGTATCCAACGGACATCCGTACTGCTGGAACCAGGCAGCTGCACCACGGATAAGCTCGGCTGCGGTGGGTTTCTGGTCTGTCACCGGCTCCAGCTCATCCAGAGAGATCACATCTGCCGGAAAGCCCTCGGACTTCACGCAGATGGTCCGGTCGGTGCGGCGTGCCACAACGGCGATCACATCCAGGTTGATGCTTGCCGCCAGCACATGACCACGCTGGTGGTCGGTGTGGTTACCGCCCAGTTCTGTCCGTCCCGGCGCAGAAAAAACGGCGATCTCCCGGTCGCTGCCGAAATGCTGTGTAAATGTATCAATGGCACGCAGCAGACGTGTCCGATATGCTTCTGCCAGATCTGTGCCGCCGCTCAGCAGCACTGCGGTTTCTGTAAACGCCTCAGAGCTGAGCAGCCGGCGTGCTTCGTCAATCGCTTTCAATGTCATGCCCCTTTCTACGGCAGTCCGGCGCTGCATTTCTGCACCGTCCCGAACTGCTGTTCCCGGAGCCTGTTCTGTCCTCCCGGAAAATCCGCCGGATGCAGAACACGCTCATACAATACTCCACTATTCAGTATAGCCGATTTTCCTCAAATTTGCAAGCTTTGTTTGCGATTTTTTACACAACAAAACAGAATTTGAAAAAAGGAAAGTATCACCGCCGAAAAACAAAACAGATACAACCCTCCGCTTGAAAACAAAAACCCGACACGGGATTGCTCCCGCATCGGGTTTTCTTATGATGTCATATCCAGGCTGTCAAAAACGTTTTCACGTTCTGTTTCGGTTTGGCTTACTTTGCCTCATACCAGCAGGAACCCTGCAGGTTCTTCAGATCCGGGCAAACATCGGTCCAAACAGTATCCTTGTAGCCTGCGCCCTTCAGAGCGATGTAGTACATCTGATAGAACAGGTCAGTAGAGTTGATCATCTTCTTGCCTTCCTTGCTCTCAGTGTCGATATCGGTCAGGAAGTAAGACAGTCTCTCCAGGTTCTCATCGGTGTTGTTCTCCAGCAGAGTTACACCTTCCTTGATGCCGGCACCCAGTCTTGCCTGATAGTACATACTATAGAACATATCAGTAGAGTTTACAGCACCGCTCAAGTCAGTATCGCCCTTGATGCCGATGTAAACCTTAGCTATGCCAACCTTTTCATCTTTGTACCGGATCTCCAGGTCAGATGCAACGTAAGCGATATCGCCGGTCAGTGCATCGTACATTTCCTTCGGAGAAGCGTACTCGAAGGTCAGCTGGCTCAGAATGTCCTCGCCGTCCAGAGTTGCGCTCTCTACCAGATCTGCCGGGTCGAATGCACGAGTGTCCTCAGACAGGTAGAAGTTTGCATCTTCCTTTACCTTAACATCCGGCTTGCCGGCAGGCTGAGTCTCGGTTGTTGTGGTAGAAGTAACAGTATCGCTGGAAGAACCAGTGCTTGTGGTTGTCTCGCTGGAAGTTGTGGTATTCTCAGCAGAAGTTGTGGTTTCTGTTGTGGTTGTTCCGGTCGGTCTGGAGACCTTGGTGTAGTTTGCATCTTCTGTAGTCGTTGTCACAGTTGTAGTCTTCTTGGTGAAGGTGCCTCTCTCTGTGGTAGTCGATTCTACAGTAGTTGTGCTTACCGGAGCCTCGGATTCCGTTGCCTTTGTAGTTGTTGTTCCGGAAGTCTCGGAAACGGTTGTCTTTTCGGTTGTTGTTGTAGAAGTCGCTTCTTCTGTTGTTGTCGTAGATGCCTTTGTAGTTGTTGTAGCAGACGCCTTTGTTGTCGTAGTGGATTCCTTTGTCGTTGTTGTAACAGATGCCTTTGTTGTAGAAGTTGTGGATGCCTTTGTGGTTGTTGTAGCAGATGCCTTTGTTGTGGTTGTGGATGCCTTTGTAGTAGTGGTAGTTGTTACAGTTGTGGTTGTGGTTGTGGTATCTTCCACTTCCTTCATGATAACACGGATCGCACCATCCTTCAGACCAACCTGGTCGTCGAAGATATCCTCACCGGTCACGCCCTCGCCGTTCAGATACTTAAAGCGCTCAACATCAACAATGGTGCCGCCGCTGGGCATCTGGTCAATGCCGTCCGGAGCCCAGGTTACCGGGAACTCGTAGTACTGAACAGTCTTGCCGTCATACTCGCCGGTCTGAAGTGTCAGACCATATTCGTCTGCGATTGCCTGTACGGTATCTGCATCCGGTACATCGAATACCAGGTGGAAGATACGATCCAGCTCAGCCGGATCCTGCGGACCGTCGTTGGAGAATGCTTCGATGAAGCGGATCCAGCGGTCGCTGCCGTCGGTGATGGTGGATGTGCCGTTCTTATAAGCAGCAAAGTCGATCATGTTCGGTCTGCCGCTGGAGCCGAAGTCGTTGACTGCGAATTTGCTCTCCATGCCGTCCGGAATGGTGAACAGCTTTGCGGTTGCATCCGGGAATGCGACTGCACCGCTGATACCATAGCTCTTGGTGTCTACGCCTTCCTTGGCAATAACCTTTACGCCCAGTTCTTCTTCAATGCCAACATAATCCGGGTTTTCGCCAGCCGGCTGCGGATATACATAAACCTCATCGATATCCAGATTGATCGGCATATCCTTTTCGTCGGTTGCGGTTGTCTTTGTGGTTGTGATGGATGTGGTTGTATCAGCGGTAGAAGATGTGGTGACATCCTTCTTGTCGGTGTATACACGGAAACCGCCGTTGTAGTAAGTAACGTCTGTGGTAGCCAGGTCATTGCTGCTGTCGTCCAGGAACTGCTGGTTCGGCATGATGTATGCGCTGCCTGCTGTGCCGGAGAAGTCCCAGTTTACCTTCTGGTACTGTGCAAAGTTCATCGGGAAGAAGTAGTAGGTATTGCCGTCAGCATCTGTCTGGAGTTCCAGACCGTATTCTGCTGCAACATCTGCTGCGTTGTCAGCGATGTCGAAGTACATATTCATGAAGTTGCTTGCGCCGTTTTCTTCATCCGGGATGGTTGCAGTGCCGGCGGAAACAGTCCACATGAAGTACATCCAGCGATCTTCCGGAGCTGCGGATTCGTCAGCGCCGAATGCCTCAAAGCCTGCGGTGTTGGAAGTTCTGCGGACAGAACCGGATACATATTCATCCACGCCGTCCTTGGAAACTTCGGTCTTGTTGATGCTCAGGATCTTTGCAGTTACCATCGGGACATCAATTGCAAAGCTAAAGCCCTCAGACGGGATATACTTCTGCAGATAGAACGGCAGTTCAACACCCTCAGCGCCCGGCTCTGCGTTAGCCTCGCCGATGTCGATGACAATGCCCTTGCCCTTCGGTGCATCTGTTGCAGTTGTTGTTACAGACTGCTTGGTGGTGCTTGTAACAGTGGTTGCCTTTTCGGTAGCGCTGGTCTCTGTTGCCTTGTCAGTCTCGGTAGTTGCAGAGGTTGCGCTGGTCTCTGTTGCCTTTGTTGTCTCAGATGCACTGGACTCTGTTCCCTTGGTGGTTGCAGATGCAGTGGTCTCTGTCTCAGAGGACACGCTGGATGCAGTGGTCTTGATCTCTGTGGTGGAAGAAACGGAGGTTGTTGTTGCATCCGGATCTTCGTCGAAGCACAGAACGATCTTGTCGATGGTCACATCACCGAACTTCGGGTAATAAACCATGAACTGCACGGTTTCGCCGACAGTCTTCGGAATGTTGTAGGAAACAACGACCTGCTTGTTTGCCGGAACGGCCAGATCCTTGAATTCCTCGCTCTGCCACTCTTCACCCTCCGGCAGGCTGTCGTTCCATGTGCCGAAAGCGCCGCTGGTGTTGGTGTCGTTTGTCTTTACGGTGTAGTAAGCGATTGCCTTGTAAGCGCCCATCGGGTCGAACTCAACCTTGGTGTTGCTTGCCTTGCCGTCAGTACCCTTGTCTTCCTCAGCCTTCGGAGTCAGTACCTTGGTGTACTTTGCTGCCTCAGTGGTTGTGGTGACACTGGTGGTTGTTGCGGATGTGGTAACAGCGGAATCATAGTGGAGAACCACCTTGTCGATCTTGACGCTGCTTGCATCCGGATAAAAGATCATTGCCTTTACGGTCTTGCCAACATTGGACGGGATGGTGTAATCTGCTGTGCAGGCACCATTTGCGCCAACGCTTGCCTTAAATTCTTCCTGGAACCAATCGCCGTTGTATGTGCCGAAAGCACCGCTGGACTCGGTATCCTTGGAAGTTATGGTATAATACAGTGTTGCAGACTTTGCGCCGTTCGGGTCAAATTCTGCATATGCCTGGATATCACCGTCTTTACCCTTCTGGGTGCCGGTGGTGATCTTTGCCTCTACGTCCTTAATTGCCGGAGCAGTTGTGGTTGTCACAGTCTCGGCAGAGGATGCAGATGCAGTGGTTACAACAGATTCGGATGTCTCGCTGGAAACATCAGAAGAAACTGCGGAAGAAACGGTGGTCTCTGTGGTTTCCGCAGTGGTCTCGCTGGTAGTGGTTGTGGTGGTCTTGCCGGTGCCCTCTACAGTAAAGGTAACGGAAATTGTGGAGATACCGCCATCTACCTTAGAGGCATCGAAGTTATCCAGCGCACCAGCTGCGCCAGCCCATTTGCCGTTCAGATAAATACGGGTCGTACCAGGATCACTTTTGTTTTCATAGTATCTTGTATTTACTACCTTACCATCTGTTACAGCATCTGTTACTTCTTCGCCGTTGATGGAAACAGAACTCAGAGATACCTTCAAATCCTTAAAAGAGTCTGTTGTAAAGTTTTCCGTTGTTCCTTCGGGTGAAATCTGAACAATCAGAAAATCGATCGAAGCCGATGCCTCCTTCAAATCCCAGGAAACGGTGTATTCGCCGTCACCAGCGATACTTGTTGAATTTTCTGTTTTAACCCAGTTCGTATTAGAACCTACCTGTCCCATTAGGGATGCTGTACCGATTGCGTCAGCATCAGCCGCAGTCGCAATAAACGACATAACCGGTGTTACCAGCGCACTGGTGAATACGGTAGTTGCCGCCATTACACCAGCAGTCAGAGATGAAAGAAACTTCTTCATCTTCATGTTTATCATTCTTCCTTTCTTGATTTTCTGCGGCATAGCGCCGCCTTGGTTGTGTGCAGAGAAGCTTTTCTGCCCCTTGGTTTCCGTACCTCCGCCGTGCCAGTCGTCTGCTGCCCCCTTTCCGCTCACACAAATCAATTTTCTAATTACTTCCCTTGCAAAGACACCCATAGAGTGTGCCTTGTGCTGAGGTGAATGCTCCGTAAAGAGCAAGGGTCGGGATTATCCCCCTGTCAGCTTACGCTGACATCCCCCTTTTCAAGGGGGACATTCTTAAAATTGATTTGCGTGCTTTCCGCTTTCCAATTGCACAGCCGGCGCACATCTTCATGAAGCCATACCAGTGCTTTCCTGCACCCTACTTCTCCATATACCAGCATAGCATATTTGTAGATTTTTTGCAAGCGTTTTTTTCATTTTCCACACATTTTTATACAGCACGAATAAAAGCAACCTCTGTTTTTGTGCAATTCTTCTAAATCTGAAAAATTGCGTGAAAAACAACTTGCTATTTTGATGCGCTCTGACGCCTTTTTCCGGCAGTTTTCAGAGCGCATCTTTACCAATTTTTTCAGTTTCTCGCCGTCTCTGCAATATCCCGGAGTTCCTGCTCCAGCTGGCTGTCGATCATTTTACAGCTGCTGCGGTCATAGAACACCCCGGTGATGTCCCACAGCATGGGACACATCCCACGGGAATACGCCGCACGTGCCACCGCCGTGAGAAATGTCCGGACGGCGTCCTCGGTCTTGTTCCCGGTGGAACAGCCGTATTCGCCGATGATGACCGGGATGCCGTTGTCCAGGAAACGGGTCTGGAGCTTTTCCATGTCCTTTTCCAGTATCCGCTGGTCTCTGGGCGAACCCCAGGTGGTCTTTGCCTTGCCCCAGTCGGCGTCCTCTTCCAGGATGCAGAACGTAGACGGCGTATAATAATGTACCGACACGGCGCACCGTCCGGCGCTGTCCTCCGGCATCTGGAACATTTCGTCACAGGTCATGTCCACGTCGGTGGCATAGCCGGCAATGAGCAGATGGCGCTCCGGGTTGTTGCCGCCGGAGCTGCGCACCAGATCGACGAACTTCTGGTTGATGCGGTTGACGATGCTGTATGCCTCCGCCTTGCCATCCTCCGAACCGCTGTAGTGATTCCACAGATCGTCGAAACAGCCCTCTTCGTTCATGGATTCCAGAATGAGATGGTCGCCGTAACCGGAAAAGCGCTCCGATACCTGCTCCCAGATGCGGGTGTATTTCTCCATGCAGGTGTCATAGTCGGTGGAGAATCCGGCGATCCAGCCGTTGTCCCAGTGGAGATTCACCACGGCGTACATCCCGTTGTCCAGCACATACTGCGCCACGGTCTCCACACGATCCAGCAGTTCCGGCGCAACGGTGTAGTCGTCTCCCATCAGATTCGACCACGCCACCGGGATGCGCACCGAGTCGAACCCGGCGGCAGCATAGCCTGCGATCATTTCCTCAGTCACCGTAGGGCTGCCCCAGGCGGTCTCATAGCTGTTCACGCCGCCGCTGCTGTCGATCCAGTCGCCGCACGCCTCCAGGGTGTTCCCCAGGTTGATGCCCAGCCCCATTTCCGCCACGATGTCGCCTGTGGTCATATCGTCCCGCATTTCCGTGCGGAAGTCCGGCTTTTCCTCTGCCTGGCTGCTCTCCTCTCCGGCGGTGCTTTTGCCGCTTTCCGTGCCGCAGCTGCACGCCGCAGCTGTCATTGCCGCCGCCAATACCAGGGCAGTCAGTTTCTTTCCAAATCCCATATGTTCTCCTTTATCCTTTCTTCGGCGGTTTCATGGTCAGTGCAATGCGCTTGCGTTTCAAGTCCACATCCAGCACCCAGACCTTTACCACTTCGCCGACCTTGACTGTCTCCAGCGGATGCTTGATAAACCGGTCGCAGATCTGGGAAATATGCACCAGCCCGTCCTCATGGACGCCGATGTCCACAAAACAGCCGAAGTCGATGACATTCCGCACCGTTCCCACCAGTTCCATGCCCGGTTTCAGATCTTTCAGCTCCATGATGTCACCGCTCCGAAGCAGCGGCGGCGGCAGTTCGTCACGAGGGTCACGTCCCGGCTTTGCCAGCTCCTTGATGATATCCTTTACCGTCGGCTCACCCACGCCAGCTTTTTTCGCAATGGCTGCGATACCGTGCTGCTTGGCAATGGATGTGATCTCGCTGCGGTCCTGTCCGGCAATGTCCGCCAGCTGAAAGCCGCATTCCCGGAGAATCTGCTCCGCTGCGCCATAGCTTTCCGGATGCACGGCGGTGTTGTCCAGAGGATTCTTTGCGCCCGGCACACGGAGGAATCCGGCGCACTGTTCATACGCCTTGGGTCCCAGCTTTGCCACCTTTTTCAGCTGTTTCCGGTCAGTGAATGCGCCGTTTTCCGTCCGGTACGCCACGATGTTCTTGGCGATGGTCTGGTTGATGCCGGCGATGTGGGACAGCAGGGAGAACGAGGCGGTGTTCAGGTCTACGCCCACGTGGTTCACGCAGTCCTCCACCACGCCGTCCAGCGCCGCCGACAGCTCCGCCTTGGGCATATCGTGCTGATACTGTCCCACGCCGATCGCCTGAGGGTCGATCTTCACCAGTTCCGCCAGCGGGTCCTGTAACCGCCGGGCAATGGACACGGCGCTCCGGAGTGAAACGTCATACTCCGGGAACTCCTCTGCCGCCAGCTTGGACGCAGAGTACACCGATGCCCCAGCCTCAGAGACCACCATATACGCCGCAGAATAGGGCAGCTCTTTCAGCAGTTCCGCCACCACAGCCTCGGATTCCCGGGACGCCGTGCCGTTTCCGATGGCGACGGCGGTCACATGGTGCTGCCGCAGCATCTTCCGGATGGTATCCTTGCCCTTTTCCAGGGATGCGCCCTTTCCCAGGGTGATGTGCGCCACGCCGGTATCCAGCACCTTTCCCGTCTCGTCCACCACAGCCAGCTTACAGCCGGTGCGGTAGCCGGGATCTACGCCCAGGACGGTTCGGTTTTTCAGCGGTGCCGCCATGAGCAGCTGCCGCAGGTTGGACGCAAACACACCGATGGCAGCCGTTGCCGCCTGTTCGGTCAGCTCCTTGCGGATCTCCCGCTCCACCGCCGGGAACAGCAGCCGCTGGAACGCATCCTCTGCGGCAGTCTGCACCAGCTTTCCGCAGGGACTCTGGTTCTTCACAAACTTCTGGATCAGCATGGATGCCCCGTGTCCCTCCGGCAGCGTGACTGCCACTTTCAGTGCGCCCTCCCGTTCGCCACGGTCGATGGCGAGGACACGGTGACCCACGATGCGCTTTACCGGTTCGGCATAGTCGTAGTAGTTCTGATAGGGTGTTTCCGCATCCGCATCCACAGCGTGGGACTGTATCGTACCGGTGAGCATCACCAGACGGCGCATCTGTTTGCGCAGGTCGGCGTCGTTCGCCATCTCCTCTGCCAGGATGTCCATTGCGCCCTGGAGCGCCGCATCCGTATCCGGCACTTCTTCCGTGAGGAACGCCTGTGCCGCCTGCACCGGGTCTGTTCCGGCATCCTGCGCCATCAGCGTCCGTGCCAGCGGCTCCAAGCCACGGGCGATCGCCATAGACGCACGGGTCTTTCGCTTGGGACGATACGGCAGGTACAGATCCTCCGTCTCCACCAGAGTCTCCGCTTTCTGTATCTTTTCCGTCAGTTCCGGGGTCAGCTTGCCCTGGGACTCGATGGCGGAAAGGATCTCGCTCTTGCGCTGTTCCAGCTTGCGCAGGTATTGCAGCCGGTTGTCGATGGCACGCAGCACGTGGTCATCCAGCGAGCCGGTCCGCTCTTTCCGGTAGCGTGCAATAAAGGGGATGGTCTTGCCGTCATCCAGCAGGGCGATGGTGTTGTCGATCTGTTCCTGCCGCAGCTGGAACTCGTCAGCCAGTTTCTGTGGGATATTCAATATAGATTCACTCCGTTTCGATTTTGCTTGAATGTATCGCTGTTATAATAGTATAGCAAATTTCGGAAGAGATTGCAAGGGGGTTTTTTGGGGATGCGATTTGTGCTGAAATAGTGAACCGTAAACTTAATCCCCCTGTCCCTTCGGGACATCCCAGCACAAG
>OGIE01005655.1_pt1 | contig 10325 bp, 10 predicted proteins | sample 1571581 | NCBI WGS metagenome assembly OGIE01 (sample SAMEA2582021, study PRJEB24529) | metagenome | biome: Human gut stool | place: China | collected 2011
CGCGGCTGGAACCCGAACCAAAGTTCTTTCCTGCCACCAATATCTGTCCGCTATATGTAGGATCGTTCAGCACAAAATCTTTGTTCAAGGAACCATCGGCATTATTACTGCCGTCGTTCTGAAACTCTTCCCGGCGGCGAAAGAAAAGGAAACTGCTTTTTGCTGTCTGAACAGTATTCAGGACGCCGGAAAGCTTCTGAACCGATTCAAGATGAAAGCCGGCTCTTCTCTGACAGCTTTCGAGTTGATCAGCGATTTGCCGATCGAGCGAGTTAAAAAGTACCTGCCTGATATCGAAGTGCCTCCGCTCAGCGACTCTCCCTGGAAAGTATTGGTTGAACTTTCTCTGGAAAAGAAGCCTCAGGAAAGCATGATGGAACACATCTTGGAAGGTGCGTTTGAAGACGGAGAAATCACCGATGCCGCCATTGCCAGCTCTCTGCAGGATTCCCATACCTTCTGGCATGTTCGCGAATCAATCCCTCTGGCCGACAGAACGGCCGGCGGCAGTATCCATAGCGATGTCAGCCTCCCCATTTCTTTAATCCCTGAGTTCGTCGAAGAAACAAGCGCAATGCTTTTATCCGCTTATCCCTGGCTCGGGCTTTCTATCTATGGGCACTTGGGCGACGGAAACCTTCATTTCAATTTCGTCAGTCCCGAAGACCCGGGTGCAACCTACCGAAATGAAGAAGGAATTCGAGAAATTCTTTATAGTCAGGTTAATAAATTCGAAGGCTCGATTTCAGCCGAACACGGCATCGGAATGCTGAAACTTGACCATAATTACCAATTCAAGGATCCTTTGGAGATTGAAATGATGCGCAAGATCAAAAACGCTTTTGATCCGAAGGGCATCATGAATCCCGGGAAGCTCTTGAAAACGGAATAACCAACGAGGAAACTGTGGGTAAGAAATCAAAGAAAAAGGAAAAGAAGATGGCAGTCAAAGAAACTCGAAAACTCGCCAAAGAGGAACCTTCCGACATTGCATCCGAAGTTCTCGATGACGGTTACATCGATGTCATGGATGACAAAACTGTTGCTCTTTTCCCTTTGGGCGACATGATTATTCCCACAGGCATCGACTACAAACCCGGTGATCCTGAAGAAGATGCATTGGCGGTAACCGATGCGCTTCCTGAAATTGAAGATCTTTGCTTCTTAGAAGTTCCGAAGTTTTTTTCTTTAAAGGGCAGTTTTGGAAGCTCAAGCATCATCGCCAGTGTGGTCACACCGGCGATGATGCTTGAGCTTTCCCGAGCCGTCCAAAGGGTTTTGATTCGCCCGGAAGTCTCAGGCGTTGTCGTTACTCAGCCTGCGGACAATATTGAAGAAACAGCTTATTTCGTCAGCATTTCTTTATCGGATGTATTCCAGAATCAGAATTCCAAGCCGATCGTCTTTACGACCTGCATGAATCCCGAAGATCCGATGTTTGACGGGACCAAGAATCTTTTAGATTCCATTCGGGTTGCCTGTCACGACGTGAAGGGTGATATCCCAACGGTTGTCGTCTGCATGAACGGTGAGATCCATGCGGCGTCCCGCGCTCAGCTCACTCACACCAACAAGGCTTCTGCCTTGGCTTCTCCGGGCTGGGGCCCCGTCGGTTATGTCGACCGCGACAATGTTTATTTCCGCTGCGGTGCATTAGAGCTCGATACCGGTTTGAACTTCCCGATGCTCAAAAAGCTTACGGCCAAAGTTCCCGTTGTTAAAGCCATGTGCGGAGACGACGGTGCGCTTCTTGAAATGGTTCTTGAAAAAGAACCGGACGCCATCATCGTTGAAGGTTTCGGCCGCGGTAACCTTCCGGCCGGCATGATGCCTGCGATTAAAAAAGCGGTAAAGAAGGGCATTTTCGTTGTGATCTCGACAAGAGCTTCTTCCGGCCGTGTCTTAGACAGTACGGTTTTCCCGGGAAGCGTCGCGCAATGTCTTGAATCCGGCTGTTTGTTAGCCGGCGAAACGACTACCGCTAAAGCTAGACTTCTTTTGATGTACGTCCTTTCCCAGAAAGAAGCGATCCAACTAAAGAAAGAAGATCCTGAAAGATTCTTCGCCTACGTACAGGAATGTTTGGATCCGGTGCTCACCAATCGTCTCTTCGGTTAATGAGTCAAAAATTTGCTTCTATGGACGAGCTTTTCGAAGCGCTGAGCCATTCAGCGTTTCGAAGCAAGTTTCGTTTGTCTTACGCAGACAGAACTTATGCCGAGACTCGTAATGACGAGCTCTTGAAGAAACACGCCAAAGAAATTCTTCACGACAGAATCGGAAGCGCGAATCCGAAAAACGACGGCAAACAGACGCCGTACAAGGGACATCCGATCTTTACTGCGCAGCACGCGACCGGATGCTGCTGCCGCGGCTGTCTTTATAAGTGGCATGGGATCGACAAAGGCAGAGAACTAACGGAAGAAGAACTCAATACCCTGAGCGATGTGATCTTGGAGTGGATTCATCGAGACTTACAAAAACCGACTCCGAAGAAAAGAGTACGCAAAGGCGAGACTTTGGATCTTTTCGACCAAGATTAAGTTTCCTTTTTTGAAGGTTTTCAACACATTCCAGGAAGGCTTCTTTAGAAGCTTTCGGACTCAACCTAACTAAAAGTTATAACTAACCATCCATAAATAGTATTGGATTGAGAAGAAAAGAATTTTTATGATGGAGGCATATTGAAGGAGAAACTATGCCTCTTAACCGCCGTTCATTCCTCGGACTTTCAACAATTCTTTTGAGTTCTCCGCTTCCGGTATTTTCTTCGGAAAATAAACAAGCCAATAGAATCTTGGTATACGGAGATTCGAATTCTTTCGGATGGGCCTGGAGCCCTGAAAAAGACATCTATCGTCTTCCAATCGATCAAATTTGGCCTCAGGTCATGGCTCAAAAACTTGGTCCTAACTATGAAGTCGAAGTTAATGCCTTGGGCGGCCGAACGGTAAAAAGAGATCAAAAGGACGGCAACGGAACCGGCAAGAGCCTTTCCGGTAAGTTGTTCAACGGGATGGTTTCACTTCCTGCGGTTCTTTCCGAAAACCTTCCTCTGGATATAGTCATTGTCATGCTCGGAACCAATGACGCGAATTCAAGATACAAGAACAATGCAAAAGCGATCGCCGATGACCTTGAAGAGATGATTCGTATGAATCAAGCAGGTGAATGGCAATCCAACACTAAATTTAAGACACCAAAAGTCTTAGTCATTGCACCCCCGCTCCAGCCTAACGAAACAGCTTACGGCGACTCTTTCAGCGGCGCAGAAAAAATCACCAAAGAGCTTCCGCCGCTTCTGCAGGAAAAATGCCGAATTCTTGGAGCCGAATACATAAACGCTCAAGACTTCGTGAAAGGCATTCCGGGACAGATTGACCGTGTTCACCTTTCCCCGGAACAACACAAAGTTTTAGGCGAGGCGGCAGCTGCAAAGGTCAAAGAAATCTTTGCGCATTAATTGTTGAAAGGATCCTAGGAGGCCTTAATGAAACTTCTGACCGCTGCCGCTGCAATTACGACTTGTTTACTTATGTCCGGAAATGTCATGGCTCAAAACATTCAGATCAAAGTGGATGGCAAAGCTTACGCCGGGGGATTAAATGGTAACGATGCCGCGAAAGACTTTGCTGCAAAGCTTCCGCTCAAACTTAAGTTTGAGGATTTCGGATCGACGGAACGGATTTCGTATTTACCGAAATCATTGAACCTAGGATCCGCGCCTAGAAGCTGCGATCCTCAAAAAGGCGATATTACCTATTACATCCCATGGGGAAACCTGGCGGTTTTTGTCAGAGACTTTCGTCCGTCTGACAACTTAGTCCCGCTCGGAAAACTTTCTCCGGAAGCGCTTAAAGCCATCCAAGAAAGCGGCTCCAAAGATGTTGAAATCAGTCTTGTTAAGTGAACGATATGGAAACAACAGGATTTTTGAGAAGAACGATTCTTTTAACAGCGGCAGCAATGCCGATGATAGGCAGTAAAGTGTTTGCAGCAACTCCGAATCAAGGTGCATCCACGGTCTATTTCTCTAAAGACATCAATGCGGAGAACTTTTTAGCAATTTATGACCGGCTTAGAAAAGACGCCAACCTTCCGGAAGACAGAAGACTCTCCGGCATCAAACTTCACGGCGATGATGTCGATACGAATCGAGGTATGTGGGAAGCATTGCTGAATCACATTCCGAACAGCAAGTTTGTTGAATGCAACTATGCCTCAATCTATCCGGCCGGAAGAGGCAATACGCAAGGAAATATTAGAGCGATAACGGCTCAAGGCGTCGACAAGAATCGCCTCGATATCTTGGATCGCAACAACGAATACACGGAAGTTCCGATCAAAGGCGGTAAAGAACTGAAATCTGTCTCTGCGCCGACGGCTCTATTGAAAGAGTATGGCTGCGTTGCAGTGACGGCTAATTTCCGAATTCCGAGTTTTGCGGGATTTTCGGGTGCGTGTAAAAACGTCGGCATCGGTTTAGCCAGCGGAGAGGGCAAGACTCAAGTTCATGGTCTGGGAGTCAGAAAAGATGCAGGATTCTTCCGAAGACTCGCCGATGCTTCAAAAGGCATTCACGATGCAATGGACAATCGACTGCTTTTTATTAACGTGGTCTCAAACATTCACGTTGATCCGCTGAAAGGTACTAAAGTCCGAACAGGCAATCTCGGCATCGTCGGATCTCTGGATTTGCTCGCTGCCGACCAAGCCGCGGCAGACTTAATTTACGGTCTGACTCCTGCTGAGTACAACGCTTATTCGCTCCAAGAAAAGATTGACAGAGGCTTCTTACAACTCGAGTACTTGGACGAAATCAAAGCCGGAAACCGCACCTACAAGCTCATAACACTCTAATTTTTATAGGAAAAAAAGATGAAAAAACTCCTCATTGCCACACTTCTTGGTTTAACTGCCGCTAGTGCACAAGTTCAGGCCAAAACACTTCTTGTCTATTACAGCTTCACCGGAAATATTGAAAAGGCCGCTGTCGCCGTTAAAGACCAAACCTCGACGGATGTGATTCAGATTCAGCCGGCGCAAAAAGGCTTGAACTACGCGGCCAACAATTATTCTCTCGGAAGTGATTTGGTGGACCAAATTAGAAGCAAGCCTAATGATGCTTCTTCTTATCCCGCCATTGATCCGGTGGACGTTGACTTTTCAAAATATGACACCATTATCATCGGTACACCGCTTTGGTGGAGCAATATGGCCGCACCTATGCAGACATTCTTGTTCCATAACGGAAAGGCAATGGCCGGCAAGAAAATCGGTTTGATTGTCTCCAGCGCCAGCAGTGGAATTTCCGGTGTTGAAAGAGACGCCAAACGCCTTATCCCTGAAGGTAATTTCACAAAGAGCCTTTGGATTCGTTCCTCTCAGTTTTCATCCGCTCCGAAAATGGTCGCGGAATGGCTGAAAGCCAACGGTCTGGCCTCTAAGTAATTTTTTCAATAAGAAAGGCGCCGAGGCGCCTTTCTTACTAAATATCAAGAAGATCTAATCGGCCAATTAATATTGGTCAAACATTCTCTGGATTTCTTTCGGATCCTGAGTCTTCGTCAAAGCAAGCTGCAGAAGCAGGCGAGCTTTCTGAGGGTTAAGTGTGTCGGATTCTAAGAAACCGGCCTTCGTCCACATCGGCAGAGAAACCGTCGTTGCACCGTTCGGTACGCGGGCACTTCTTACAACCACAACACCTTTAGCCACAGCGTCTTTCAGACCTTCCATTGTCGGGTTGGCGATGGAGCCGTTGCCTGTACCAGCGTGAATGATGCCTTTAGCACCGGCTGCAACAGCAGCGTCGGCCATAATACGGTCGTCGTCAACATGAGAGTAGATGATGTCAACGCGAGGCAGAGTCTCAAGCTTGCTGACGTCAAATTCGCTGTTGGTCGTGTGACGCTTTGTAGACTGCTTGTAGAAACGAACTTTGTTTCCGCTCACATAACCCATGGCGCCGAGTTCCGGAGACTTGAACCTTCTTGAAGGTAGCTGGATTGGTCGTATTTGTCTTGGTGACATCGCGGGCACCGTTGATTTCATCATTCATGACGATCATGACGCCTTTGCCTTTTGCTTCAGGCGTAGAAGCAACGCGAACAGCTTCAAGAAGGTTCATAGGACCGTCGGCAGAAATGGCTGTGGCAGGGCGCATAGCGCCGACCAAAATCACAGGCTTGTCGCTCTTAGTAACAAGGTTCAGGAAGTAAGCGGTTTCTTCCAATGTATCGGTACCGTGGGTAATCACCACAGCGTCAACCTTCGGATCAGCCAGCAGTTCGTTAACGCGCTTGGCAAGTTTCAGCAAGGTCTTGGTATCCATATTGTTGGAAGAGATCTTGACGACCTGTTCACCGGAAACATTGGCATAGTCTTTCATTGCGGGAACCGCTTCGATCAAAGTCTGAATGCCTAAATCACCGGCTTTGTATCCGGTTGTCTGAGTGCTGGAAGCAGCAGTTCCGGCGATCGTTCCGCCTGTAGCCAAAATCTTAACGGAAGGAAGGTCAGCGGCAAAAGCTGTGGCGGCAGCCATCAGAGTTGCGGAAAGAAGGATTTTCTTGAACATTTTATTTATGCGTACAAAAAGTTAGCCTCAATCGCTAAATTGAGGAATTACCCACCTAAAAAGGCATTTTTAATCCCGGGCACCGAAGTACCCGGGGCAAATAATCAAAAATTATTTGTAGAGGTCGTTGACAACGTCACGAGCAAACTTGTCCTGAGCTTTGATCAGGTCACCGAGTTCCTTGTTGTCTTTGAAGTCAAGAGCCATACCGGCTTTCTTATGAGCTTCGATGACAGCAGGATCCTGCATTGTCTTCTTGAAGGCTTCAACGTAGTACTGGATAACTTCAGGCTTGGTTCCCTTCGGAGCAACTAAAGCACGAGCAGAGCCGTACCATTCGGGGTAGAGGCCTTTTTCGCCGAGTGTCGGAACATTCGGGAGTTCAGGATCACGTTTGGTGTTGAAAACAGCCAGAACACGGAGTTCTGGTTTGTCGCCCTTAACGAGCTTGGCAACGTCAGCAACCTTGGCGCAGGTGAAGTCAACTTCGTCCTGACGAAGAGCCAGCAGCTGGTCGGCTGTACCGCCGTAAGGAATGGCTTTGTACTTGAAGCCGGCGCTCTTGGCAAGCAGCTGAGCAGCTGTGTGGTTGGAAGCCTTGTTGCCGTTTGTGGAGGCTTTCAGGTTTCCTTTCTCTTTAGCGGCGGCAACGAGTTCTTCGATGGTCTTGTAGGGAGAATCGGCCTTAACAGCAACAACACCGGCTTCAGTCAGATGGTTGGCGATAGGAACGATGTCATTGATGGAGAAGGGTGCCCCCGACTGTGCAGCCAAAGTGGTGAATGTCGGCAGGTTGATGAAGCCGATAGTCTGGCCGTCGGGTTTGGACTGAACTAATTTTGTCCAGCCGATCTTGCCGTCAGCACCGGGAAGGTTCTGAATGATGATGGTTTTCGGAATGTACTTCTGGGCTTCGGTAGCAAGAAGACGAGCACCTGTGTCTGTGCCGGAACCGGCTTTGTAAGCAACGATAACGTTGACGTCACCGGTCGGTTCCCATGCCATAACTGTCATCGGCAGGGTCATAGCAACAGCAACAGCTGCAAGAACTTTTTTCATTTCGAATATCCTCCTAAGGATGGTGATTTTTTTACTTCTGAACCCAGGTCGCTTTTGCAGAATCATTAATTCGACAAATGGTGACTCCGAATCAGTAATGTGGATATTAACGCACGCTTACAAAATTTGGAATACAAATTAGTGAATCGTCCATAAAAAAGCCTCCGGCGAGGCGGAGGCGAGTGGTCAAAGCAACAGATTAATGGTGGGATCTGGCTTCAACATGTTTTTCCCAGCGAGCCATCAGCCACGGAGAGCAAGTGCCGAGGACGCACAAGAGGATGAGCATCCAGCAGAGCGGGGTGCTGAAAAGGATCGTAGGATCGCCGTCGGAGAGATACAGAGAACGGCGCAGGCCGTTTTCACCGATCGGACCCAGGATCAGACCCAGCACGATGGCGGCTGCGTTCAAATCAAACTTGCGAACGAAGTAGCCGATGATGCCGAAAATGAACATGATGATCACTTCCACAAAGTTGTTGTGGATAGCAAAAGAACCTACAACGCAAAGCAGGAAGATGGAAGGAATCAGGATAGAGTCGGAAAGGCGGGAGACCTGAGCAAACATACGGCAGCCGATGAGACCGACACCCAGCATCGCAAACTGAACCAGCACGAAACCGGCAAAGAATGTGTAGGTCATCGAAGCGTAAGTGGAGAAGAGCTCCGGTCCCGGCTGCAGACCGTGAATGATCAAACCGCCCATCAACACAGCGGTCACGGATTCACCCGGAATACCGAGCGTTAATGTCGGAATGAGAGAACCACCGGTCACAGCGTTGTTCGCAGCTTCGGAACCGGCCACACCGTCAATAGAACCTTTGCCGAATTCTTCTTTATGTTTGGAGAACCGGCGTGCTTCGTTGTAACCCATGAAGCAGGCGATCGTTGCACCGGCGCCAGGCAGAATACCCAAGATGTTGCCGATGATCCAAGAACGCGTGATGGTCGGAGCCAGTCTCTTGATATCGGCGCGGCTCAGAAGAAGGCTGCCCGTGAATTTGGCTGCTTTCGCGCGTTTCTTAATCGCTTTTTCAGCCAGGATCAAAACCTGAGACATCGAGAACAATCCGATCAGCGCGCAGGTAACGTTGACACCGTTGTACAGCGTAGCGCTGCCCATCATGAAGCGTTCAACGCCTTCCATCGGGTCCATACCGATGGTCGAAATCAGGAGACCCAAGATGCCGGAGATGAAACCTTTTAGAAGCGATTTAGAGGAAACACCGGCGATCACGGTTAAACCGAAAATCGAAAGCCAGAAGTATTCAGGGCTCTTGAACTTCATCGCCAGTTCGGCAAGGAACGGGGAGAAGAAGTAAAGAGAAATACAGCTTAATAAGCCGCCGCAGAAAGAGGCAAAGCAGGCAACAGCGAGCGCCTTAGCGGCCATGCCTTTCTTTGTCAGTTCATAGCCTTCAATGGCCGTTGCCGCAGAAGCAGGGGTGCCTGGCGTATGAATCAAAATGGCGGAAATAGAACCGCCGAAGATGGCGCCGCAGTAGATACCGCCTAAGACGATCAAACCCGTAGCTTGATCCATACCGAAGGTCACCGGGAGCAGAAGGGCAACGCCCATTGCGGCAGACAAACCTGGGAGACAGCCGATCGTGATACCCAGCGCGGTTGCGCCGATCATAAGGATCAATGTAAGAGGATTCATTGCATGGATGAAACCCATGCCCATTAAGGAGAGTGTTTCTAACATGGTTTCTTCTCCTTATTCAAACCAAATCCCGAGGGGAAGAGGAACATGCAGGAACATCGAGAAAACCAGATAAGTCACAATCATGATGCAGGCGCAGCTGATAATTGCGGGTATCGGTTTTACTTTCAGAAAGAACTGGGCCAGCAGCAGATAAAGAACGCTGGAGATGTAATAGCCCAAATAGTTCACTAAGGCCATATAAATAATGCAGCCTGCCAAGACACCGAAAAATTGTCCGGGAAGGAATCCTGCGAACAATTTTCTGAAGTCATTCAGGACAACTCGATGGCGGTAGAAGGAATATAACTGTTTACCTAAGAAAAGCGTATTGCAGCAGTAAAGGGCAGTTAAAAGAATTAGAGGGTAGGATTGAGCAGCCGGCGGCAGCTGCAGCGTCATGACCAAAAACCAGGTCGCAACGCCATAGACTACCGCAATGACGCATAAGTCGGACTCTTTCATAATTGTGACTCTTGTTAATGAGGTTGTTCTATGGACTTGTCGTGATTAGAAGAGATGAGGTTTTTATTTCTCTGAAATAATTACTTACAAGACCCATTCTGCCTGATTTTACATCAGCGCCTTCGGCTGACCAACGAATTTCAGAACGCTTACCTGTGAAAAGTTCGAAAAGAAACAATAATTCAAAACGTTAATCGATCACCTCATTGTGTAATTTCTTGTAGTTTTTCTGACTTTCTAATTATTCTTACCCAAGAGAGGAGAACGAACGTTTTTCGAAAACCTACAGGCAGCAGCCGGAATGAAGAGCTTAAGAGTGGGTAGACGCTGCTCCGTCAGGCCAGCAAAAAATCCTGTTTTCTGCCTTTACCGCAAAAATAGGCAAAATTTCCAGAAATACGAGACATAGCGGCCTTAGACATATCCCTAATATGTACACATCGATCATTTATTGATTTTTTTATTGATAGGTGCGAAGCATGAAAAAACTACTTTGTGCTGCTTTAGTGGGAGCTCTTA
>OGIE01005657.1_pt1 | contig 10321 bp, 7 predicted proteins | sample 1571581 | NCBI WGS metagenome assembly OGIE01 (sample SAMEA2582021, study PRJEB24529) | metagenome | biome: Human gut stool | place: China | collected 2011
CAGGCAAACATCAATGGATACGGAACGAATACGATCGCGTCCTGGGCGGTTTACGGAAAGATCGACGGTATTTTCTGGATGACTATGGATGCCATGGGAATCTCCGTGACGACTTTTGCGGGACAGAATTTCGGTGCAGGAAAGATCAAACGTCTGAAAAAGGGCACCTATGTGGGGCTTCTCATGTCGACGATCATTACGGCAGCACTTGGTGTATTTATGTTTACGGCAGGTCCGGTACTCATCAGTCTCTTTACCAACGATGTGGATGTCATGGCGGAGAGCATGAGTATTATCCGCTTCCTGGTGCCGTTCTGGTTCTGCTACATCTGCGTCAACGTATATCCGTGTACGCTGCGCGGCGTGGGCGATGCCCTGATCCCAATGCTGATCATCTGTGTTGGAACCTGTATCCTGCGTGTGCTCTGGGTATTCGGCGCAGGCGCAGTCCATCCGGGACTGTACACGACGCTGACGAGTTATCCGTTAAGCTGGAGTATCACTTCGCTGGCATTCCTGGTATACTATTACCGGTTTAGTGCGATGAGAAAGTTAAATAAACTGATTGAAGAATAAGCATAACTGTTCGGCAGGTCTGTGAACTAATTGTTCTGGTCTGCTGAACAATTATAATAAGTGTAACTGGAATATGGATGTTGAATTTGAATTTAAAGAGAAAAATGGGGGCGCTTGTGTGACAAAGCTTTTGGCACCAGGCGCCGTCTGCGTGGTACCGGAAAGTCTGGGCGGACTTCCGGTGACAGAGCTGGCAGACAAGGTATTTTCGGGGAGCACGGTGGAGAAAGTCTATCTCCCGCGGACACTCACCCGGATCGGAAGATATGAATTTTATGGATGTGAGAAGCTTCAGGAGATCCATTTTTACGGGGCACTCCGGGAAGTCGGCGGCGGTGTGTTTACGGGCTGCCGGAATATCAGGAGTCTGACTGTGCATATGGGGGTGGATGAAGAGTCGGCACTCAGGGATTTTGTGACGGAGATCAATGAGAGAGTCACAGTGCATGTATTTATACAGGACGGACAAAATCGAATGCAGGACGAGAGAGACACGGACTCTGCACGAACATCGCTGGCTTCAAGTACTTTTGAGGAAGAGAACGGGGAGACAGAGACTGCGCGTGTGATCTTCCCGGAATACTACGACGAGGCGGTGGAAAATACGCCCGCCAGGATCACGGTATCCAATATCCACGGTGCAGGGCAGAAGTATCGCTACTGTTTTGAGGGACGAAAATTCCGATTTGACAGGTATGATAAAATGTTTGTGTATGAAAAAGCAGAGGAATCGGTTCTCATGGCATCGAAGATCGCGGTGACCCGGCTGCAGTATCCGAAAGGACTGTGGGAGAGCGCGAAAAAGGAATATGAAAAGTTTCTTATGGAGAATCTTTATGAAGTAATTCTCGGCAGCCTTGAGGACCCGGAGACCATAAAATGGATTGCGGGACAGTATTTAACACCGGAAAAGAATCCGCTGACGGCGGATAAGATGTCGGGGCTGATCACGGAGATCTCGAAAAAGCATCTGCCGGAGCTTTTGGGGATGTTTATGGAGATCCAGAGGAAGAAGTTTGGCGTAAAAAAGAAAAAGTTTGATTTTGATTTGTGAGGAGGTCAGAAATCGTCATGAGAGAAGATGCGGCATGGTCGCCGATCCTGAGAGAGCAGGGCGCGCTGGAAGAACTGGCGGCGATCGGCGTTGAGATCATACGGAACGCGAGGAATGAGCTGTATCTTTCCATGCGGTTTCTCGACGTGGCCTTAAATGGTCTGTTCCCGGTGGCGGACAGCAGCGTAAAGGGAATCGGGACAGATGGAACCTTATTATCCTTTGAGACGGGATATATCTGTGGCTGGTACCGGAGAAATCCTGTTTATGTAAATCGAATGATCCTGCACGAGACATTCCACTGTCTCTTTGTCCATCCATGGTCGAGGAAAAAGCGGCCGGAAGAATACTGGAATCTGGCCTGCGATATCGCGGTGGAATCCCTGATCGACGGGATTCACAAGCCGTGCGTCCATCTGCCGATGTCACCGGTGCGGGCAGAATTTTACGGACGTCTGAGGAAAAAGATCAAGGTATTGAATGCTGAGAGCATCTATCACACTATGCAGGAGATGGAGCTTTCGGAGATCGAATATGAGCGGCTCTGCCGGGAATTCTGCCGGGACGATCATTCCAGATGGGAGAAAGAGGACGAGAAGAAGTCCCCAAATCCCAACCGGAACCGAAAAAACGATTGGGATGACAAGCGGGAGAAGATGCAGGCGGAGATGGAGGCGTTTTCCAACGAGGCGGCGGATGACTCCAGGGAGCTGATGGATCAGCTGGCGGTGGAGAACCGGGAGCGGTACGATTACCGGAAGTTTTTGCGGAAATTTTCGGTGCTGAAGGAGACAGTCCAGATCGATCCGGATGCGTTCGACTATGTATTCTACAATTATGGCATGCAGTTATACGGAAATATGCCGTTGATCGAGCCCCTTGAGACGAAGGAAGTCCGGCGGATCGAGGATTTTGTGGTCGTCATCGACACTTCGATGTCATGTTCCGGGGAGCTGGTGAAGAAATTCCTGGAAGAGACCTATGGGGTGCTGGCTCAGTCGGAGAGCTTCTTTAAGAAGGTCAATATCCATATTTTGCAGTGCGACGATAAAGTACGGCAGGATGTGAAGATCGAGAGCGAGGAGGATCTTCGGAATTACATGGACCACATGGAACTCTATGGCATGGGCGGGACTGATTTCCGCCCGGCATTCCTGCATGTGGACCAGATGATCAAGGCGGGAAAGTTCAGCAGGCTGCGGGGACTTCTCTATTTTACGGACGGATATGGGACATTTCCGGTGAAAATGCCGCCATATGACACGGCCTTCGTGTTTATGCGGGATAATTATACTGATGCGGACGTTCCGCCTTGGGCGATGAAGGTGATTCTGGACCCGGAGTCGATGGAGGACGTGGGGAAAATATTAGATGGAAAATAGTAACTGTTCAGTAGGTCTGCGCATTTACTGCGCTGACCATAAGAAAACTTAGAATGGAAGGCAAAAATCCTATCGGCATAGCCGATTTGAAATGGATTTTTGCGCGTAACTGTTGGGGTACTGAACCGTTACGGAAAGTAAAAGGTTTGACAGGCTGGTTCACGGACTGTAAAAATTATACCGGAGTAAAAAAATATGAACATCAAGCGTGCAAAACAGGAAATTAAAAATACGATACAGGTGTATCTGACGAAGAACGCACACGGGGAATACGAGATCCCGTCCATGCGGCAGCGCCCGGTGCTGCTCATCGGTCCGCCAGGAATCGGAAAGACCCAGATCATGGAGCAGGTGGCGCGGGAGTGCGGGATCGGTCTCGTCTCCTACACGATCACACACCATACGAGACAGAGTGCCATCGGTCTCCCGTTTATCTCGGAGAAGACTTACAGTGGGAAGAATGTCCATGTGACGGAATATACCATGAGTGAGATCGTCGCGGCAATCTACAATAAGATCGAAGACACAGGACTCTCCGAGGGACTTCTCTTCATCGATGAGATCAACTGCGTTTCCGAGACACTGGCCCCGGCCATGCTGCAGTTTTTGCAGTATAAGACTTTCGGAAATCATAAGATCCCGGATGGCTGGATCATCGTGGCAGCAGGAAACCCGCCGGAATACAATAAATCCGTGCGGGAATTCGATATCGCGACCTTAGACCGTATCAAAAAGATCGATGTGGAGGCGGATTTTGAGGTCTGGAAAGAGTACGCGAAGCAGGCGGATATCCATCCGGCGATCCTGTCATTCCTCACCGCAAAACCGCAGTGCTTTTATCAGGTGGAGACAACTGTGGATGGCAAGATTTTTGCGACACCTCGTGGGTGGGAAGATCTCTCCGGATTTTTAAAGGTCTGCGAGAAGGTGGATCTTATCTGTGACCGGGAAGTTGTAGTGCAGTACATTGAGCATCCCCGGATCGCAAAAGATTTTGCGAACTATCTGGAATTATATAAGAAGTATCAGGCGAGATATCAGATCGATGAAGTTCTGGAAGGAAAACGCAATGAGGGCCTGATGGAGCAGGCGGCGAAGGCACCGTTTGACGAGAAGCTTTCCATCATCAGCCTGATTTTAGCGAAGCTCGATGTGGAGTTTAAGGCTTATGCGCAGAAAGAGGATTATCTGGAAGTGCTGTTTGGGGAGCTGAAAGCATTCAAGAGCAGCCTGGAAGATAAGACAGGAGCCGGAGAAACGGAAGGATCCAAAGAAAACAGACGGAACCCGGTCGATATGTTTGCCCGTCAGATCGATACCTTCACCGCGGCAGCTGAGCAGAAACAGAAAGCCGGTCTTCTCACAAGACAGGAAAAATATCGCTGTGCCGATATCGCAGCGGATATGAACCGATACCTTCAGACTGTGAAAGCAGAGCTTTTATCGGGGGGTGACGAGATATTCGACCGGTTCCGGGAGCTGTTTGGTGACGAACGGACAGAACTTGAGGATCTGTGCGCTCATGCCGGACAGACACTGGAGTATGCCTTTGATTTCATGGAAGGAACGTTCGGCAGCAGTCAGGAGATGGTGGTGTTTATCACGGAACTGAACTCCAGCGCCCCGGCCGTGCGGTTCTTACAGGAAAATGAGTGTGAACGATATTTTGAATACAATAAGAATCTGCTGTTTGATGAGAGACGGACAGATATTCTGAGCAGGCTGGACAGACTTGGGGCATTTTAATTGGAAAGGAAAGTGATCATATGGAATACGAAGGAACCGTATACCGCCCGCCGAGCGAGGCGAGAAGCTTAATTATTCAGGTGACTGTGGGCTGTGCCCATAACCGGTGCACCTTCTGCAACATGTACCGGGTGAAAAAATTCCGAGTGCGGACAAAAGAAGAGATCATGAAGGATCTGGACGAATGCCGCGATTATTACGGACCGTATGTCAGCCGTGTATTCTTTGCGGACGGTGATGCACTGGTGGTAAAGACAGAACTTCTTTTAGAGCTTTTAGCCTATGTCCACAAAAATTTCCCGTATGTGGAGCGGATCACCTCTTACGGGACTGCAAAGGATGTTCTGGCAAAGTCTGAGGAAGATTTAAAAGCCTTAGCGGCAGCAGGACTCGAGATGGTCTATATCGGAGCGGAATCCGGCGATGACCGTGTTCTGGAGCATATCCATAAGGATGTGACGGCGGCCCAGATTGCGGCGGCGGGACAGAAATTGAAGCGCTGCGGCATCAAGACCTCTGTGACGCTGATCTCCGGCCTCGGCGGAAGAAAAGGGATCCGGGAACATGCCATCAAGTCGGCGGAGCTGATCAATCAGATGAATCCGGAGTATGCCTCCTTCTTGACATTGCGCCTCTATGAGGGGACCCAGATGAATGAGGAAGTAAAACGCGGGGAGATGGAGCTTATCACCCCGGACGAGATCGTGGAGGAAATGGAGCTGTTTTTAACACACATTGATTCTCCCGGAACGATCTTCCGGACAAACCACGCGTCCAACTATGTAGTGCTTGCGGGAACTTTTAACGAAGATATTCCGAAAATGCTGGCACAATTAGAGGATGCAAAGAAAAGACAGCGTTACCGCCTTGAAGAATGGCGCAGACATATTTAAGTAAGAAGAGCAGAGAAAACAGTCCCGCGGGCTTTCTGGACGCTTAAAACGGCAGAAAAATGGCTCGCGGGATATGCCTTTTCAGGGGCTTTCCGGGACGATCCCGGAGTGGACTCTTCTTGTAGATTGTATTCAAAAAACAACAAGATATAGTTTTGAATCATGAATTTTTCACCATATATATGGTTTTGGTATATCATATTTATATAGCAGTACTCCTTGCAATCCGGGAACAATACAGTTATAATAGAATCGTTCTCGCGTGAGTGACTAAAAATAACGTGGCGGGAACATGACATGACCGCCTTAAGAGACTCGTGGCGGCAAGTCCGACAGATCAATCATAAAATATCTAAATCAGATAAAATTTCTGTATAATTCTGAAAAAAACAAACTGTATATACAACCAAGAAAACTATCAGCAACTGAAATGTACATGCCTGAGGCCGGCCAGTAAATGCGCGGACCTGTAGGTCAGCTGTGTTTTTTAGCAGAATAGACAGAAGAGAAAAACAGGCAACGGCAGTTGTGCGTAAAGCGGACAATTCTGCCAACACAATGAAATGAAACGGGGAATCAGGGATGAAGATCATCAAAAGAAACGGAGCGGAGGAAAGTTTTGACACGCTCAAGATCGTAAATGCGGTCCAGAAGGCGTGCAACGCCACAGAAAATGCCTATCTGGCACCGGAACAGCTTACGGATATCGCGGATTATGTAGAGTACAAGTGCAATAAGCTGGGACGTGCTGTGTCTGTAGAGGAGATTCAGGATATGGTCGAGAACCAGTTGATGGCCATCGGTGCTTTTGCGATCGCAAAAAACTATGTGCGCTACCGCTATGACCGCTCTCTGGTGCGGAAAGCAAATACGACGGACAACCGGATCCTGTCCCTGATCGAGTGCAACAACGAAGAGGTTATGCAGGAAAACTCCAACAAGAATCCGACGGTCAACAGCGTACAGCGTGACTATATGGCTGGCGAAGTCAGCAAGGATCTCACGAGAAGACTTCTTCTTCCGGAAGATATTGTTGAGGCAGATAAGCAGGGAATCATCCACTTCCATGACTCCGACTATTTTGCACAGCATATGCACAACTGCGATCTTGTAAACCTGGAGGATATGCTGCAGAACGGCACCGTGATCAGCGAGACATTGATCGAGCGCCCGCACAGCTTCTCCACAGCCTGCAACATTGCGACCCAGATCATCGCCCAGGTTGCCAGCAACCAGTATGGCGGACAGAGCATCAGCCTTGCGCATCTCGCTCCGTTCGTTCAGGTATCGAGAGTGAAGATCCGTCAGGAAGTGATCGGCGAGATGAAGGATCTTGGAATTGCTGTGACAGAGGATCAGATCGATAAACTCACGGAGGAGCGTCTCCGCAGAGAGATCACGAAGGGAATCCAGACGATCCAGTATCAGGTCGTAACACTCCTCACCACAAACGGACAGGCACCGTTCGTTACCGTTTACATGTACCTCGACGAGGCAAAGAACCCGCAGGAGAAGAAAGACCTTGCGATGATCATCGAGGAGACCTTAAAACAGAGATATCTCGGCGTTAAAAATGAAGCCGGTGTATGGATCACACCGGCATTCCCGAAGCTGATCTATGTTCTCGATGAGGACAATATCACTCCGGATGCACCGTATTACTATTTAACAGAGCTTGCGGCAAAATGTACCGCAAAGCGCATGGTTCCGGATTATATCTCCGCGAAGAAGATGAGGGAATTAAAGGGCGATGTGTATACATGCATGGGCTGCCGTTCCTTCCTGACTCCGGACCGTTCCTACGTAAAAGGAAACCTTGCGAATGCAGGAAACTACCGGGAAGGCGAGCGCAAGTATTATGGCCGCTTCAATCAGGGCGTTGTGACGGTCAACCTCGTTGATATCGGACTCAGTGCAAGAAAAGACATGAACAGGTTCTGGGAGATCTTTGATGAGAGAATGGAACTCTGCCACCGCGCAATGCGTTGCCGCCACGAGAGATTAAAAGGAACCTTATCCGACGCGGCTCCGATCCTCTGGCAGTATGGCGCGCTTGCCCGCTTAAAGAAAGGTGAGACCATCGACAAGCTCCTCTATGACGGATATTCCACACTTTCTCTGGGATATGCAGGCCTGTGGGAATGTGTATACAGCTTAATTGAGAAGAAATTAACTGAGCCGGAAGGAAAGAAACTTGGTCTTGAGATCATGCAGAAGTTAAATGACTACTGCACGAAGTGGAAAGAGGCGGAGAATATCGATTACAGCATCTACGGAACCCCGCTGGAGTCCACAACCTACTCTTTTGCGAAGAGTCTCCAGAGACGTTTCGGTATCGTAAAGGGCGTAACCGACAGAAACTACATCACGAACAGCTACCATGTACATGTAACGGAACCGATCGACGCCTTCAGTAAGTTAAAATTAGAGTCTGAATTTCAGGCACTGTCCCCGGGCGGAGCGATCAGCTACGTGGAAGTTCCGAACATGCAGGATAATATCCCGGCTGTTCTTCAGGTCATCCGCTACATCTATGACAATATCATGTACGCGGAGTTAAATACGAAGAGCGATTACTGTCAGGTATGCGGCTACGACGGCGAGATCAAGATCATCGAGGATGACGGAAAGCTCGTATGGGAATGCCCGCATTGCGGAAACCGTGACCAGAGCAAGCTCAACGTTGCAAGACGTACCTGCGGATACATCGGAACACAGTTCTGGAATCAGGGCAGAACACAGGAAATTAAGGAAAGGGTACTGCACCTGTAATGAATTACGGAGAGATCAAAACATGTGATATTGCAAACGGTGAGGGAGTCCGCGTGTCCCTCTTTGTGTCCGGCTGTACACATCACTGTAAAAATTGCTTTAATGATGTGGCGTGGGATTTCGGATACGGAAAGCCGTTTACGGAAGAGACGGAAGAAATGTTATTAAAGGCGCTGGAACCGGATTTTGTGGATGGATTATCGCTTCTTGGCGGAGAACCCTTTGAGCCGGAAAACCAGCGGGCACTTCTCCCGTTCTTAAAGAAAGTGCGCGAGAGATTCCCGAAGAAAAATATCTGGTGCTATACCGGTTATCTTTTCGATAAAGAGCTTCTCGGTGAGAGCCGGGCGAGATGTGAGTGTACGGATGAGATGTTAAGCCTGATCGACGTTCTCGTGGACGGCGAGTTTGTTCAGGAACTTTACAGCGTGGCACTGGCATTCCGCGGTTCGGAGAACCAGAGGATCATCGACGTGAAAAAGTCTCTGGAAACAGGGGAGATCGTCTGGCATGCTCTGATGAGCCGTGGGATCTCGATGAAGTTTAATTAAAATATGAAGACAGATCGAATATAAAGGAAAGATCCGGCAGTTGGGTTATTTTACAGGGATTTTTGATTCTGTAAGACAACTTGACTGCCGGATTTTTTTGATGTAATAGGAAATTCCGAGAAATTCCCTGTCTCACAAAAGGCACTAACGTGCCAATGATGCACACTCGCGCGAAGATGTAGATTGTCGCAAGCGACCGCACGAATGTGCCAAGGTGCAAATTCCGGTCGACCTGGGGAATATGCAGCCAAGGCACCTCTTTTTTATAAAATCTGTAGTGCAGGTAAGGACATCATGTGAAAAATGAAGTCTGGATATGGCATCTGGATAGATTTAGAGCTGCCGCCGCTCTTGACTTTTGGAGAGTATTCTCGTATACTAATATAGTTCTAAATAGAACAGTTCACTTTTGAACCAGAGGTGATACACATGAAATTTGTTGATTTTATGGCGGACAGCCGGGATTTCTATACGGGGCTCATTGATCCGGTCTGCAAAAAATACGGGCTGACCCAGATGGAATTCAATATCCTGCTGTTTCTCGCCAACAATCCGGAGTGCGACACCGCCGCCCAGATCATCAAGAAGCGGGCGTTCACAAAGTCCCATGTCTCCATGTCTGTCCGCTCATTGGAAGAGCGCGGACTGCTCACCGGGGAATATTATGGGACGGACCGGAGGACGATCCATCTGAAACTCACGGACGCTGCTGCGCCGATGGTCTCTGACGGGAAAAACGTCCAGAAACGGGCCGCCGAGATCATCTGCCGCGGATTCACCCCGGAAGAGCACCGGATACTGTTCGAACTTATGAACCGGATCAATTCAAACATCTCAGATTACAGGAAAGAAGGAAAACTGCATGAACAACAGTAAAGAATTTCTTGGGACAGAGCCGATCGGAAAACTCCTCTTTAAGCTTGCCGTTCCATCTGTCATCGCACAGATCGTCAACATGCTGTACAACATCGTTGACCGGATCTACATTGGACATATCCCGGGAAGCGGAAGTCTCGCCCTGACCGGTGTCGGTGTCTGCCTGCCGATCATTATGGTGGTCTCCGCCTTCGCGGCCCTCGTAGGCTCCGGCGGTGCACCGAGAGCGTCGATCTTTATGGGAAAAGATGATATGGATTCCGCGGAAAAGATTCTCAGTGGCTGTTTTACGGTTCAGATTATCATTTCTGCGATTCTGACAGCAGTCTTACTGTTGTTTGGCCGCTCTATGCTCTTGACTTTTGGAGCCAGTGAAAACACTATCGGCTATGCCGTTGATTACATGAGTATTTACGCTGTCGGAACGATCTTTGTCCAGATGACGTTAGGCATGAACATGTTCATCACGGC
>OGIE01005661.1_pt1 | contig 10313 bp, 6 predicted proteins | sample 1571581 | NCBI WGS metagenome assembly OGIE01 (sample SAMEA2582021, study PRJEB24529) | metagenome | biome: Human gut stool | place: China | collected 2011
TGTATGCCGAGTGCTTCGCAGACGAACGAAGGTTCGAGGATGGAGAAAGTTATTCATCTACCGGGACAGATGAAAATGCAATCTTCGTTTCAAACGGAGCAACTGCTACATTGAAAAATATCACAGTAGACCGCACTTCGTCCGACAGTACCGGAGGGGATAATTCCAGCTTTTACGGGGTAGGCGCAGCAGTGCTTACAACGGATGGAACAGCCTATGTAAAAAATGCAGATATCACGACAAATGCAGCAGGAGGCGCAGGAGTGTTTGCTTATGGAGATGGAATTGTCTATATTGCCGATTCTGATATTTCCACGGAAAAAGATACATCCGGCGGTATTCATGCGGCAGGAGGTGGAACCTTATATGCGTGGGATTTAAATGTAGAGACACAGGGCGAATTGTCTGCAGCAATCCGGAGTGACCGCGGAGGCGGAACAATGGTTGTGGATGGAGGAACTTACACAAGTAACGGAACAGGTTCTCCAGCAGTTTACTGTACCGCAGATATCGCGGTAAATAATGCAACGCTGACCGCAAATGGTTCCGAAGCAATCTGTATGGAAGGATTGAATACCATTCATTTATTTGACTGTGATATCACAGGTGATATGCAGGATTTAAGCCAGAATGACACAACATGGACGATCATTGTATACCAGAGCATGTCCGGGGATTCCGAGGTCGGTAACAGCACCATGCAGATTGTGGGCGGAAGTTTTACTTCAAAAAATGGTGGTTTGATTTACACCACAAATACAGAGGCAAATATTTTATTATCTGATGTAGATATCACCTATTCCGATGACAGTGAGTTCTTCCTGATGTGTACTGGAAATACGAATGAGCGTGGATGGGGAACCGCAGGTGCAAACGGTTCTGATTGTACTTTTACCGCCGACGATCAGGATATGGAGGGAACTGTGATCTGGGATAGCATCAGCGACCTTGATTTTTACATGACAAACGGAAGTACTTTAACCGGATATTTTGTTGACGATGAAACCTATGCCGGAAATGGCGGAGACGGATATTGCAGCGTTTACATCAGCGATGATTCTACCTGGACGGTTACCGGTGACAGTGAGATCACAAATCTTTACAACGAGGGTACCATTGTAGATGTAGACGGCAAAACTATATCAATTGTAGGAACAGATTGAACTACATATGTAGAATGAACAAGTTCTTACACTATTACAGTAGAAAAATATAGCGATTCCGCCGACTTTAGCGGAGCTGTAGAAGCTGATTCGTGGACGGACCATGAGGTTGCTAAGCCGGAATGCTAAGAACATTGGTTTATAAACCATAATTGGACAGCTTTTAAATAGGACAAACTAATGGGCAAACGTTCGCTGTTGACAAATAAAATTTGCATCATTAAATCGTGAAAAAATAAAATTCATGCAGTGATTGATCTTTTCCTGAGATGCAGGTTTGAGGAGGTAATCTAAAGCTGGATATGCAGGAAATGTTAAACCACGCTTCCGCCGGAAGAGGCTGCCGCGGCAGATGAGCCACTGTCGCAGGTGGCTGTATCTACAGTGCCTGCATCGGCGGTGGCATTTAACTCGGCATTCATCTGAGCGTCCATTTGTGCTTGCATCTGTTGTAATTCACTCATCTGCAGTCCGACATAAGACAGATCGACTGTTGCTGCACCGGCTGCAGTGGAATTACCGCCGTGTTTGTAATCCATAGTATTTTGCAGATATTTCATATCCGCTTCGTTGATGTTGCTGCGCTCTTCATTGCGGTGCATACGGCGTTTGCGGATGATTTCCTGACGTCTTGATTTCTCTTTCTGTACCTGCTGAATCTCCTCTGTCGCCATCTTTTGTTTCAGATCATTTTCTTTCTGGTGGACGCGGCGTTTCACTTCGGACTTCTGCTGCATTTCTTTTGCTGATTTTTCACGTTCATATTTCCGCTGTAAATTTTCTTCCTGTTTCAGATTAGACACCTTGGACTGGGCGCATTTTACCATTCTTTTTGCGTGTGCGAGGGCTATCTGTACCTCACTGTCATCATATTCCCCGGTTCCGAGGCAGTGTTGTAAATTATTGACTGTACTTTTTGCCTTGGTGAGAACCGCAGCGGCAGTCCGCGACTTTGTGGCGCGGATAAGCTGTGAGGAGATTTGTTTTGCATTATAATTAAGAGATTTTTTGGTTGACTTCCCTGTGCTAAAGGAACTGCTTTTGGAAATTCCAGTGTTTCTTGTGTTGATCGTGGCAGTGGAGAATCCATTCATCGTTCCGCCAAAATAATTGCTTACGGTTAAGTTCATCTTTATTTCCTCCGTGAAATAAATTTGACTACTTGTTTCGATAATTTATATATCGGCAGGTTGGAGAAGTTTGTTCAGTGTATCTAAGTGCTTTTTGTTGCATGAAAATTTAAAAGAGGATATACTTTTTTATATATTTTAGCAAAAATGTATGGAATTTTTGCAGATAAGACAGGGATGCCTGTCCGATGAAGTTGTAGTATAAAGGAGCACACATACATGGAAAACGAAAAACAGAAAAAGATTTTATTTGCGCTGATTCCAATTGTGATTGCATTACTGTCATTTTTTGTAATCGCGAGGTTTACTTCTTCGACAGAATTTAATGCGAAGACAATCCAGTCATTGGACGATAAGAAAACAATCGTCATGGAGCTTGCCGCAGCATCTACAGCGGCATCAGCAGCGATCACATTGATTCCGGGGGATGTCGGAACGCCGATCGCCAATAAGCTGGCTGACTTAAGCAGTTATTTTTTGATCGTGTTCAGTGCTATTTATCTGGAAAAATATCTGGTGACGATCACCGGATATGCGGCATTTAAGATACTGGTTCCAATTGCATGTGTATTTTTCTCCGGGTATCTGTTGTGGAGGAAAGAGATATTGCGAGTGGTCGCACAGAAATTCCTGCTTTTCGGACTGGCAGTGTATCTTGTGATCCCGGCGAGCGTGAAGGTGGCGGATATGATCGAGACAACCTATGCGTCATCCATCGAGAGTACGATAGAGACTGCGAAGCAGACAACCGATGAGATAGAATCTGAAACAGGAGAAAGTGGACAGGTGGACGATAAGAGCAGCAATGAAAAATCCCAGAGTGATTCAGACAGTGACAGCAAAGAAAATGCCGGTGGATTTTTCTCAGGACTTTTTAATAAAGTGCAGGAAGGAGTGTCCACAGCGACTGCGAATGTGGAGAATGTGTTGAATAACTTTATCGAGGCATTGGCAATTTTGCTTGTGACTTCATGCCTGATTCCGATACTGGTGCTGATTTTCTTTGTGTGGCTGGTAAAGATGCTGCTTGGACTAAATATTGATATTCCGACATCTGTCAGAAAATAGGAAGGACTTTTCCATGGACATCAAAGACTGCATTATTTATGAAAAAACAATCCCTGCTCACCCGGCAGTATACGATGATTTTCCGGAGAATCTGCTGCCGGAACTGGCAGGGTATTTAAAAGAGCACGGAATTGAAAAATTATATTGTCATCAGACGGAAATGTTTGAGAAAGTGACTTCCGGGAAAAATGTTGTTATCACAACATCAACGGCGAGCGGCAAGACCTTGAGTTTTTTACTTCCGGTTTTACAGGATATTTTGAAAAATCCGCTGACAAGGGCAATTTTCATTTACCCGACCAAGGCACTTGCGGCAGACCAGTACCGTGCGATTGCACCGTATCTGGAATATTTTGGAGAGAACCGTATTGTGGCGGGCGTGTATGATGGGGATACGCCGGTGGCGGAGCGTACAAGAATCCGGCAGAGTGCCAATATTATATTGACAAACCCGGAGATGGTGAATGGGGCATTTCTGCCGAATCACAGCAAATACGGGTTTGATTTTATTTTTTCCAATTTAAAATACATTGTGATCGATGAGCTGCACACCTATCGTGGGGCGTTTGGCTCACATCTGGCAAATGTGTTCCGAAGGCTTTCAAGAGTTTGCCGTTATTATCATTCCAATCCGCAGTTTCTTTGCAGTTCTGCTACGATCGCTAATCCGGTAGAGCTAGCAACGGAGATTTGTGGAAAGCAGTTTATACTTGTGGATAAGGACGGCTCACCTGCAGCAGAACGTGGATATTATCTCATCCAGCCACCGAAGATCATGGGGAAAGACGATAACTATTATGGTCAGGTTCGCATTACAACGGTAGCTGCAGAGCTTTTGCCGGAACTGATGGATGAAGGAAAAAATTTTATTGCGTTTACGAAGTCCAGAAAGAATGTGGAGATCGTCTTAAAAGAGACGAGAGATCATTTGGAAGCGGAGGGATTTTTAGGCACGCATAAGCCGGATGAAATCTCCGGTTATCGTGGCGGTTACACGCCGCTTGAGCGGAAACAGATTGAAAATCAGATGATCTCGGGAGAACTGATGGGACTTGTTTCCACGAATGCATTAGAACTTGGAATTGATATCGGAAAGATCAGTACCACGGTGTTAGTCGGTTATCCGGGCACCAGAGCCTCGTTCTGGCAGCAGACAGGGCGTGCCGGAAGAAGCGGGAAAAGGAGCAGCAACTATCTCATTCTCGACAATCAGCCGTTTGACCAGTACATTGCGCTTGAGCCAGGCTGGCTGTTTGAGGGAAGCAGTGAAAATGCTGTGATCGATAAGAATAATCTGATCATTGAGCTGGCGCATATCCGTGCGGCAGCAGCGGAGATTCCTTTGACGCTTGATGATATTTCCCTGTTTCCGGATCTTGGCGAGGCAATCCCGGTACTTCTCCGCGCTGAGGAACTGTCGAGCCACAATGGAAAATTTGCGTGGTCTGGCGGTGAGTTCCCGGCGGGTGATTTTTCCATGCGCAATATTGACGAGAAGCGCTATAAGCTTCTGCACAAGGACAGCGGAAAAGAGATCACAGAGATGGACGAGAGTCAGGCGTTCCGCGAGCTTCACGATGGTGCGGTCTATATGCATGACGGCGTTGCCTATCAGGTGACAAAGCTTGATCTTGAGAGCCGGACTGCCTATGCAGTGCCATTTAATGGAAATTATTATACAGTCGCGGCAGGGGAAGCGAATGTGAAGATCGTTCACGAGAGTAAAAATATGCCGCTTGCGCGCACAGAGCTTCATTTTGGCGATGTCAATGTGAGCGATTACGTTTATATGTTTAAGAAAATGCAGTTTCACAATCATCAGAATCTTGGCTATGAGCAGTTACCGAAGGCACTCTCCAAAGACTATGATACGGAGAGTACCTGGATGCGTGTGCCGGAGAATGTGGTCAGGGTTTACCGCGGACTGATCCAAGTGAATGAGAATACGAAAATGGTGCGGAACAATTATTATGAGGGCGTCTGTTTTGCATTGAAAAATGCTGCCCGGATGGTGACGATGACAGAGCAGGAGGACATCGGGGTCATTACATCGGCGAATGCACTGGAACTTGCGTTTGACACAAGCTCGGACGTAGACATCTATTTTTACGATAAGTATGTGGGGGGACTTGGATTCTCTGAAAAGATTTATGATAATATGGAAGATATTATCCAAAATGCAGTGAAGCTTGTAAAAGGCTGTGGATGCAAAGACGGCTGTGCCGCCTGTGTGGGAGATCACAGGCTTGACAGGCAGATGGTACTTTTCGGACTGGAAAACCTGCTGGAACACTGGGATGTCCCGATGGGAGTGAAGACTGCAGAGCATGCGCCGTCCACGTTCCGGAGAAAAGAGTTCTCGTTTGAAAAGTTAGGAGAGCAGTGGCAGGAGTTCTGCAAAAAGATTAGTGAAAACGGAGAGAACTTTGCCGCATTTTTACAGACCATCCCGGCAGTCGAAGTGAGAGAGCGGATGCTGATCTTAAAATTATCCAGTGCCTTTTATGCAGACTGGGTGATGGAGCCGGGAAACCGCGCAGGTCTTAAGAATATTATCAGTTATTATGCGGATGTGCCGGTTGGATTCCAGATCCAGGTGGCACTCGCAGATGAAGTGAGAGAGCCGGATAAGGACGCAATGGAGAAGATGGGGCGGAGGTTATTATGAAAACAAGAGAAGAAGCAACAAAATACGGACTGTCATTTCCAGACACTTATCTGGAAACGCCGTTCCATGATCCAAACTGGGAGCTAGTGCGTGTGCGTGGAAGCAAAAAAGCATTTTTATGGGTATATGAACGGAACGGTTACATTAATATGAATGTGAAAGTGCGCCCGGAATGGCGCGATTTCTGGAGGGATGCCTATGCGTCTGTGCTTCCGGGATATCATCAGAATAAAGAACACTGGAATACGATCATTTTAGACGGGACAATCCAGGATAAGGATGTGAAGCAGATGATCGCAGAAAGCTATGACATTATCACAGACAGTCCGACGAAGCGTATTTATGAGGCGGTGAAAACCATTCCAAAAGGTAAAGTGGCAACTTATGGAAAAGTGGCAGAGCTTGCCGGGAATCCGAGAATGTCCAGAGCAGTCGGAAATGCCCTGCACCATAACCCGGATCCGGAGCATATCCCATGTTACCGTGTTGTGAATTCCAAGGGAGAATTAGCAGGGGCTTTCGCCTTTGGAGGGGAGCATGTGCAGGAAGAACTGCTGAAAGCAGACGGCATTGAAGTGGTGAATGGCAGGGTGGATTTAAAGAAATATGGAATTTAAAGAAAATTACACACAACAGCTACAACGTCTAAATGAATACCAGAAAGCAGCCGTTTTCGATGAGAGCAACGCCTGTCTTGTGAACGCCAATGTGGGAAGCGGTAAGACGACGGTTCTTATCACAAAGGTCATGTATCTGCATTACGAGAATCAGATTCCATATGAAAAGATGGTTGTTCTGACTTTTACGAATAAGGCTGCGGATGAGATCAAAGAGCGTCTGTATGCGCTGGAGCCGGAGATTTCGGAGGAACAGTTGTGGGGTTTTGGAACATTTCACAGTGTGTGTCTTACGATGTTGAAGAAAATGCTTCCGGTGGAAAATCTGGGTTATACCAAAGAATTTATGGTGATGGATCCAGACGAAGAACTTGAGATGGCAGAGCAGGTGATCTTAACTTATCAGCTGAAAATCAAATATAAGAACCGGCTGAAAAAGCGTCTGGAACAGAAAAACAGCAAATATCAGGATGATATTGAAAAATTAAAGGCATTGCTAAAGGAAGAGAAGATACGTCAGGATAAAATGACGTTTGATGAGCTGCTGGAAAACACATGTAATTTGGTGAAGATGTCAGAACAGAAGATGGATGACATCTCCTGGATCATCGTGGACGAAGTGCAGGACAGCGATGAGAAACAGTTAGAGCTCATCGACTGCCTGAAAAAACCACAGACCTGTTTTTTTGCAGTAGGTGATCCGAATCAGGTCATTTACAGTTGGCGTGGAAGTGCTTTTCATATTTTTTATCAGCTGAAGACCAAATATCAGGCAACGGAGCTGACACTTCCGGTGAATTACCGTTCCAGCAGTGAAATCCTTGCAGTGGCACGCTGCTTCATGCAGCAGGGAGGCACCTTGCAGGGCGGCAGGGAGAGCGGTGATAAAATTCAGATCCGGAATATGTATGATCCGTTTCAGGAGGCTGACTATCTTGCAGGCAGGATCAGGGATCTGCATGTGTCGGGGCTTCCATACCGGGAAATGGCGATCTTTTACCGTTTGCAGAACCAGTCAGAAATTTTTGAACATGTTTTTGAAAAAGAAGGCATTCCATTCGAAGTTTCGTTAAAAAAGACTGTGAAAGATATTCCGGTTCTGGACTGGCTGATCAGGGTACTGCGTTTTTCTGTCAACCCGAAGGATAAAAGTTCCGGCATAGCGGCGCTTGCGGATAAGAGATACGGGCTCGGCATGTCGGTGAAAGAGGCGGAAAAAACAATTGATATTCTGAGTGAAACCCGGAAAACACAGACAGAGACTCCACAATCAGAGAAGCAAAAAATAAACTCAGATATCCGTAAGCAAATGCTTGGATTTTCGCAAGCATATTTCAACGCTCAATCCACAACAGCAGAAGACCTCTGGAACTATTTTTCTCTGGAAAATCATCTCCATCCAACGACAGCTTCGTATGTAGAAGACAGAATCTGCGTCATGGACTTTTTGGAGCGCATGACCACCTACCAGAAAGAGCAGCAGAAAAATGTCGTGGAAGGTTTTTCGGAATTTTTGAATATGGCGTCTTTGTATGGAACGAATATTTTGAAAAAAGAGATACATAATGAAAACGATACTGTAAAGCTTATGACACTTCATGCATCCAAAGGGTTGGAGTTTTCCCATGTTTTTATCACAGGTGTGAATTATGGGCTGATTCCTTTGCAGACCAAAAGTTTTGAGGAGGAAGAGGAGGAGCAGCGTCTCTTTTTTGTCGGCATCACAAGGGCGAAGGAACATCTGGAACTTTCCTATTACACAAGTCCGGGACAGTACCGGGCAGCACCCGGACCGAGCAGATATCTGCGCATGATACCGGGAAATCTGATTGAAGGACAGGAGAAGGATCGGGAGTCTTCGGCAACGCATTTACAGGATCTGAAACGCCAGATCCTTGCAGAGCGTGCAGAGCATATAGAACTGCAAGAAGCCGGCAAAATATCAGGGGGAAAAAATCCATCGGCGAATACAGGAACAAAGAATATTTCAGTAGGAAATGAAGCAGTAACCACACAAAAACGCCGCGTCCGTCATCCAAAATACGGCACCGGTTCCGTGGTAAGAGAGGATGACATGATGATCACCGTTGATTTTGACGATTATGGGGAAAAAGAACTCATGAAAATGTTCGGCGGTCTGGAAGAATTGCCGTGATACTTATATATTGTCAGGTATCGGGCGACTATGAAAAAGAATAGCGTACTTGTACAAAAAAGAAAACAATTCCTACCTTGACAAGGGGAAATAATGCGTTATAATACTTATATCATATCAAATAACTAGGAAATATTAATTGCAAACTAATTTAGAGATAGAAAGAGGTACAAAGATATGAGTAAACTGATTTACTTAGATAATGCAGCAACAACGCAGGTATATCCGGAAGTGTTACAGGAGATGCTTCCATATTTTTCAGAAGTATATAGCAATCCATCTGCAATTTACAGTTTTGCATCTGAGAGCAAAAAGGCGGTTGATAAAGCAAGGACTTCCGTGGCAGAACTGATCAATGCGAAGACAGATGAGATTTATTTTACAGGCGGCGGCAGCGAGTCTGATAACTGGGCATTAAAGGCAACCGCAGACGCTTATGCGTCCAAAGGAAAACACATCATCACAAGCACGATCGAACATCACGCGATCCTTCACACCTGTGCTTACCTGGAGAAAAAAGGTTTTGAGATCACATATGTGAACGTTGACGAAAACGGTAAAGTAAAACTGGACGAGTTAGAGGCAGCAATCCGTCCTGATACAATCCTGATTTCCATAATGACAGCAAATAACGAGATCGGAACCATCCAGCCGGTCAGGGAGATTGGACGTATCGCACATGAACATGGCGTATTATTCCACACGGACGCTGTACAGGCATTTGGACATATTCCGATCGATGTGGACGAGATGAACATTGATATGCTGAGTGCCAGCGGTCACAAGATCAACGGACCAAAGGGAATCGGCGTAATGTATATCAGAAAAGGCGTGAAGATTCTTTCCTTCATCCACGGTGGTGCGCAGGAGAGAAAACGCAGAGCCGGAACTCTGAACGTACCGGGTATCGTAGGTATCGGCAAAGCAGCCGAGATCGCAAAAAATACCATGGCAGAGAGAAGTGCAAAAGAGATCAGCTTAAGAGATCATCTGATCGACCGTATTTTAACAGAAATCCCATATGTGAGATTGAACGGTGACAGACATGACCGTCTGCCAAACAACGTAAACGTATGCTTCCGTTATATCGAAGGCGAGTCTATGCTGATCTTATTAGACCAGCTCGGTGTCTGCGCATCCAGTGGATCTGCCTGTACATCCGGATCATTAGATCCTTCCCATGTACTGCTTGCTATCGGACTGCCGCACGAGATCGCACATGGCTCCCTCCGTCTGACACTTTCCGAGAAGAATACGATGGAAGAGATCGACTTCGTTGTAGACGAGCTGAAGAAGATCATTGAGCGTCTGAGAAGCATGTCTCCATTATACGAAGATTTTGTAAAGAAGCAGCAGGCTGCCAATAAATAACAGGACAGAAAACCAGAAAAGCTCCGGTAAGAAGCCGGGCTCTAAAAATAGAAAGCAGGATAAGATTATGTACAGTGAAAAAGTAATGGATCATTTTAACCATCCAAGAAACGTAGGCGAGATCGAGAACCCAAGTGGTGT
>OGIE01005663.1_pt1 | contig 10309 bp, 10 predicted proteins | sample 1571581 | NCBI WGS metagenome assembly OGIE01 (sample SAMEA2582021, study PRJEB24529) | metagenome | biome: Human gut stool | place: China | collected 2011
TGCATCCTTAGCACCTTTTGCAGAGGCATATCCGGAACAGTTCGTTGAGACAGGAATTGCAGAGCAGGATCTTGTCAGCATCGCAGCAGGATTAGCGCACTGTGGTAAAAAATCCTACGCAGCATCACCGGCATGCTTCCTTTCCACAAGAAGTTATGAACAGTGCAAGGTAGACGTGGCTTACTCTAATACGAATGTAAAATTGATCGGAATCAGCGGCGGAATCAGCTACGGCGCACTTGGAATGAGCCATCATTCTGCACAGGATATCGCAGCTATGTCTGCAATCCCGAATATGCGTGTGTATCTGCCAAGTGACCGCTTCCAGACAACAAAGCTTGTACAAGCTTTGTTAAAAGATGAGAAGCCGGCTTATATCCGTGTGGGAAGAAACCCGGTTGAGGATATTTATTCCGATGAGAATTGCCCGTTTGAGATGGATAAGGCAACCGTTTTAAAAGAGGGAGCTGATGCGGCAATCATCGCCTGTGGAGAGATGGTAAGACCTGCCATGGAGGCAGCAGAACTCTTGGAAAAAGAAGGAATCCATGCAGCCGTACTCGATATGTACTGTGTAAAACCGCTTGACAGCGAAGCTGTGATCAAAGCAGCAGAGCAGGCAAAAGTGGTTGTGACAGTGGAGGAACATGCACCGTTCGGCGGACTTGGTTCTATGGTAGCACAGGTGGTATCGGCAAATTGCCCGAGAAAAGTTGTGAATATCGCACTTCCTGATGCACCGGTGATCACAGGAACTTCAAAGGAAGTATTCGATTACTATGGCATGAACGCAGAGGGAATTGCAAAGACAGTAAAAGAAGCTTTGAAGTAGTTATTCAGAAAAAAGATAAGGTTTGTGGCTGGGAAGATGCTTCACAGCCGCAGACGATTGAAGAGAAGGTCGGGGAATAGAAGATGAAGAAAAAATATGTACTTGCAATAGAAAAAGATCTGGTAAAGAATGTCGAAAAACTGAAAGAGCTAGGATTTGAAATTACACTACATGATAAGATGCCGGACGTTGTGCTGTATCGGGAAGATAAGGACTGGATTTATTTTGTAGAATCGGTAACATCGGTCGGTCCGATGGATCCGAAGCGCATATTGGAAATAACAGAAATGACAAAAGATGTTACGGCAGGAAAAATTTTTGTAACAGCATTTCTGGACTTTAAGACATACAAAAAGTTTGCAGAGGAACTTGCTTGGGAAACAGAAGTTTGGATTGCCGAAATGCCAGAGCATATGATACATTTAAATGGGGATAGGTTTATGGGCCCGAGATAATTTTATATAGATAATAGGTGTGGTTTTATATTGAACTGAGTAGCAGTTTGATATAAAACCATTTTTGCGATTATATAGTTTATAACGGCAAAAACGAGTAAAAATATCAACACACATAACGAAAAATAGAATTGAACACGAAATATCAACATTGATGTAGAAAAAAATAAAATAACTATTGACATCAAGAGGAGAAGATGATACTATAATGACGAAATGGAGGGAAAAAGATGGATAATACAATACTTAAATATTTGTCTGTTGAGAATTTTGCTTCATTTGCCGATAAAATTGAATTTACAACAGAAATTGATTCTGGTAAAAAAGAATTTATAGAAAGCGTCTTTTCATGTGGTGATAATCAGTTTAATAAAGTGTCTTTCTTATATGGCGCAAATGGATCAGGAAAGACTTTCTTTTGTAAAATAATTAGAGAGATTCAACGCTTGTTAGAGTGGTCGCCTTTGTGTGGAATGAATAATTCTGAATTATTATCATTATCACAATTAAAGGGAATGGATGATCCTATTACAACTTTTGCATTTGACATGTCTTATGAAGAAAAGCCTACACGATTTGTAGTAGAAATTATTCTAGATGGAATTACATATCATTACGAGTTTGCTGTTTTAAACAGAAAGATAGAATATGAACTATTGACAAAGAAATATAGAAGAACAGAGAAATTAATTGAGAGAACATCACCTTCCTATAAAGATATAATATTGAAATCTGATTTAAAGGATTTTGAGAATACAAAGCAAGTTGTAAAAGAAGAAGCATTATGTCTTCCGATAGCTGCATTATTAAATAATAAAATGGCACTAAAAATTAATGCGGCAATTAAAGGGATTTGCGTTGTTAGTATGACGGCAGCAAGATTAAAGCCAACAAATTCTAAAGAAGCTTTTTCTGATGAACGATTGGCAAAATATATTAATATTTTGCAAAAAGCAGACCCAACTTTAAGAGATATTAAAGTTTCTTTTGAAGAGGAAGAGATTGCACATCAGAAAATAGACAGTGACGATTTTGAAAACAGAGAAATTATTGCAAAAAAAATGACTGTTGGAGTTGATACGGTCCATGCTGTTTTTAAGGACGGGAAAGAAACAACAAGTACGCCCATTACGTTTTTTGCGGATGAATCGTTAGGAACAGTTAAGCTATTTACAGCATTACCATATTTGTTTGACATATTAGAATCAGGTGGAGTGCTTGTTATAGATGAAATTGAAAACGGTTTGCACCTATCTTTAGCTAAGGAGATTGTAGAGCTATTCATGAATGAATCGACAAATCCAAATCATGCACAATTGATTTGCACCTCTCATCAACCATTACTTCTAGATGGTGCTTTTCGACGGGATCAAGTTTGGATTGCGAGCAAGAATGATTTAGGAAAGAGTAGCTTACATAGATTAAGTGACTACAAGACATCAAGAGCAAAGGTAAATTTAACTAATAAAATTCTTGAAGGGGCTTTTGGCTGTAATCCTAATATTTTTTTCAAATAACACATTTAGTATAGAAAAAGAAAAACACCGAGTTGGCGCTCGGTGTTCTGTAGGACGACAGAAGCACAAGTCGTCGATACAATATTATATAATAACTTTCCTATGTATTGTATCACGCTATAAACTTGAATGCAATATGAAATCTGTGTCCAGAAAGGCAAAAAAATACAGACTTTTTCTAAAAATGTGATGATATATAGTAACTATTAACACAGTTTTAGAAAGGAAAAATATGAAAATTAAATATACTTATTATATTTGCCGTTGTGGCAGAAAACTTATTCCGGTTACTAATCCGTCAAAGTGTCCATATTGTGGACGTGTAACCAGATTAAAGTGAGGTGCGATATGGGAAAAAATCAACATGTAACACCCCATCCAGCTGGTGGATGGCAAGTAAAAGGAGAAGGAAATAGTAAAGCAACGGTCCGAACGAGTACACAAAAGGAAGCAATAGATCGAGCACGTGCTATTTCGAAAAATCAGGGATCGGAATTGGTTATTCATCGTCTGAATGGCATGATCAGAGATAAAGATTCACATGGAAGAGATCCATTTCCTCCTAGAGGATAAGTAAATTAACGGGGCATGCTGTAAATATAAAGCATGCCCTAGTGTATTTTAGTATGAGGTGAATGAATTATGGCACAGATAGATACATATAGAAACACTTTATTGAAAAAGAAACAAGAATTAGCAAAATTAAATCAGGATATGGCTCGTGAACAAGGAAAAGTAGCTCCTTTACAGAAAAAAATAATTTCTGCTAATGCAGCCATTGGAAGAACTAAGAATGCTTCAACGATAAAATCAAAATTAGGTGAAATAGAACGAGCAAATAAAAGTATTGCAGATATTCAGAAAAAAGTTGGAGAAATACAAAAGAAAATTGCACAGAAAGAAAAAGAGATTGCGATAGCTGAGAAGAATTATCGAAATGAAGAAGCGAAAATAGCAAAGAAAAAAATGGAAGCAGAGAAAAAACAGTTGAGAGAAAATGAGAGAAATAACGCATTAATTCGAGAAACATTAGCACAACATGAAAAATACCAAGAGGAATTACAAATGCAGATTGAGCAATTAAAAGTTATTCCGGAAAAGATTACAGTTTTATTTTTGGCTGCAAATCCAACAGATACACCAGCTCTTCGCTTAGATGAAGAGGCGAGAATGATTTTTGAGAAAATTAGGCAGTCGGAATTTAGGGATTCTGTTGAGTTTGAAAGTCGTTGGGCAACACGTGCAGCGGATATATTACAGGCAATTAATGAAACAAATCCGACGATTGTTCATTTTAGTGGACATGGAACTGATAATGGAGAACTTGTATTGCTGAATCCTGATGGAACACATAAATTGGTAAGTAAGGAAGCTATTTCGATGGCGATGTCTACAGCATCTGATGTTATTAAGCTGGTTGTATTTAATGCGTGTTTTTCGGAAGCCCAGGCAGAAAATGTTGTTACATATGTAGATTCAGCTATTGGTATGGGAACTTCTATAAGTGACGAAGCAGCGTGTGTGTTTGCGGCACAGTTGTATTCATCAATTGGATTTGGAAATTCTTTAACAACGTCATTTAATCAGGCAGTAGCAGCATTAATGTTAGAGGGAATTCCGGAAGAAAAGACACCCAAATTATATTTGCGAGACGGAGTGACAGCTGAAGATGTTATATTGGTTAATCCATCGTCTCCAGAGTAACATTTTGTTACTGACAAGTTCTCAAAATAAAGGTTGTAAAACATTTCTACGCTAGTTATAATGAAATGGCAACAAATTGGCAACAGAAAATCAGCGAGCCAAAATAATATATGTAACAGAGATAAAATAACGGCAGAAAAAAGATAAAAACTAAACAAATATGCTTAAGAGCATCTTTGGACTTGCCGAGTTTGAATAGTTACTACATCTCTGAAAAATCTTGATTTATAAGGCTTTTCAGAGATTTTTCTTTTTATTGACTACAAATTGGCTACATCTGTCAGTTGGCTACTATTTGGGACTGTTGTTCCGTTGATAAGATTTTCAAGTTGTTGTGCGACTTCGGCCTGTTTGTTTGGATACAGATGACTATAAGTATTTAAGGTTGTCTGTATTTTTTCATGCCCTAAACGGTCAGCAATCAGAAGTGGTTGGCATCCCATTTCAATCAAAAGGCTGGCATGGGAGTGACGGAGATCATGCACACGAATCTTCTTCACACCGGATTTTTTACATCCTCTGAGCATTTCATGATTCAGAAAACTTTTGGTGTAAGGAAACAGTCTGTCATTTGGCTGAATCTCATAACATTTATCCATATAATTTTTTAAACAGTCAGCAAGTGTCTGAGGTATTGTGATAACCCGGTTACTTTTTTGCGTTTTAGGAGGCCAGACAACATCCCTGCCATTGATTCTTTGGAAGGTTTTGTTGATGGTGATGGTATTATTTTCTAGGTTCACATCTTCCGGCGTTAAAGCACAGAGTTCGCCTACTCGCATGCCAGTATAGTACATGGTCATGAAGGCTGTATAAGAAGCTGGCTTATCCTGTACAGCTGTAATAAACTGTTCAAATTCTGCCTTTGTCCAGAACTGCATTTCTTCTGCATTGCTTTTTTCCATGCTTCCAGCTTTTGTGCATGGATTGTCCCGTAAATCATAATATTTCACTGCATAGTTGAACATAGCAGTAAGCTGATTATTGATCGCTCTAAGGTAAAAAAGGATTTCCGTTCAGATATTCTTTAAAAGAAAAATTACAATGTAAGTCAGTTATTGGAATGTTCTTGTTGTTACTCCCGATGCTCTGTTATTGGATAGCGTATAAAATTGAATTATTTAGTATTCTCCTTTGGATATGGATGCCGATTCAGAGTATTATAATATTTACTGCAAAGAACCGGTTGCAAAGGTTACTATATATACTTCCATTTTATATTTTGTCATTGTTATCTATGAGAGTATGGAAGATATTCTTTTAACAATGTGATTTTTGAATAAAGCCAGTACTGAAGAGGAAGTGCTGGCTTTATGAAGTTAAATGTAAATCATTTCATTTAGTATGATTTCTAGTGTGGTATTACGGTTGTTGTTTTTACAGCAGATATAGAGAAAGGTCTTTAATAATTGGATAAATGCTAATTATCTGTGTCTAATTCTTAGAAAAAAGTACGTAAACGGTATAGAATCATTAAAAATGCACATAAGTATAGTATAAAAAGTAAGAAAAACAACAAAATGTATATGGTCAAATTAGAAAAAAAGAAGTATAATAGTATAAAAGAAAGGAGGGTTATATATGAGTAAGACTTTAGCTGTTGCAAAATATTTGAATGAATTGAATGTTGAAAGACATGGCTGTGATATGGATGAAATGAAAATGCACAAAATGATGTATTTTTCGCAGAGGGAGTCATTGATGAACACAAATAATCCTCTGTTTGGAGATTCATTTGAAGCTTGGAAATTTGGCCCTGTTCTTAGAAGCGTAAGGAACGAGTATAAACGTAATCATATGTTTGAGTCTGTTAATGAAACTCTTACTGAGGAAGAAAAGGGGTTAGTAGAGTCTGTATTTGAACGATATGATTCATTTGATGCATGGGACTTAAGTTCTTTATCTCATGAGGAGTTTTCTTGGAAGCAAGCAAGGGAAGGACTTGCACCTAATGAGAATGGATCACAAAAATTAAGTTTGCGTGCTATGAGAGTAGATGCAAAACGAGAAATGCTTAGAAGAAAAGGTGTAGTTTTAGCTTGATTTAGGAATTAAAAGTCACAGGTAATGATACCTGTGACTTTTTTGGAGAATGTCATATGGATTCGATTAGTAAGCAAAAAAAGTATCTTTCTGAAAATTTGATTGTTGAAAATTTAAGAATGTATGGATCAAATAAGGAAGATATTAAAGAATTTTTACAAGCAAAAAGTGGCAACATACTTGCAGAATATCTTAATAATAAAGCATGGAATGATGATAGCAATAATAATACAAAAGTTTTTTTAGTTAGAGATAAGAGAACACGAAAGATTGCATATTACTATGCTCTTAATTGTGGAATCTTATATAAAGAATTAAATACTATAAAAATGTCATTTGTAGAACGTGAATGTGTAGAAAAATTAGTAAAAGCGATAAAACAGAGTAATTTAGAAGGATTAAGCAAGGAAGAACAAGATGCGGCATACGAATTGTTGGGGGATGCATATGCGTTGTTTGATGAGAAGATTGAAGATTCAGACAGAGCAGCAGTACTAATTTCATATGCACAAGAGCAGGCGGAAATAAAAAAAGAACGTGAAGAAGCGTCAAATCAAGCTGGTGATAGTGAGTTTGAAAAAAATGTTCAAGAAACCTATCCTGCTATTGATATTAAATTTTTGTGTAAGGATGCAAATTATAAGCCTGATATTGAAATAGAATTTAAATTTGGGGTATATGTTTTTTGGGAAATAATTGTTCCTCATATATTGAAAATATCCGAATTAGTAGGGTGTAAATATGTATATTTATTTGCGGCAGACAATTCTGAAGTTCCAAAAACAGATGTACAAATGGAGAATACTATAAAATACAGTAAAGATTATGATATGGGTTTGGAAGAAGATATTCTTGATGAGGAAACTTCATCTGAAGAAGATGTGAAAAAACTAGTTTCATATTATATTAATAATTTGAAATTTAGACCTGTATCAGAATATACAATTTTAAAACCGCATTTTGAACGGACTTGTTATACTCTTATTCAAGATGTTGAAGATCTCCAACATAAAAGAGAATCGATTTGGTATAGCCACGATCAGGATAACGAAATGGGATTAAATGCTGAATAAAGGATTCACGTATGGTGTAAGGATGCCATTTTATTATAGAAGTTTTGCAATGATAAGGGGAGTTACATAGAACATTTTATAGAATGAATAGTGTGGATGTGGAACATGGAATTTTTAAAGAAAAGCTTTTGTAGATATATTTCAATTAAGACAGTAGTATCTATTTAAGTTAGGGGAGAGTAAGAGTCTGATATAAAGTTTATAGTTAGGTTTTGAGGTGTTCTGAGGAGTAATGAGAAGCCGTGCGTTTGTAACGTGTTTGCAACACTACATATCAAGAATTCAGTAAAATCAAGCCTTCCCAGTTCTCTAAACGTTAAATTCAGTTGAGGAAGAACTTGCAAGCTATCGGGTAAAACTCATTATGAATATGAAAAAACTTGGGAATTGTGAATAAGTTGCATTGAGGTGAATAAAATTAGTGAGATCAATTAATACATATCCTGAAATAAATAGTGAAGTTTTCTTGCAGAGGGTGAAGCACTGTCTATTATCATGAATTCTTTAGATGATACGGCTTCACCGGCAACCGAAAAGTTGATGATTGGTAAATATGCAAGCAATAGAGAAGTTCAAGCGATTTTGGATGGCAATAAGTTCTTTCAGAGGCATGCGTGTATTGTTGGAAGTACTGGAAGTGGAAAATCATATACAGTTGCAAATATTTTAGAAAAAACTGAGAAGTTACCCTACGCAAACATTATTGTTTATGATTTACATGGTGAATATACTCAGCTGAGTTATGCGGAGCAAATTAAAATATCGGATGAAAAGGGAGGATTGCATATACCATTATGGCTTTTTTAATTATGAAGAAATCCATTCTCTTTTTATTGAATCTTCAGAGGGAACGTCTACAAATCAAAGAGCTGCTGTTGTAGACTATATATTAAAGAGTAAAAAAGAATATATAGAAAAAAATATGAAAGAACTATCGTCAGATGTAGTAACAGCAGATACACCGATACCTTTTTCAGCACATAGATTAAAAGAATATTTAGAAAAAGAAGATATAAGAGAAGATGAAACTGGTGATTTTTATAAATCTGGAGATAATAAGGGACAGCCAAAAACAAAAAAGGGTCAATATAATGGAAAACTGACCAATTTGATTATGAGATTACAAACAAAAATGGATGATAAAAAATATGGATTCGTTTTTAATGAAGATGAGACGCAGAATGAAAGTTATTTAAATGAATTTACAAGAAAAATTATGGGTGTAGATTCAAGTAAAAAAGTAAAAGTAATAGATTTATCAGAAGTTCCAACAGATATGTTGGCAATAGTAATTGGTATTGTAACAAGGCTAGTTTATGATGTGCAATTTTGGATGAGTCCGGAAAATAATCAGACACGACATCCGTTAGCTTTTGTTTGTGATGAGGCACATATATATATGTCAAATGATATGTCAAGTATGAGATTGGCAGAGAAAAAATCATTAGAAATATTTGAAAAAATATCAAAAGAAGGCAGAAAATATGGAATAGCACTATTAATTGTTTCTCAAAGACCTGCAGAGTTAAATACTACTATTATTTCACAATGTAATAATATTATTAGTTTGAAAATTACTAATGACAGAGATAAGAGAGCTGTTGCCTCTATGTTAACAGATTCATTGGTGGGACTGGTTGATTCGTTACCTAATTTGGATGTTGGGGAGTGCGTTGTTGTGGGAGATGCAATTAAACTTCCAGTAAAAATATTATTGGATAAACCTAATGAAGAGCCATTAAGTTCCACAATCGAATTCTGGGATAGATGGAGTGATAAGCAAGATACTATTTTTGATATAGATGGGGCTATAATTAATATGATAAGACAATCTAGAAAGTAGGTGTATAGCATGAATTATTGGTCGTGGAGTGGTAATTATATTGGATATCAAGTAGGCGATTATTTGTATTCAAAGAAGGGTAAACCGGTTGGTGTTTTTCTGCATGATGAACTGTATAATTTTAGAGGGGAATATATAGGAGAGATAAGAAACGAGAATAGGATTATAGTTAACAGAAGTAAAAAACATAAAAGAAGTACTGTTTCATCAAAACCGTGTAGCAGATGTGGAAAGTCGTATTGTAATTATGCAGGTTATGCTATGATAGCGGGGTATGAAGATTTTGCAATAGATGATATTTAAAATACTATTAAATTCAAACTTCGCACATGAAGATTAGAATCGAGCAGTTAGTTGCTATATGCAACAAAAAACAAGCTTTCGCTTAGCCTCACACATTGCGATACAAGGATTTTGCAAAACAAACTCAAGTGCCGACGTGTTCAGATAGCTTTTTCCACTAATATAGTAACTAACTACTCGGAGTTTTAAATTTTATGCGAGAAGTTTGAGCTGTTGCAATAAAATGATTGCAAAATGCTTGCAAAAACACTTAAAACGACAAAGAATATATAGAATTTCAAGAATAATTATACTAAATACGGCAATGAAAAATCAGTTTAGACACAATATAGTTTCCGAAATCGAGTTTGAATAACGGACGGAAATGCCGAAAGCCTGTATTTATGCGGGTTTCCGGCATTTGTTTTACAAAATGGCTCTAGTTTGGCTCTATTTGTGGGGAGAGTAATAGCAAGATTAAGGAGAAATTATGAAAAAGATAATTATATTAAGAGGTAACTCTGGAAGTGGAAAAACAACAGTAGCTAGAGCGTTGCAAA
>OGIE01005673.1_pt1 | contig 10283 bp, 9 predicted proteins | sample 1571581 | NCBI WGS metagenome assembly OGIE01 (sample SAMEA2582021, study PRJEB24529) | metagenome | biome: Human gut stool | place: China | collected 2011
ACAACAAGAGCGCCAGCGACCTGCGCAACAGCATCAACAACGCCATGGGCGGTGCACAGTCTGTGCCGTCTGCGGTGTTCAGCAGCGATACCGGCGCAAGCGCAGCCCCGGCATCCAATGCCGCCCCGGCTGCTGCTCCGGCTGAAAAGAAGGCCGTGGAAGAGGAAAGCAGCGACAATCGTTACTACGACGAGCTGCTGGCTATTCTGAACAAGCGGAAGTAATTACAGGCTACAATGGGGCTGGCAGCTGCGCCCATGCGGTCAGCGAAAGCCCCGTGCAAGGTGTGCATGGGAGGGCATCATGGTGCAGACAGAGCGGGAGACCGGTGCCCTGCGCGGACAATTTGCCCGGCAGGCCGCTGTACAGGCATCTGCCGCAGCACAGGCGGAAAGCGCCCGGGCACAGGCAGAGCAGCTGAGCCGCAAGCTGGCTGCGGCACGCGCCGAGGTGCGCCGGTATCAGACCCGGATGTTCGCCTTTGAGCGCACCCTGCTTGCCCTCAAGCACGATAATGCAGAGCTGGAAGCCGCCTGTGAGCAGGCGTGGGAGCAGCTGGAACAGGCCAATGCCCGGGCAGAAAAGGCCGAAGCCGCCTGCCGCAGAGCCGAGGCTGCTCTTGCCGCCATGCAGCAGACCGCCCCGGAAACACCTGCGCAGCCGGATACAGCCCCCGAGGCTGTGCCGCAGTGCGAGGCTGCACCGGAACAGCCTGCACCGGAAACGGAAGAAAGCCTCTGCGCCCCGGAACAGGCACTGCCCCCGGAGCCTGCACAGCCTGCATGGCAGCCGGAGACCCGGCTGGAACAGATGGCTGCGGAGCTGATGGGCTGGTTCGATGCCATGATGCCCCAAGAATGAATCTTAAAAGGACTGCTGCGTGTTTTGCGCAGCAGTCCTTTTTCTTTCTGCGTGGGACGATTTGAAATGCGCTCCGCTTTGCTCTGCGCATCATCAGCGGAAATAAGGTTTATATTTCGCGGTTGCCGCGCTCTGCGGAGCGCGGCAACCGCATTTTCACAGGAAGGGCTGTAACGACAAACGGCTTGCTTTCGAACAACGTTTGCAAAGGGTACTGTAAAAATTGGATTGCATTTATACAACCGGGAATGAAAACGTTTGCAGAAAATACCGGAAAAGGCAGAAATGTTGCACGCAGCCTTGCATTTTGCTGTAAAATCCAGTAAAGTATAAATGAATGTAAAAAAAGCGGATGCCGGGGAAAGCCCGCTGTATCCGGTCAGTGCAAGCAGCGTACCCGGAACAAAGCCGGAGCAGATGGATGCGCCGCAAAAGGAGAAACATGGCCATGAACGAGAAACCGAAGATCCTGATCGCGGATGATTCCGAGATCAACCGTGCCCTGCTCAAGGAGATACTGGGCGATGGCTATGACTATCTGGAGGCGGAGGATGGCGCAGCGGCAGTGGAACTGATGCGGCAGCGCACGGATATCTCCCTGCTGCTGCTGGACCTGATGATGCCGGGCATGGATGGCTTTGACGTGCTGCGGGTGATGAAGTATCACACATGGCTGGACGAGATCCCGGTCATCGTCATTTCGGCGGCAGAGGATACCGCCAACATTGAGCGTGCCTATGATCTGGGTGTGGCAGACTATATCCGCCGCCCCTTCGAGCGGATTATGATCCTGCGCCGGGTGAAGAATATCCTCATGCTGTACGCCAAGCAAAAGCGGCTCACCCGCCTTGTTACCGATCAGGTGTACGAAAAAGAGCACAACAGCGTGCTGATGATCAGCATCCTGAGCCATGTGGTGGAGTTCCGCAACAGCGAAAGCGGGCTGCATGTCCTGCACATCCGCACCCTGACCGACCTGCTTTTGCATCAGCTGGTGCAAAAGACTGATTGTTATCAGCTGGACGAAAGCGATATCGCCCTCATCAGCACCGCTTCGGCGCTGCATGATATCGGCAAGATCGTCATCCCGGAGGAGATCCTGAACAAGCCCGGCCGCCTGACTGCCGAGGAGTTTGCCATTATCAAGAACCATACCGTGGCGGGCGCACAGATGTTGCAGGATCTGGGACAGGCGATTGCGCGGGACGAGCCGCTTTTGCAGGTGGCGCACGCCATCTGTCGCTGGCACCACGAGCGCTGGGACGGCAATGGCTACCCCGACCGGCTGAAAGGGGATGAGATTCCCATTGCGGCGCAGGTGGTGGCACTGGCGGACGTGTACGACGCCCTGACCAGCGAGCGCTGCTATAAGCACGCCTACGACCACGACACCGCGCTGCGCATGATCCTGAACGGCGAGTGCGGCGCGTTCAACCCGCTGCTGCTGGACTGCCTGCGAGAGTCCTCGGAACAGCTGCGCACCGAGCTGACCCGCTCGGAGTGGGACAGGGGCTTCCGGCAGGAGACCCACCGCCTTTCCGAGGAGATTTTGCACCGGGAGGCGCTGCCCCGGGAGAACCACTCCCAGCTGCTGCTGGAGCAGGAAAAGGAACGCACGGATTTCTACGCCGCCCAGTGCGGCGGCATCCGGTTCGACTACGACCTGCTGGCTGGCAGCGTGACCGTGTATGACTACCATGCCGAGCCCTTGCAGCAAAAAACGGTAACCGATTTTGCGCAGGGCAAGGGACTTGGCTTTTTGAACGAGCAGGATCGGCGCAAGCTTTCCAAGGCCATCAGCCGCGCCACGCCGGAAGCGCCGGACGTGGTGCTGCCGGTCATGGTGCAGCGAGATGGGAAGCCGCACCTGCACCGGATGGCGCTGCATACCATCTGGAGCGGTGCCGGGGTGCGCCGCTGCGTGAACGTGCTGGGGCACCTCACCGATGAACAGCACCGCGTGGAGCATCAGGCAGAGCTGCTGACCGCCATCGACCCGGAGGAAGATCCCGCCCGGTTCCTACGGCGGCTGCAGGGCATCTTTGATGTGGTGCGTCTGGTAGACCCGGAGCACCGCAAGGTGCTTGCGCTGGACAGTGACGGCATCCTGACCGAAAAGCCCGGCAATTGCCACATGGTATGGAACAAGGATACCCGGTGCGAAAACTGCATTTCCGCCAAGGCCTATGCCCGCAAGACCATCCTGAATAAGATCGAGTTCAAGGACGAGGAAGCCTATTTTGTCATTTCCAAGTATATCGAGGTAGGCGGCAGGGGCTGTATGCTGGAACTGGTCACCCGGCTGACGGATGGCCGCTGGCTGGATATGGGCGGCCACCGGCTGCTGCTGGACCGCTGCAACGGCATGGAGCGCAGCGCCTTCGTAGACCCCCTGACCGGAGCCTACACCCGCCGCTATTTTGATAAGTTCCTTGCCGGGGGCGAGATGCACGGCGGTGTGGCGATGATCGATGTGAACCAGTTCAAGTCGGTCAACGACAGCTTTGGACATCTGGTGGGAGACGAAGCATTGCAGACCGTGGCCGCAGCCATGCAGAGCTGTCTGCGTCAGACTGATATCCTGATCCGCTATGGCGGCGATGAATTTCTGCTGCTGATGCCCCAGAACTGCCCTGACGGCGTAGAAAGCGTCATCCGACGAGTGCAGAACGCTGTGCAGGCAGCGCGGGTGCCCAGCCACCCGGAGCTCCGGCTTTCGGTAAGCATTGGCGGCGTGTGCAATGTGCAGCCCTTGACCGAGGCCATCCGGCAGGCCGATGCCCGGATGTATTGCAATAAAGAAAACGGTGAGCCGGTGTTATAACCGCAGCTGACAACAAAAAAAGAGACAGGCGACCTTTCCGGGAAGCCTGTCTCCTCTTTTTTTCAAAGAAATCTTTTATTTCCGCTGCCGGGCGGCGATCTGTGCGGCAGTGGGCGGGATATCGCCCTGCGCGGCCTTTTCCAGCTGGCTCAGGCGGCGGTCCAGATCGGTGAGCCGCTGCGAGACGATGTCCGGCAGATCCTGCTGGTCCAGATCGTCGGCGGGGTTCACCGCCTTGTTGTTGATACGCACTACCTCGGCGGGTACGCCCACGGCGGTGCAGTTAGCGGGCAGGTTGCGCAGCACCACGCTGCCCGCACCGATGCGGGCGTTATCCCCGATGAACACCGGGCCCAGCACCTTGGTGCCCGCGCCGATAAGCACGTTGTTGCCCAAGGTGGGGTGGCGTTTGCCGGTATCCTTGCCGGTACCGCCCAGCGTTACCCCGTGGTAGATGGTGCAGTTATCCCCGATCTCGCAGGTCTCGCCGAACACGATGCCCATGCCGTGGTCGATAAACAGACACTTGCCGATGGTGGCACCCGGGTGGATCTCGATGCCGGTGCGGTGGCGGCCATGCTGGCTGACCCATCGTGCCAGAAAAAAGTGCTTGTGCTGGTACAGCCAGTGCGCAATGCGGTGGTACACCAGAATGTGGAATCCCGGGTACAGCAGCATTACCTCCAGCACGCTGCGTGCGGCGGGGTCCTTGCGCTGGATGTTCCGCGCGTCCTCAAGTAAACCCATGCGGAAAACCTCTCTTTCCCATAAACACCCGCCCACGCGGCGGGGCTCTCCCTTTTACCGTATTATAATAGCACAGCAGGAGACGAAAGTACAGTGCTGCACTAGGGATTGTGGAACAAAATGGCAGTTATTTTGCCGCGTGACTCGGGTTTTGGGTAGAGTGTCCAAAATTCGGCGAGAGATACCAGAAACCTTTTAGCACCTGTTTTTGCGCACAGCCATTGACACATTTTGCGGTTCTATGATAAAATAATACGAATGAAAACGCAACCATCAAGAAAAGGAGAAACACCATGCTGTGCAGCGCCCAGAACCCGAAACTGAACAAGCAGTTCGCGTCCGGTTTTGCCGTGGCTTCGTTGTTTCCTTTTTTTGCGCAATGAGCTTTTCCCTTTGCGGGGAAAAGTTTTTTTTTGCCCGTTTTCGGGCGCCTGACACACAAAAATATCATTACAGGAGGGAACCGCGATGCTGCTGACAAACGCTGTGAACACCGAGGGACGGCCGCTCGAGATCTATGTAAAGGATGGCAAAATCGCTGCCGTAGGGCAGGATCTTTCCGCCCTTGCCGCCGAGAACGAGACGGTGGTGGATGCCGGTGGGCTGACTGTGCTGCCCGCATTTGTGGATCTGCACTGCCACTGGCGCACCCCGGGCTTTGAGTACAAGGAGGACATCGAGACCGGCAGCCGCGCCGCTGCCGCCGGCGGCTACACCTTTGTAAACCTGATGCCCAACACCAAGCCCGTCTGCTCCTCTGCCGCACAGGCCATGATGGTGGAGCAGAAAGCTGCCGAGGTGGGGCTGTGCGATGCAAACCAGACCGTCTCCATCACCGAGAACTTTGATGGCGTGAGCATCGACCACCTCAAGACCCTGCCCGCCAGCGTGAAGTTCATTACTGAGGACGGCCACGGCGTGCAGGACAACGCCACCATGGCACGGGCTTTTGCCATCTGCACCCAGAAGGACATCACGGTCATGAGCCACGCTGAGGATATGGAGATCAGCCCGTGGGACTACCGTCTGGCCGAGGATATCGAGACGGTGCGCAACTGCTGGCTGAGCGAGTACTACCAGACCCGGCTGCACATGTGCCATGTGTCCACCCGGGGTGCGCTGGACGCCATCCGCATGGCAAAGCTGCGGGGCGCACCCGTCACCTGTGAGGTGACCCCCCACCACCTGTGGTTCACCAACGACACCTGCGACTACCGGGTCAACCCGCCCATCCGCACCGCCGACGATGTGGAGGCGCTGGTGGAGGGCATCCGTACCGGCATCGTGGACGCCATTGCCACCGACCACGCACCTCACTCTGAGGAAGATAAGCTGAAGGGCATGGCCGGTATGGTGGGCAGCGAGACCGCCTTCGGCGTGTGCTACACTAAGCTGTGCAAGCAGGAGGGTCTGCCGCTGGAGCTGCTGGTGCACCTGATGAGCACCCGCCCCGCCGAGATCCTGGGTCTTGCCAAGGGTCAGCTGGAGCCGGGCTTCGATGCCGACTTTGTGCTGGTGGATCTGGACACCCCCTATACGGTGGAAAAGGAAAAGCTGCACTCCAAGAGCCACAACACCCCCTTTGACGGTGCACAGCTCTACGGCAAGGTGTTTGCCACCATCAAGGCCGGTAAGATCACCTATCAGGCTGAGGAGTAAAAAACGAAACCCTCTCTGAAGTTCCCCGAGGGGGGAGCTTCAGAGAGTACGGAAAGCAGTTTGCATATCACGAAAAGAAACAGTTGCCCTCAAGAGAAAAAGCTCCCCCCTCGGGGGAGCTGGCGCGCAAGCGCCTGAGAGGATTCTACAATACGACTTACAGGAGGACACCCAAATGACGAACATGGACAAACTGTACGAAGCTGTGGAAGCCCGCGGCCCGGTGTGCGTGGGTCTGGACACCGATTTCAGCTACCTGCCTGCCGATTTTGTGGACAGCACCCTGACCAAGGGCGAGAACATCGTGCGCTTCAACAAGAAGCTCATTGATGCCACCAAGGCTGTGGCCGGCTGCTACAAGGTGCAGATCGCTTACTATGAGTCGCTGGGCATGGAGGGCATGAAGGCCTACGCCGACACCCTGAAGGCTGTGCGCGAGGCCGGTGTGCCGGTGATCGCGGACATCAAGCGCGGCGATATCGCCAAGACCGCCGAGATGTACGCCATGGGTCACTTCACCGGCGATTTTGAGAGCGATTTCGTTACGCTGGCACCCTACATGGGTCTGGACTCCATCAGCCCCTATCTGCCCTATGCTGAAAAGCAGGGCAAGGGTATGTTCGTGCTTTGCCGCACCTCCAACGGCGGTGCCAAGGACTTTGAGTACGAGAAGCTGGCTGACGGCCGCCACGTCTACGATCTGGTGGGCGACAAGCTGAACGCGCTGGGCAAGGACTACATGGGCGAGCACGGCTACTCCTCCATCGGTCTGGTCATCGGCGGCACCCACATCGAGGAGGCCACCGAGATCCGTGCAAAGTATCAGGACAGCTTCTTCCTGATCCCCGGCTACGGCGCACAGGGCGGCAAGGCCGAGGATATTGCCCAGTACCTGACCAAGGGCAACGGAGGCGTGGTCAACTCCAGCCGCGGCATCCTGCTGGCTTACAAAAAGCAGCCGGGCACTGCCTTTGACGAGGCCGCTTACAACGAGTGTGTGAACATGAAGGAGGCCATTGCTCATGCGTGCAGCCTGCTGTGAAGCCACCGTTCTGAGCCATGAGAGCATCCTGCCGGACATCCGGCTCCTGCGTGCCCTCTGGCCTGACCGGGAGCATGCCCCCCACGCCGGGCAGTTTTTTACCCTGCGTGCCTGGGGTGCCGATGAGGCCCCCTTCCTGTCCCGCCCCATCAGCGTGCACAAGTGGGAGCCGGAGACCCAGACCATTGAGTTCCTGTATCAGGTCATCGGCGAGGGCACTCACAAAATTGCCCAGCTGAAGACCGGTGATACCTTCCAGCTGACCGGCCCCATGGGCAACGGCTTTGATATTCCGGCCCTGACCGAAAAATACCATAAGATCGCCGTGGTGGGCGGCGGCATTGGCACCGCCCCCATGTATCAGGTCACCCGGGAACTGGCAGCTGCCGGTGTTAAGCCGGACGTGTTCTTCGGTTTCCGGGATACCCCTTACTGCATGGAGGAGTACCGCACCATCGCAAATGTGGTAAAGGTCTCCACCGATACCGGCGCAGTGGGTTTCCACGGCTTTGTGACCCAGCTGTATGACCCGGCAGATTACGATGCCGTGCTGATCTGCGGCCCCACCGTGATGATGAAAAACGCTGCCCGGATCTGTGCCGAAAAGGGCACCCCCTGCTTCGTGAGCCTGGAAAAGAAGATGGCCTGCGGCATTGGTGCCTGCCTTGGCTGCACCTGCGAGACCAAGGGCGGCGAGGGCAAAAGCGTGTGCAAGAACGGCCCTGTATTTGACGCAACGGAGGTGTTCTTCTGATGGCAGACTTGAAAACCAACCTGCTGGGCTTTGTGATGAACAGCCCGGTCATCGGCGCATCCGGCACCGTGGGCTACGGTGTGGAGTACGAGGAACTGGCCGACTTTACCAAGATCGGCGGCATCTCCGGCAAGGGCCTGACCCTGCACGGCCAGTACGGCAACAAGGGCGAGCGCCTGTGGGAGACCCCCTCCGGCCTCATCAACAGCATCGGCCTGCAGAACCCCGGCGTGCAGCACTTCATCGACGTGGAACTGAACGAGATGCTGGAGCTGAAGCAGAAATACGGCACTGTGGCCATCGCGAACCTGGGCGGCCACAGTGAGGAAGAGTATGTGGAAGGCGCCGCGCTGCTGAGCGACAGCGCCGTGGACATCGTGGAGCTGAACATCTCCTGCCCCAACGTCAAGGTGGGCGGCATGGCCTACGGCGTCAAGGCCGAGGCTGCCGGTGCGGTGGTGCGCATGGTGCGCGACGCCTGCAAAAAGCCCCTGATGGTCAAGCTGAGCCCCCAGGCCGAGAACATCCCGGAGATGTGCAGGGCTGTGGAGGCCGCCGGTGCGGACGCCATCAGCCTGACCAACACCTTCCAGGCCTGCGCCATTGATCTGGAAAAGCGCCGCCCGGTGTTCAACAACATTTTTGCAGGTCTGTCCGGCCCGGCGGTGCGCCCCATCGCCCTGCGCATGGTATGGCAGGCCGTGGGTGCCGTGAACATCCCGGTGGTGGGTCTGGGCGGCATTGCCACCGGCCGTGACGCACTGGAATTCATCATGGCAGGTGCCACGGCAGTGCAGGTGGGTGCCGCAAACTTTGCAAACCCCCGCGCGATGGAGACCATTGCCAACGAGATGGCAGCATGGATGGACAAGAACGGTGTGAAAACGCTGGACGAGATCCGCGGCTGCGCCCGTCATGCAGAATAAAAACTGATATATCCATAAAATATCTACAATTATGCGCATAAAATAAAACTTAACGCATAAATTTGCAAATAGTGTAAAAGCGTGGTACAATACCACCCAAAGGAATATACACCACTGAAAAGAGAGGGAGAAGTACAATGAGTGAAGCACTTGAAATTCTGAAGAGCTGTGACGCATTTCTGGAGGGTCACTTCCTGCTGTCCTCCGGCCGGCACTCCGGCGCATACTGCCAGATGGCTTATCTGCAGCAGTACCCGGACCGCTGCGCCGAGGTGATGAAGGCTGTGGCCGACAAGGTCAAGGAGATGGACGTGGACGTCATCGTCGGCCCTGCCATGGGCGGCATCGTGTACGCCTACGAGCTGGCCCGCCAGACCGGCAAGCGCGCCATCTTTACCGAGCGCGTGGACAACGTGATGTGCCTGAAGCGCTTTGCCATCCACCCGGGTGAAAAGTGCATCATCGCCGAGGACGTGGTGACCACCGGCATCTCCTCTCTGGAGACCAAGCGCGTCATCGAAGAGGCCGGCGGCATCTGCCTTGGCATCACCTGTGTGGTGGACCGCACCAAGCCCGAGGCTCCGTCTCCCATCCCCATTCTGGCCAGCGCCCTGAAGCTGGACCTGCCCAACTATACCCCGGAGGAGTGCCCCATCTGCAAGGAGGGCAAGCTGCCGCTGGTGCATCTGGGCAGCCGCAAGATGAAGCAGGAAGCAAAGCAGACCCTGTAAACTGAAAGCTTTTGTTGAAACGAGGAAAACTATGAACGCATATCTTCTTTTGGCAAACGGCATGGTCTTTGCCGGACAGTCCGTGGGTGCGCAGGGCGTGACCGTGGGCGAGGTGGTGTTCTCCACCGGCATGGTGGGCTTTCAGGAGACCCTGACCGACCCCAGCTACTACGGCCAGATCATCACCCAGACCTACCCCCTCATCGGCAACTACGGCATGAATCACGATGACATGGAGTCCGACCGCATCTGGGCCAAGGGCTACATCGTGCGCGAAGCCTGCACCACCCCCTCCAACTGGCGCTGTGAGGAGACGCTGGACAGCTTTTTGAAAAAGAACAATACCATCGGCATCGAGGGCATTGACACCCGCCACCTGACCCGCATCATCCGGGAGAGCGGCGTGATGAACGGCGCTATCCTGACCACCTTTGACCCCGCCGACCCGGCCAATAAGGCCGAGACCGAGGCCCTGCTGGCCGAGATCCGCGCCTACGCCGTGACCGATGCTGTGAAGAACGTGACCTGCGCCGCACCCGAGGTGTTCAACCCGGAAGGCGAGACCCACATCGTGCTGATGCACTACGGCTGCAAGCGCAACATCGTGCGCTGCCTTGTCAAGCGCGGCTGCAAGGTGACTGTGATGCCCGCCTTTGCAACGGCGGAGCAGATCAAGGCCCTTGCTCCGGACGGCATCATGCTGTCCAACGGCCCCGGCGACCCCGCCGAGCCGGTGGAG
>OGIE01005676.1_pt1 | contig 10273 bp, 9 predicted proteins | sample 1571581 | NCBI WGS metagenome assembly OGIE01 (sample SAMEA2582021, study PRJEB24529) | metagenome | biome: Human gut stool | place: China | collected 2011
AATTGCCTGCATAATAAAAATCCTTTCTTAGGTACATCTTTAAACGCATAAGTGAACAATGTTCATTTTGTTGCAAAAATTTTCCCACACTCTAATGTGGGAGTAATTTAATATAATGTTTTATTAATCAACATCAATATCGAAGACGGATTATAATCCTGACGAATCATTGATACTAATATTAAAGAAAATAATATATCTGCAAACTGCTTTTCCGTGAATTGTTCATCAAATACATCTGGACGAATCTTAGGATCATTCTTTAAAATATCACACAATCCATTAAGAATATGCTCCCATGTTTGCAGCATTTTCTTCTTTCCATCCGTTTTTTCATCCTTCATAAATCCAAACGAATGCAGTGAAAAGAAGCCCGGAAATTGCTCATTTCCATATTGCAGTCTTTTATAAATCCATGAGATACAAGCAGCAACATCTTTAAAAACCTGCTCATCTTCAGGGTTAAAAAAGATTTCACGCCAAATACTCTCAATTGTATCCCCAAGCAGCTCTGCCTTGGATTCATAGTAATTGTAGATTGTCCCCGCCGAAACAGAACATCGGGATGCAACAGCTCGTATGCTTACAGCAGTCCAACCGTTTTCTTTGATTAGCTCTCTGCTTGCAGCTAATATGTCTTCTTTTGAAGTTGCAAGATGGTTCACGAATTCACTCCTTTTCAATGTAATGTCATTTAGTTATTTCGTTAAATGAACAATGTTCATATCGGAAATATACACCGTTCATTTTATTTTGTCAATGCTTCTTTTATATTCCGTTAATCATTTTCTATATTTATCATCACCTGACAACCATCATCCTGTATCCTTCAGCCAGATTTTTTGTGAATATTCAAGTTTTTCAAAATCCATATAAGCATTCTTTAAAAGCATTTATTAATACTTAATCCTAAAATAATCCAAATACGCTTTATACTTGTCCTGCGCGGTCAGGCAGGTATCTGTCAGATATCCTTTTTCGTTGTCCCATTCCTTCAATCCACGATAATAAAACATTTTCAAATTATCCTCAATGATAAACGGAACAATATTGTATTTTAGACACTCTTTAAACATAGTCAATCTGCCCACACGACCGTTTCCGTCCTGGAACGGGTGAATCCGTTCAAACTTCACATGAAAGTCCAGAATATCCTCAAATTTCTTTTCTTCTTTGGCATTGTATTCCGCCAGCAATGCCTTCATTTTATCGGCAACTTCTTCCGGAAGGGCTGTATCCCTGCCACCGACTTCATTCGGAAGTTTCTTATAATCACCAACAGCAAACCAATCTTTTCTGGAATCGCTGGTGCCATTCTTCAAAACCAAGTGAAGTTCTTTGATGAATTTCTCCGTCAAAGCTGCTTTTGCATGATCAATAATCATGTCGATACAACGAAAGTGATTTGCCGTTTCAATCACATCATCCACATTCAGCACTTCTTTTTCTACGCCAATAGTATTGGTTTCAAAAATATATCTGGTTTGATCATGTGTCAGACGGCTTCCTTCCATATGGTTGGAGTTGTATGTCAAATCAATCTGTGTCTTATGGTATATTCCACCGGAATATTTACTTGCCTTTTGCTCTTTCAGAATATCCAACAGCGTAATCGGTTCTTCTTTTCTTTTGTTAATGCGCTCCGGTTTCTCTGCGTTTTCAGGAAGGTTCCATGTCTTACCAGTAAGAAATGCACCGTTCACACGCCCCTTAGCACAGTAATTTCTAACACTGCGCTCTGACATATTCCATTTTTTTGCTATTTCAGCAACTGAAAGATATCGCATCTATGATCCTCCACCATAAAATCCATCAAAAAACTACGTTAATCTGTTACATAGTATACCACATCATCGGCAAAAATATCAATAGTATTCAAGTTTAATTATCATGTTTTTTGCCGACAAAGGAAATACGATTTCTGGATACAGAAAGCCGGACTCCATCGAAAATGAAGTCCGGCAATGTGTTATCTATATACGATTTCTTCCAACACAATTTCTTCCGACCTGTTGCAAATGCTGCTCATGGCTCTAACCCAGGCCATCTGGTCACTGGCTTTCAATTCCTCAGTCACACCCTCAGAGACCTTCATCTGCTCAACAATCAGGGACAAACGCTCCTGTGCCTGCTCGTTCAGATCGGCAAGATAAGTCCAGAGCTGATCCTCCAGAACCAAGTCATTGAATCTCATAGGGTTATGCTCTTTCAAATACTCTCGGTGCATCCGCCCATATTTTCCGATAGTGCGTTCTTCATCGGGAAGTTTCAGATCCGGAATGTAGTAATCTCCTGCCAGCACATATTCCTTATGATTGATACTCTTTTTATTTTCCATAAACTTGACCTCGATTTCATAATTTTTGTCACATCGAGACTCACTGGTGTAGTAGTGGTGTAGTAGCACCACCTTCAAGCCTGAAAAACCTTGATATTACAGGGAATTTTAGAGATTTCTGCAAATAATGCCGTGGCAGACGAATCATATTTTCTTCATTCTCTATTCCTCAATCTCATATCCAGAATCAGCCACTGTCGCCAACGTGTTTTTATAATTTTCTTTTTTCACCATCACCTAATCCGTATTAAAGGTAAAAATAACAAAAATCTCAATTTTAATGAACGCCTTATAACCATTCCTTTTCTATTGTCTGTTCCAGCCGGACAAACATATCATAATATTGATCTTTTGTCCGGCTTACAATATCCAATGCAATCGCCTCATTGTACGCATGTGCAACACGATTCTTTGAAACAAGTGCATCCAGCCATAATTCCTCATCATCGATCATTTCTGCTTTAAAAGCAGTTTTCAGTATGGTCTTCGGTGAACCAGCAGCGCCTTCCGCATACCCATTGATTTCCAAGATTTCCTTCATTGCTTTCCATGCCTGTTCAAAACATATCCTATATAAACCAACCATTCCCGTAACTTCCACGATTCCATACGGCTCATGGTACAAATAGATTGCTTTTAGATTCTTCAATACAGATTTAAAGTTATCATATCTTTTCATATAAAAATGCCCCATTTGGATTTACCAATACTAATAACTCTTTTTATCCCGGTGTATTCTCTATTTTCCCCTCACCAGACACCTTTTCTTAAAAAATGCAATCCCATAACAATTCACCTGGTCATAACTATCTTCGAATTCCTTCGCATACATTTTCTCATCAATCTGATCTAACGCCAGCTGGCAGTTCGCTGCCATATTCGCACAATATTCGTGTACTCCCATATTTATCAGATTTCTTTTCTTTGTTCTTGGAAGTTTCCACTGTTTCCATATACACATGCGTATTCTGTGGTAGAGCCATCCGTTGATCTCTTCGATGTTGTTCTTCATGCTTGCTATTCCGTAATAGTTCAGCCATCCTCTTGCATATATCTTGATTTTCTCAAGGCTTGGCTTGATTGACTGACATCGTTTACGGGAAGACAACTCTTTCAGTCTCGACTTAAACTTTCTCCATGACTTTGGATGAACGCGAACATAAATACCCGTTCCATTCCTTCCCAATGCAAAGCCTAGATACTTAAAATTTCGGATTGCAAACACACTGACAGTACGGCTTTTCTTTCTGTTGACTGTAAGTTTCAGTTTCTCTTCAAGGTATTTCGTACTGCTTTCCAGAAGTCTCTCCGATGCCCGTTTGCTCTTCGCAAGGAGCACGATGTCATCTGCATATCTGACGCATGGGACTCCTCTCTTCAAAAACTCCTGGTCAAACTCATTGAGATAGATATTCGCCAGTAGTGGGGATAGATTTCCTCCTTGTGGCGAACCTTCCTCTGTTTCCATGACTACTCCGTTCTCCATTACCCCGCTTTTCAGATATCGCTTAATCAACTGCACCACCCGTTCGTCCTTTACATTCTTACGGAGTAAGTTAAGGAGAATTTCATGGTTCAGTGTGTCGAAGTATTTTGATAAATCTAAGGATACTGCATATGTGTATCCTTGTTCTGCATACTCTTTCACTTTTTGTATTGCGTCCTTCGCACTTCTGCCCGGACGATAGCCAAAGCTACCATCTGCAAACAGCGGTTCATAGATTGGCACTAACTCTTGCGTGATTGCCTGTTGGATTGTACGGTCTATCACCGTTGGTATACCAAGCTTTCGCACACCACCATCTGGTTTGGGAATCTCAACTCGTCTTACTGGAGACGGAGTATACTTTCCACGATAAATGCGGTCGGTTATCTCTTGTTGATGCTCCTTTAGATATGTTTTAGGGTAAATATATCACAGAGGACTTTAGCGGAAACCTGCGTTGTTTTCCTGAACAAATTTTCCCGGAGTCATACCATATTTTTTCTTAAAAGCTCTGTGAAAATATGAAAGATTGCGAAAACCAACCGCCAGGGACACATCCAGAGTAGTGTCTGTGTTTGATTCTAGTTGCAAGGCAGCCTGTTCAAGGCGAACATTGTTGATATATTCAATACAGGACATGCCCACATACTTTTTAAAAAAATGAATAAAATAGGACTGACTAAAGCAACAGATACGCGCTAATTCTTCAATGGATAATTCGTCCATATAGTGATCTGAAATATAGCGTAGAACTTCTTTTAGTTTCTCGATGTGCTGGTTCTGCAGAGCAAAACTGTCAGACTCCTCTTTGCAATACGGTATAAGAACTGCGAGCAGACTAAGCAACAAAGATTTCAACCAGAGTTCATATCCGGGTTGTTTTTCCTTATCATACTTACATATTTCGTTATAAATCGAAGATATCTGCGTGTAGATTGGATGATTTCTTCTGATAACAACAGGAGGAATAAGTTTTCTGTTTGTGATGGGCATCAGGTATTGAATGGCACACACATCCGAGGCTCCCACTCCAAGAAAATTCATGTGGAACACATATGTATCTGATTCCATTTCAGGCAACCTGTCATTAATAATGGAGTGCAGTACCGCGGGAGGAATAAAGATAAAATCACCCTTTTCTACATCGTAAGTTTCAAGATGGATTTGATAACGACATGCACCTTTTGTTATTTTGGTAAATTCCGCCTCCTCATGCCAATGTGCTGTCACGGTAGTGTCTTCTGGATAAAGTTTTGTAATGTATTTCTGTAATGGGAACAGCTGCTCTCCATGTTTTGTATTTTCTTTCTGTTCCGGTAGGGGTTTTGTATAAGGTGTCATGGAAAAATGTGTGTTATCCTTTCTGGTGCGGTAATGGCATAATATTTTATGGTATAGCAGAATTGTATAATAATGTGCCAATATTGTGCAAGATATATACCTATTTATGGAATATAATAACAGTATCATACAATACTGGAAAAGACAATTCAATAAATGATGTATTTGTAACGAGGAGGTACGATATATGAAGTGTAAATGGTGGCATGGTAAAGTTGCCTATCAAATCTATCCAAAGAGTTTTATGGATACAAACGGTGACGGTATTGGGGATATCAAGGGCATTATTTCCAAACTGGATTATCTAAAGGAACTGGGCATTGATATCATCTGGCTTTCTCCAATCTATCAGTCTCCCTTTGTAGACCAGGGATATGATATCTCGAACTACTACAAAATCGGGGAAGAATTTGGAACCATGGAGGACTTTGATACACTGTTGGCAGAGACAAAAAAACGTGGTATGCATATTATCATGGATCTTGTAGTAAATCATTGTTCCAGTCAACATGAATGGTTTCAAAAGGCACTGGATGACCCAGATGGAGAATATGCTGATTATTTCTACTTTTTGGAGGGCAAAGACGGAAATGCGCCCAGCAACTACCGCTCTTATTTTGGGGGTTCTGTCTGGGAGAAGGTACCCGGAAGCAGTAAGTACTATTTGCATAGTTTTGCAAAGGAACAGCCTGATTTAAACTGGGAAAATCCGACCGTGCGTCAAAAAATCTATGAGATGATTAACTGGTGGCTTGACAAAGGTGTCTCTGGATTCCGGATTGATGCTATTATCAATATCAAAAAGAATACCTCCTTCCCCTCCTTTCCCCCGGATGGTGATGATGGTCTGGTGTCCTGTGTTAAAATGTTGGAGTCCACCAATGGTATAGGTGACTTCCTGCAAGAAATGAAGAAAGAGACATTTGAAAAATATGATGCCTTTACTGTGGGTGAGGTGTTCAATATGAAGGAAAGTGAACTGCCCGAATTTATTGGCGATAACGGACATTTTTCTACTAAATTTGATTTTTCTGTACAGTCAATGAGCAGTGAGGGACACGGCTGGTATGATGCCCCGCCATTTCATTTCGAAGCTTGGAGAGATGTTACATTCGCAGTCCAGCAAAGGGATATGGAAATAGGGTTTGAAGCAAATATCATTGAAAATCATGATGAGCCACGGGGTGCAAGCCGTTATTTGCCTGCTTATGCCAGAAATGATGCAGGAAAGAAAATGCTGGCCACTACTTCCATTCTGCTTAGGGGCATTCCTTTTATCTACCAAGGTCAGGAGATTGGAATGACTAACTGCGTTAGAAGCGATATTTCTGAGTATAATGATATCAGTACGATCGACCAGTTCCAGGTTGCCCTTGCAGCTGGATGCAGTAAAGAAGAGGCACTGAACGCCTGCAATGAAAACAGCAGAGATAATGCACGAACACCTATGCAGTGGGATGCCACTCCCCATGCAGGATTTACAACCGGTAATCCATGGCTTTTAGAGAATAGTAATTACGCTTGTATTAATGTGGCAGCACAAAAAGAAGATGCGGATTCCGTGCTATCCTATTACAAAAAGCTGATTGCCTTACGTAAGAATCCTAAATTCCTGGAGACATTCACTTATGGCGCATTTGTACCTGCTTATGAAAAGGTTCCTGGAATATTTGCCTATAAGCGATTAAGTGAGAAAGATGGAAAGAATATTCTTGTGATTGGGAATTATGGAGATTGTTCCTGCGCTCTTCCACTAGAGGGAGTTGTAAAGCAGATTCTTTTGTCTAACGTTAATCGAAACGATATTGCATTGGAAGAAATGAACACCCAGCGTTCCATAACTTTAGATAGCTGTGAATCAATTGTGCTTCTGATGCAGGATCAGGCAGAATTAATTCTCCTGAAATCAGTGAATAGAGCCCTGTAAGATTATCCTTACAGGGCTCTATTCTACACGTAATGTTTATTCGGAAAAGAAACCATCCACTTCTAGGGCTTCTGGTATGGAAGGTGCTGCTCCTTTCTTTGTCACTGCGATAGCCGCAGCCTTTGCTGCTCTTTGTAAAGCAGTTTCCGGCTTCATGCCACTTAAAATGCTGCCAAAGAAATAACCCGTGAAAGTATCTCCGGCAGCAGTAGTGTCCACTACTGGCACATGAAAGCTCTCCTGTCTGATGATGTTTCCCTTTTCCAGATACAAGGCACCTTTTTCTCCAAGAGTCAGAATGACCTTTGTATGCGGAAATGATTCAGCAAGCTTTCCCGCAAGCTGTTCGTCTTTTATTTTACCCACGAGACCGCATATTTCCGCCGCTTCAATCTCGTTTAAGATAATGTAGTCTACCTGTTTTACAGGACAGTCCAGTACCTGCTGATCCATGGGGGAGGGATTTAATATAATGTGAACACCTGCATCAATTGCTTTTTCCATTATGTAAGGAAGATTGCTGATTTCGTTTTGAAGTAAGAGATAATCCCCTGCCTCAAAATGAGAGGATAATTCATCAATCCAGGGCTTTTCAATTCCTCTATTTGCTCCTCCATATAATAAGATGCAGTTGTCACCCACCAAATTCCTCTGAATGATGGCATGACCTGTTTCCTCTTCCACAATGGAGACAAAATCTGTATTTACGCCCACATCTTCCAGCATTTTTAACAACATGTCACCGTTTGTTCTGCCCACACGTCCGGCATGATACACCGAAATACCACTTTTACAAAGTGCAATGGACTGGTTTAAACCTTTGCCTCCACAGAATGTTTCCATGGAGATGGATGATAGGGTCTCACCTTTCTGTACCATGTGGTCAACAGAATATACATAATCCAGGTTCAGTGAACCACAGTTTATTATTTTCATCAATCACTTCATCCCTTCCTGTTACTCTAGCATACAGATTTCGTATTCCTTGAAGAATGTTCGACTGCTTCCTTCTGTCCCAAATCCAATGCATCCCTCATTGTATGCGTTCTCTTTGTCTTCCCATTCCAGGTAAGCATGGTCATTTACATAAATAACAGTCTTATTGCCGTTTACTTCAACAGTAAGCTTATACTCTTTGTTTGGTTCCCAGGTGAATGGACATTGGCACAGCACACGATAATCTTTCTCTTTTTTCCAGAGAACCAGTCTGTTATCCTTCATGAACCCTGCAGCATAGCACCGCATGGCACCCTGTACCCTGAATAGTATACGGTGTGTATCACCTTTACCAGGCCTTATAATGCTTTGAAACCTGTAGTTTTTCCAGTGAATTTCTCCTGTGTAGGCTTCAGCGGGTGCGCTGCACCCACTCACAGCCAGCCAACCATCCTCAAGTTCAACTTTACCTCGTAGCCAGGTAAGCCCCGCAACACAGGTATGAAGCACATTCCAACGCTCCATGGGTAGCTTATCAAAATGAATCATATAATTAGGATTCTGTATGATTTCGACATCATCTAGGAATACCGTAAAGGGTCCCATATTGTTATCAATAGGTGCGTAAAATTCCCATCCTATTTCCTCTATGAGAATATCTTCATATGTAGGAATTTGAAATTCCAGTTTTTGGAATTTATCATTCTGCGTATTCTGTAATGGATCAGAAAGATGAAGGGCTGCTTTTTCCAGTTTAATATACTGACCGGTGATTCTATCCCTAATAAAAGGGCAGACAGTCATCTGTTGTGAAGAATTACTAGCCTTAATCATCACAGTAATTTTATCTCCTGGATATACGATAGGAGAAAAATCCGGATCATAACGGCTGTCTTGAAAATCCTGAGGGACATAGTAGGATTTAAAATAGACTTGTACGGATTCACCTTTATGCAAGTAGGGTGCTATTACCTTTAAAGACCTTTCTCCTCCCGCTGCTTCCTCTTTGGTATTTGTCAGCAGTACTTTCTGGTTTCTGCTAGCCCGGACACGAATTGCATGCAAGGCACCAGGAAATTCAAAATGGAAGTGTTTTCCTTCTGTTTTCGCAAATAACTCGGCAAAGTAAGGTTCAGGCTCTACTCCGTAAAGATTGTGACTCAGTTTCATTAGCTGCAGTGCCTGCTGCGATAATGTCTGTATATTCAGACAACCTAACACGCTGGATGCACAAAGGAAGTCTGATAAAGATTCTGTCCACTGACTGGGTATCTTCTCTGCACCGGTAAATACGCCCATTATCGTACCAATATTTCCGACATTACAATCTGTATCCCAGCCACACATATTACAGATATTCAAAGTATCTGAAAAATCACCTGCCCCGTGTATTAGAGACAGTACCATAACTACAGCATTGGGAATAATATGGCACACTCCACCATAATTCTGATATCCGTATTTTTCCTTTACAAAGTGGAAAGTTTTACGGAAGTCACCTTCATTTTTTTTGCTTTGTGTCACCACGTCTCTTACCATCAGAGCGTATTCGCAGTCAGCTGGAATCACTGACAACGCTGATTCTATGATTTGTTCTACATTTTCTGATGTAAATGCAGATGCAATGGCTGCCGCTACAAATTGTCCACCATAGATACCATTACCGTCGTGACTGACACTGGACATCATTTTTGCGAAGTGTGCCGCTCGCGCAGGATCACCCGGACACAGCAGTCCCCAGCAGTCAGAAAAAATCTGTCCCCCTATCTGCTCTGCTGTTATTTTTCCATTTTGTTCTATGGAACCTGAAAGGGGAGGTTCTATGCCATTTAGCAAGTTCCAATAAGCTGTTTCTTCCGTAGAGGTACCATATCCGCCCCACCAGAAAAAACCATGACGTTCTCCCACATAATTTAAAAGGGTATGTCCCATTTGCCTTTCGCTGATGTTTGAAGTTCCAAAATCCTGTAAAACACGCATATAAAACAATGGTCCATTCAGATCATCATCACTGCAGAAATTATTAAAACGGACAGGATACTGCTTGATTTCACCAAAAACATCCTTTATCTGTTCATAAGTCCAGCTTTCGATTTCTGCACCATGCATTACACCGATATATTTTCCAATCACTCCTCCATAGAGTTTATTTCGAAAGTGTTCATCATACTTCATTTATTCTATGCCTCTAGGTTGCCAAGTTTTTTATACATGTCCCGAAAGATTGCATCTCTATCGAGGTGTT
>OGIE01005693.1_pt1 | contig 10216 bp, 10 predicted proteins | sample 1571581 | NCBI WGS metagenome assembly OGIE01 (sample SAMEA2582021, study PRJEB24529) | metagenome | biome: Human gut stool | place: China | collected 2011
ATACAAAAAGAGCTGTTGAAAGTCTGCTTTCGACAGACTTTTGCAACAGCCCCTTTTCACAAGAGGAAAACTTAGATTTCCTTGGCCAGGGTTTCAGCTAAACCGATATAAGTGGCGGGGGTGAGTTTCTGCAGAGAGGCTTTGGCATCTTCAGGAATGTCCAGCGTTGCAACGAACTCGTGGATGGTTTCAGGGCTGATGCCTTTACCGCGGGTAAGGGCTTTGAGCTGTTCGTACGGATGAGGAACACCGTAACGGCGCATCACGGTCTGAATGGCCTCCGCCAAAACTTCCCACGACTGATCTAGGTCAGCGGCAATGGCCTCTTCGTTCAGACGGAGCTTGTTCATGCCGCGTTCCAGAGAGGTGTAACCGACAATGCTGTAGCCGAAAGCAACGCCCAGGTTTCTGAGGACGGTAGAGTCGGTCAGGTCGCGCTGCCAGCGGGAAATCGGGAGTTTCTGAGCAAGGAAGGTAAAGAAGGCGTCAGCCATGCCGAGGTTGCCTTCGGAGTTTTCGAAGTCAATCGGGTTGACCTTATGCGGCATTGTGGAAGAACCGACTTCGCCTTCTTTGAGCTGCTGCTTGAAGTAGTTCAGGGAGATGTAGCCCCAGATATCGCGGTCCAAGTCGATCAGGATCGTGTTGGCACGAGTAATGGCATTGAAGAGTTCTGCCATGTAGTCATGCGGTTCGATCTGAATCGTGTAAGGATTGAATGTCAGGTGCAGACGGTTTTCCACGACATTGCGTGCGAAAGCAGGCCAGTCTTTGTCCGGATAAGCGATCGTGTGGGCATTGTAGTTGCCGACGGCACCGTTCATCTTGGCGAGCAGCTTAACTTTTTCGATGGCCTGGACGGCAAACTCGAGACGTGCGGCTACGTTGGCCATTTCTTTACCGACGGTTGTCGGAGAAGCATGCTGGCCGTGTGTGCGGGACAGCATGGAAACGCCGGCCCATTCATGAGCAAAACCCTTGAGCTTGTCGATGATCATCTGAAGGTGAGAACAGATGAGCTGACGGCCGGAAGAAAGCATCAAAGCGTGAGAAGTGTTGTTGATGTCTTCAGAGGTGCAGCCGAAATGAACGAATTCGCTGGCGGCAGCCAGATGTTCATTGACGGTCATCTTGCTCTTGATCCAGTACTCAACGGCTTTAACGTCATGGTTGGTGGTTTTTTCGATGTCTTTGATCGCCTGGCAGTCGGTAACGGAGAAGCTGCTGACTAATCCGCGAAGATAAAGTTTGTCTTCTTCGGAAAGATCTTTAAGTTCGGGCAGGTTGAATTCGGAAAGGGCGATGAGCCATTCAACTTCAACCGTGACACGAGCACGCATCAGTGCAAATTCGGAAAAGATGTCGCGGAGTTCGGCAGTTTGGCGTCCGTAGCGGCCGTCGAGGGGAGAGATTGCGGTAAGAGCAGACAGTTCCATGACGATGAAATTCATAGAGAAATAAAAAGGAGTCAACATTTTAGCAACTTGGAATGAGCATTTTTATGTTGGCTCATGGATGGATTGTTCTAATTTTTAACGGCTTAGCCTTGGTTTCCGTGAGAAGGACCGGCCGGCAAAAGAAAAGCCGCCGGAGAAAAACTCGGGCGGCCTTCAAGAAAGTAAAAAGTTATAGTACGACAGGTGTTGGGCACCGGATCCTGAACGGGTTTGTTCGGGAAAGGCTTAGACAAAATCGCGGCCAGTGATCTGAAGGCCTGACAAACACCTTCCTCGAACTTCTTATCAGCAAAAGCGATTTCCATCTGTTTGACGATGTCATCCAGCTGGGTTTGCCTCACCTCTCGTGCTGCACCTCGGTCTAAATAAATTTCGATGGCACGGTCCGAAAGGTTTAAATAAATCAGCACACCGTTATTGTCTTCCGTGTCCCAGACACCGTAGCGCCCGAAGAGCTCCTTGGCTCTTTGAGCGTCCGTGATGTTCTCTCGAAGCCCTTTAGAAGGAATACTGCGTTCGATGATGAGTCGGAACTCAGCGCTCGTCTGCTGCTCGCACTCTTCAATGCATTTCGTCACTGCATCCAAAGAGGACTGAGGAAATGCCAGAGTGACGGGGACGGGCGACATTACCCAATGTTTAAGAATTCTTCCGATAGACATTTTTTACCAGCCTCCGCTTGCGCCTCCGCCGGCTGCGTCACCGCCTCCGCCAGATCCGGCTCCGCCACCCATGCCGCCGCCGAAACCGCCTCCTCCGAAGCCGCCCCCGCCAAATCCGCCGAAGCCTCCGAATCCGTCGTCTCCGCCCCCGCGTTTACCGCGGTAACGGCGGTCGGTTCCGTACATCTTGGCGGTCCGTCGGGCGCCGGCCTCAAGAACGGCGGTCGGAATACACATGGCAATCACGACTACGACCAGAGCGATCACAATACCTGCAAACAGCGACTGCATAATAAACGCCGCTAAACCGCCCACGGCTAAACCTGCAAGAGGGGCTGACTTGCGACCCATGAGCTCACGCAGCATCATCGTGATGACAAATCCTATGAAGAGCACAGCCACCCAAGGTTCGTCCCACAGAGCTTCGGCCGGATCGTAAAGAATATTGGCTTCCGAACGTTTCTTCTGCGGCGCCGGAAGTTTGGCATCTTCAATCAGCGTAAACACTTTGTCCAAGGCCTGACTGATGCCTTGGTAGTAGTTGTTCTGACGGAAGTTCGGCGCCATCACGTCCGTGATAATGCGGGACGCAGCCACATCCGGAATGGCTCCTTCGAGCGCTCTCATCACATCAATACGGATTCTGTGGTCATTGACGGCAACGATCAGGAGAAGACCGTCTCCGACATCCTTTCGGCCCAGCTTCCAGTTGTCACCGACGCGATGTGCGTAGTCTTCGATCGGCTCGCCGTTCGTGGAAGGAACGATGATAACGGCGATCTGAGAACCGTACTTCTCCTCAAATCCCGCAAGTTTGGCTTCAAGCGAACGTTTTTGTTCGGCCGTCAGAAGGTGTGCAGTATCGGTGACATAAGCCACTTCCGGTATCGGAAGCAGGTCAGCCGCCGATACCGTGCAGAAAAGCGCGCTCAGCCAAAAGAAGAACGCACCGATGAGAAGGCCGAAACGATTAAGGTTTGGCCGGAGCTGTAGCTGCTGAACCATTGAAATCTACCGTAGGAGGTGTCGTAATGGCAGCTTCGTCGGCTACCGCGTACTGAGCTTTAGGTTTGTATCCGAGGATCCAAACCCAGACCATCTGCGGGAATTGACGGATGTACGTGTTGTACTGCTGAACGGATTTAATGTAGCGGTTGCGTGCAATCGCGATGCGGTTTTCACAGCCTTCAAGCTGTACACGCAGGTCCTGGAAGGCTTTGTTGGCTTTCAAGTCAGGGTAGCGTTCGACAGTGACAAGCAGGCGGGACAGCGCGCTGCTTAATTCGCCCTGGGCCTGTGTGAATTTCTGGAAGGCTTCAGGATTTTCCATCAGCTCAGGGGTTGCCTGAATGGAAGTAGCCTTAGCGCGGGCATTGATCACCTGCGTGAGCGTGGATTTCTCGAAATCGGCTTCGCCTTTAACGGAATTAACCACGTTCGGAATAAGGTCGTTGCGGCGCTGATACTGATTTAAAACTTCGCTCCAAGCTGCCTTGGTCGACTCATCAAGCGTCTGGATCTCGTTGTATCCGCATCCGGTCAGCATAGTTGCGGACATGAACATGCCGAGAAGAATAAGGAAAAAGCGTTTCATGACGGCCTCTTAATGTTTGCTTCTTAAGAAAAATAGGTTAACAGTTCGTCGTAAATAGAACGGACTTCGGCGCCCGGGGCATCCGGTTTTGCCGTGCCGAGCATAATCCAGCAGGCGATGACTTCGCCCTTCTTGCAAAGGGCATCGACGGCGTCGCGGTAGTGCGTGGACGAGCCGCTCACGATTTTACCTGCAAAGCCTTTGAGCTCAAGAGCGGCAAGGAAATTAGAGGTAGCAGCGCCGACGGTCATCCACTGCTCGTGGGTAGGAACTCTTTCGTTGTGTTCATCGATTTTGGCGACCACAGCGACCATAGCCGGAGCCTTTAAAGCTTTGCTGCGGGCGCGCTGGGCGCCTTCTTGATCAGCTCCGTCGGCCAGAGCGCCGGCTTCAAAAAAGTCGGCAAATTTCTGACGCTCTTCAATGACCACGAAACGAGCAGGGCTCAGATGGCAGTGATCAGGCGCTGCAATGGCCCATGTGAGGGCTTCAGCATAGTCTTCTTTAGAGGGGGCAGGTGTGGTGAGGTATTTTGCTCCGAGGGAGCGGCGTAACGTAACACGTTCAAGAACAGAGTCGTGCATTTGAGTTGAATCCAAGTACTTTCTTTAATTGCTTGAAAGTATGGCAGTCCGGCGTAATGACAGCGTCTAAATTCGCTCAAATTGGATGATTTGAAGGTCGAAAAGGCTCAAGAGAGAGTTGCTTTCGTTGCGGGAGGGTCAGAACGCAGATCAAGTGCTTCTTCTGAGTTCCAAAGACGCTCGATGACAGCGCGATGCTTCTCCGCATCTCCGCTGATAGAAAACACTTCTTTGCCTTTTGCACCGTCCGAAAGTAAGCCGCGTTTGGAGAGCTGGTGTTTAAGTTCTCTGGCAACTGCTGCGCTTGGATCGATGAGTTCGGTTCCGCTGCCGAGTTCACGCTTCAACACGTTAGACAGGAACGGATAATGCGTGCAGCCGAGGACGAGCTTATCAGCACCTGCACGCTTGATCGGGTGCAGATACTTTTCGATTAGCTTTTGGGTCTTGAAGGAGTCCCAGTCACCGCTTTCGACGCATTCCATGAGACCCGGGCACGGAACCGAAACGACCTTGACCTTGGTTCCGGCAAATTCACGAACGAGTCTCAGGTAGCGTTCGCTGGTGATGGTGCGGGTCGTGGCGATCACGCCGACTACGCCGGTCTTTGTCGCCGCCGCTGCCGGTTTGATTGCCGGCTCGATGCCGATGATCGGAATATCAAACGTATCCCGCATCGTGTTAACGCCTTCTGCCGTGGCGGTATTGCAGGAAACTACGATCGCTTTAGCGCCTTTGGAAATCAGAAAGCGTCCGATCGCGAGACACCGTTCTTTTATGTACTCGGAGTTTCTGTCGCCGTACGGTGCGTAGAGACAATCACCGTAATAAATGATGTCTTCGCCGGGGAGGGCGTCTCGAACAGCGTGCATGACGGACAGGCCGCCGAGCCCCGAATCAAACATTCCGATGGGAGCGTTACTCACGGACCGCCTCCTTAGAGATGTGGCCTCGGTTCTTGAGGTAGCCGGGCAGCCAGGAACTGATGAGGATACTCAGCACCACCATGACGGCACCGACGACCGCGCCCTTCGTAAACGGCTCTCCGATCGCGTAACCGATGATGCCGGCAAATACAGGCTCAAGGGTATAGATGAGAACGGCACGTGTCGGCGAGACGAATTTCTGCGCCCAGCACATCATAACCTGATTAAAGACAATCATGCCGATCAAAATGGCCATACAGACATAAGTCACGGGCGTAGGATCAAAGCGAACGTCTTCAAAGACAATGCAGTAGAGCGTGCTCCAAAACGTGACGGTAACCAACTGAGTAAAGCAAAAAGCTTTCGGATCACAAGAGTTGGCGAAGCGCCCGAGAACCAAGATTTCCATCGCGCAGGCAGCCGCACTGGCAATCGTCAGCCACTCTCCGATGTTCCCGTTAAAAGAGATTTTGGTGGGATCTAAGATGAGGAGCATGCCGAGGAAGGCAAATAAAATGCCTCCGGCAATAATGGGCGTCGGGCGTTTTCTAAAGATAATCCATTGGAAAAGCGGTACAAACGGCACGTAAAGCGCCGTCAGAAAGGCCGAAATCGAACTCGTAATCGTCTGCAGGCCCACCGTCTGCAGGAAGTAACCCAGAAAAATACACGTTCCCGTGGCGCAGCCAGCAATCCAATCGACTTTTTTGAGTTTGAAAAGGGCCGATCTCAAGAGGCACGCCATTAGAACGGCACCGCCTCCGAAACGTAAAGCAACAAGCAGCCCCGGCGAGAGTCCTTTAAGACTCAGGGACAAAAGAATAAAAGAAGAACCCCAAAGGGCCGTCACCATCACAAGGCCCCACTCGGGGCTGAGGTTAAAGCGACTCGGCGTCATTCGTCTCGAGTTTTTCTAAAGTTCGGTTTACGAGGTTTAAAGGTTTTCGGGCGACGCGGCGCACCGGCAGCCGGTCTGCTGGAAGAGGCTCTTTTAGGGGCGGGACCGGTAAAACTTTCGCCGTCTTCCAAATATCTCCACTTACCGACCGGAAGCTTGCCGAGGCGGACATTGCCGACACGGACCCGTTTAAGTGCGAGGACTTTCAGACCGACAAGATCACACATTCGGCGAATCTGACGATTTCGGCCTTCACGAAGGACGAATTTTAATTGGTCTTCGTTGAGCCAGGAAACTTCGGCCTTCTCCAAAGGCTTACCGTCCAGTTCCAACCCGTGATTTAAAAGCGCAAGCTTCGCCGGAGGAAATTCGCTGTTGGAGCGGCCGTCGGTCATCGCAACACGCACGATGTATTCTTTTTCGACGGAGCTGTTCTCACCGATGATGGTTTTGGCAATGCGTCCGTCCTGAGTCAGAACCAGAAGGCCGGTGGAGTTGATGTCCAGACGACCGGCAGGAACCAGGCTCTTTAACTGAGAAGGATTAAAGCGGCGAGGAGAAGGATCATCGATCCAGCGGTTTCTCGGCGTAATCAAAATGCGTGCCGGTTCATGACCGTCCTCAGCCTGTCCGGAGACATAGCCGAGCGGCTTGTTGAGAATAATGGTCACACGCTCGTTCTGCTGATCTTGAGCCTTCCGGTCAATCGTGATCTTTTGGTCAGGGCGCACTTTGCTGCCGAGTTCGCTAACGACTTGACCGTCAACTTTAACCCAGCCTTTGGAGATCCACTCATCGGCTTCTCGTCGTGAACATAAACCGAGTTCGCTCATGCGCTTAGATAAGCGGACGAGATCTGCGGGTGTATCGCTCATTTGCTTTCCTTGTTGGGTCTTTCAGCGGCAGCGCGGGTCAGTCGATCCAGAACACCGGCTGAAGAATCGGTTAATTCCGGCTCGACAGCAAAGATAACATCCCCGCCGTCACGGTCGAGTTCGTGCAGCCACTTGTAAAGGTTGACCTGGAGTTCCTTGGCGTCTTTGTAGCCGCGAACTTTTTCTGCGACCGTGCTGAAGCGTTTCGCGATCTTTTCAGGCGCAATCAAAGAGAAGGTTTTGAAGTGACGGGCTAAGAACTGTGTCTCACCCGGCAGGTCGTCTGCCGAGACAATCTTTAAAACGTGCTCAGGCGCGTAGTGGCTCTTCATTGAGCCGGAGACGCGCGGAGAAGCGCCAACCGCACCGTGTTCAACGGGTTTGCCGATCACTTTAGAGATCATTTCGCCGCTGACGTCGCCTTCGCGAAGGATGCGCGGTGTTTCGCCCGTGAGGTCAAGAATCGTCGATTCAATGCCGACGGTGCATTCTCCGCCGTCAAGGATGAAGTCGGTTTTGCCGTCGGGCTTCTCCCCGAGGTCATCACGCACATGCTGAGCGGTTGTCGGACTGATCTTGCCGAAGGTGTTGGCGCTCGGTGCGGCTAAGCCGCGGCCTTTGCCCGCGTCAAAACGCTTTAAAAGTTCGTGAGCCAAAGGATGCGACGGACAGCGAAGCGCAACCGTGTCCTGTCCGCCGGTCACAAAGTCTTTGGCGTGTGCGGAGCGTTTTAAAACGATCGTCAGAGGACCGGGCCAAAACGCCTCAGTCAGCTTTTTGGCATCTTCCGGAATCTCTCGGGCCCAGTAGGGCAGAGCTTCTGCTGAGGCAACATGCACAATCAGCGGATGCGTGGCCGGGCGGTTTTTAGCGGCGTAAATCGATTTAACCGCCGCTTCGTTCTCTGCGTCGGCGGCTAAGCCGTATACCGTTTCAGTGGGAATAGCAACCAAGCCGCCGGCTTCGAGAATTTTGACGGCCTTCTCAAGATCAGAATGCATAACGTTATTCGGGAAGTTCGAGACCTAAAATGCGGGCCGCCATTTGGGCTTTAAACATCGCTTCCTCTTCCGTGGCGGCTAAACAAGTGATGTGGCCCATTTTACGTGCATGCCTCGGCTGCTTCTTACCGTAAAGATGCAATTTGAGACCCGGGATGTCCAGTACTTGGCTCCAATCCGGTTCACGGACGTTTTCGTTTTCATCGAACCAAAGATCTCCGAGTAGGTTGAGCATGACGGACTTAGAAACCTGAGTCGTATCGCCGAGCGGCAGATTGGCCATGGCGCGAACCTGCTGTTCGTACTGGCTGCAGATGCAGGCATCGATCGTGGCGTGACCGGAGTTGTGCGGTCTCGGAGCCAATTCGTTAACGACCAGACGTCCGTCGGAAAGTACAAAGAGTTCTGTGCAGAGCACGCCGACATAATCGAGCTTCTCAATGATTTTGGAAGCGATTTCACGGGCGCGGTTGGTGATCTCTTCGTCTAAACGAGCCGGCATGACGGAAACCGCCAGAATTCCGTTGCGGTGGTAGTTTTCAGACACCGGAAAAACGGCCACTTCACCCTTGCTGTTGCGGGCGGCGATGACAGAGACTTCTTTAAAGAGCGGCAGGCGCTTTTCTAAAACACAGCGAACTTTACCGAGCTTCTCAAAAGCCATTGCCAGTTCGCGGCGGTCATTCGCCGTAATCTGGCCTTTGCCGTCATAGCCCAAACGGGCGGTTTTTAAGATGGCGGGGAAATAGGGAGCAGAAGCCTTCTTGAGATCCTCGTCGGATTCGATCAGCAAATGAGGGGCAACGGGAGCGCCGGCAGACTTGATGAAAGATTTTTCATCGAATCGGTCCTGCGTGATACGGACAGCGTTAGCAGCAGGGCATGTTTCGACGCCCTTAGATGCTAAGAACTCCAGAGCGGCAGCAGGAACGTTTTCAAACTCGGTCGTGACGGTCTTGCAGAGCGAGGCGAGTTCGGTCAGTGCAGCTTCGTCCGTATAGGGAGCACAGATGTGCTTTTCGGCAACAATGGCGGCCGGGGCGTTTTTATCAGGCTCCAATACGCAGACGCGGTAGCCCATCGTAGCGGCGGCTTGAGCAAACATGCGGCCTAATTGACCGCCCCCCATGAGTCCGAGCCAGCTGCCGGGAAGAATCGGTGTGTCTTTCATCATGTATCTGTTAAAGCGGAAGAGTCATGTTGCGGGCTTTTTCGTTCTGAGCTTTGCGGAAAGCCGCAAGCTTATCTGCCAAAACGGCATCCGTCGTACCCAAAATCTGGACGGCATAAAGTGCAGCGTTAGCAGCGCCGGCCTCTCCGATGGCAAAAGTTGCGACCGGGACGCCTTTAGGCATCTGAACGATGGAATACAGAGAATCTTGGCCCTTCAGGTAGCGGCTCGGGACGGGAACACCGCAGACGGGCAGCGTTGTCTTAGCAGCGAGCATGCCGGGAAGGTGAGCAGCACCGCCGGCGCCGGCAATAATCACACGGATGCCGCGGTCGCGGGCAGTTTCGGCGTATTCGAACATTTCGTCCGGCATTCTGTGTGCGGAGACGACTTTGGCCTCGAACGGAACATCAAAAGACTGGAGCATTTCAGCAGCGTTTTTCATGACGTCCCAGTCAGAATTGGATCCCATCAAAATGGCGACAACCGGTTTATTTTCTTGCATCTTGAGATTCCTGTTGGATTTCTGTTAATCGAAACGCGCCGCAAGCGGCGCGTTCTGTGTTTCGTTAGGGGAATTTTAGGCGGTAACGCCTTTGCCTGTCAGACGGATCAGAGCTTCTTCGTATTTGCTGCTGGTCTTATCCAACACATCCTGCGGGATCTTGGGCGCCGGAGCTTTCTTGTTCCAGGGCTGGCTTTCAAGCCAGTCACGGATGAATTGTTTGTCAAAGCTCGGTTCCGACTGACCGACTTTATATTCGTCGGCAGGCCAGAAGCGAGAGCTGTCCGGAGTCAGGATTTCGTCCATTAAAACGACTGTGCCGTTGTCGTCCAGACCGAATTCAAACTTGGTGTCGGCGATGATGATGCCCTTGGAGGCGGCATATTCAGCGGCTTTCTTGTAAAGAGCCAGTGTGTAGTCACGGAGCTTGGAAGCGGTGTCTTCGCCGTACTGTTTGACGACATCTTCATAAGTGATGTTTTCGCCGTGATGGCCGGCTTCAGCTTTTCCGGCCGGTGTGAAGATCGGTTCAGGCAGCTTTTC
>OGIE01005694.1_pt1 | contig 10216 bp, 9 predicted proteins | sample 1571581 | NCBI WGS metagenome assembly OGIE01 (sample SAMEA2582021, study PRJEB24529) | metagenome | biome: Human gut stool | place: China | collected 2011
GTGTGCGTTCTGGAATGGGGCAGCAGTGATCGGTGGTCTGCTGATTTTGTGCGGCTTTGCTATTTTCTCGGATGGAAAAGTGGATTACGCTGTCATGGCGGGGGTATCCATCTTCTTTTCCTGTCTTCAGTCAAAGATTTTTATTGTTGGAAGTGCTATGAGTTCTCAGATTTATCTGGGATTTCTGGCAGAGGATAAGACTGTCCCGGGAGTTGTGAAATATCTGTTCTGGATGAGCGGAGTTTTTTTTCTTGGGCTGGTACTAATGGTATGGTTTATGAGAAGACGGGAGAGAGCAATCCTTGTGAGTTTCCTGTTTCCGGTGATTTTTGCTTTTGTGCTTCTGATGACACCGGATATTAATGTAAACCATAAATATATCATGATATCATATGCGTTTCTGACGATTTTCTGGGCATGGGCAGTATGCAGTCTTTGGAATGGGAGAAATGGGCAGTCCGGGATACAGAAAACTATGGGAAAGATACTGGCAATAGTATTGGTGATATCTCTGAGTGCCACCGGAATCTATGACTTTATTGTAATCGTAAAAGGAAATGGTCCGGGCAGACGTGTGACTGTAAATATGAACAGCGAGCTGACCCAGTGGCTGGAGGAGAATCTGGAGAAAAACGATCTTTTACTTACTCCTGAGTACAGCATGAATGAAGTGACGATGTCCGGAGCTATGCTTTACTGTGGATGGCCATATTACGCATGGTCTGCAGGCTATGATACGAATTACAGGGCTGCACAGGCTGTAACGATATACACCACATCTGACAGTGAAACACTGAAAAAAACAGTACAACAGGAAAAAATAACATATATCCTGTTTGAAGAAGGTTCAGAATTTGAACAGCAGGAATGTCGTGAGGAGACAATTGCTGCAGCATATGAAAAGGTTTATGAGACTCAGGATGGACGGATACGGATCTATAAAACAACAGAATAATCCTCAAATGCATTATTACGGGGATTACTCCGGATTTATGATTATGAGCCGGGTGATCACAGATTTACAGAGATAAGAGAGAATGTGTAAGATTATAGTAACCACAATAATTTTATAAATGATTAAGGAGGACGTACGGATGAAGAAATGGGCACCGAGAGTGCTTCTTGCAGCAGCTCTTGCAGGGCTGTCTGCATTTCTGTTAAAGGGAGATGTATGGACATTCTGGACCTGGTGGCTGTTGGCATTTCTGATGGGAATGGTTGCCATGCCTGTGACAGGGAGACTGTTTGCCGGATTTGAGGACAAAGGCTGGATGTTTTCGAAAGTGTTGGCGATTATTGTGACAGGTTTTCTTACGTGGTTTCTGGTAACTGCGAAGATACTGCCATTTACTGCAGCGACATGTATCGGTGTGTCTGTTGTATGTGCTGTTGGCTGTGGGGTTTTATATCATTTTCAGGGAAAAAATGGAATTGACTGCTTTCCGTCCGGAAAGGTAAATCTGATTTACGGAGAGGAAATTCTGTTCTTTATATTTTTCCTGATGTGGACTTATTTTGCAGGATTCCGTCCGCAGGCATACGGAACTGAGAAATTTATGGATTATGGTTTTATGGAAGCCATGATGAGAAGTACGACACTTCCTGCAAGAGATCTGTGGTATTCAGAAGGTACGATCAACTATTATTATGGCGGACAGTATTTTGCAGTATTTCTGACGAAGCTGACTGGCAGTAAAGTAGAACTCACTTACAATCTGATGCGTACTTTTGTGGCTGCATTTGCGTTTGTGCTTCCGTTTTCACTGGTTCGTCAGATGTCTGTGGACAGGCTTAAAGGAAGCCTGACAGGAAAGAAACGTTGTTTGCCGGCAGTGGCCGGGATCATAGCAGGACTTTCTGTATCAATTGCGGGAAATATGCATTATGTGGTTTACAGTAAGATCATTCCATGGATCCAGAAGCTGCAGGGAAAAGAAGTGGACAGCTACTGGTTCCCGGATGCGACCCGTTATATTGGATACAATCCGGATGTGCCGGACAAGACGATCCATGAATTTCCATGTTATTCCTTTGTGCTGGGAGATCTCCATGCCCATGTGGTAAATGTAATGTTTGTGCTGTTTCTGGTGGGACTTCTTTATGCGTGGATACGAAGTGTGCGGATGAGAGAAGCAGTGATCATGAAGCCGGGCCGGAAACAGTTCTGGAAAAAACAGCTGTTGATTCCGCATATCCTGCTGGCTGCAGTGATGATCGGTATGTTCCGGTTTACGAATTTCTGGGATTTTATTATTTATTTCGTGGTGACCGGTGGAGTGGTGCTGTTTACCAATATCGTTCAGTTTGATGGTAAAGTGAAGAGGATTCTGGCAGTGACTGCGGTTCAGGCAGTGGAGATCATTGTGATCTCATACGTTGTTTCTCTGCCGTTTACTTTGCAGTTTGACAGTATGTTTAAAGGTGTGGGAATTGCGCAGAATCATTCTATGATCCATCAGCTGCTGATTTTGTGGGGACTGCCTGTGGTTCTGACAGTTCTGCTGATCATCTGTATCATCTGGGAGAAGCTTCGTGGTGGTGCGAACAGAAGTCTGTATAAACTGATGAAAGCAATCTCTGTGCCGGATCTGTTTGCGATTGTCATGGGACTCTGTGCAATCGGGCTGATCGTGATTCCGGAGTTGGTTTATGTAAGGGATATTTACGAAAATGGAAACGCCAGGGCGAATACTATGTTTAAGCTGACTTATCAGGCGTATATGCTGTTTGGGATGACCATGGGATATGGTATTTTCCGTATGCTGGTGGCTGCACGTAAGAAAGTGTTTAAGGTTGTGTCAGTGATCGGCCTGGTATTGCTTTGCTGGACCTTTGGTTATTTTGGAAACAGTGTGTATGCGTGGTTTGGAAAGGTATGGGAGCCTTCTGAATATAAAGGATTGAATGCGACATCTTTCCTGTCAAATGATTTCACAGAGGATGTGGCTGGTATTAAATGGCTGAAGAAGAATGTGAAAGGGTCACCGGTTGTGCTTGAGGCGAACGGGGACAGCTATAGTGGTTATGAGCGTGTTTCTGCTATGACCGGGCTTCCGACTGTGCTGGGATGGTATGTGCATGAGTGGCTGTGGAGAGATGATACTGCGGATCTGAATGAGAAGAGTGCGGATATTGAGAGTATTTATATTTCTTTGGATGTGGAGTATGTGAAGGAACTGCTGGAAGAGTATGATGTTTCTTATATTTTTGTCGGATCGAAAGAACGGGAGAAATATGGGGATGCACTGAATGAAGAGGTGCTGAATTCGCTTGGAGAAGTTGTGTTCCAGGATGAGGTGTATAGTACTTATATTCTTAAAGTTAATAAGTAAGAGGGCGAAAAATGGCGGCAGTTTGTGTCGCCATTTTTTGTTTGGGTCAAAAAGGGACGCGTAAAAAAATATTTCATTTCCTGTGCGGTTTCGGGCTCTAAGATATTCTAAGCCGCCAAAAATCTGCTAAAGGCATGAGCCGCCCTCTCAAACTCGCTCCGTTGCAAACTTCGCTCAGACACGTGAGACGGTCGGCTCATAACGCAGATTCCCGAATACCAAGAATTACAAGAACCCTCAAATGCGCCCCAACACACCTTCTTTTTCTTCACTGGGTATTGGCTATATGTTACATAATTGTGGTTACTGCTTTATTTTCTGTTTTCAGCCTCTCTTCGGGAATAGACGCAACCGCAGTAGTTCTGACGGTAGAGGTCGTATTCGTGGGATAGTTCGATGGAACGTTTGTAGCCGTTCTTTTTTTTGAAGTCGGATGGGAGGTGTTGGACGTGGTAGATTTCTGCCAGTTCTTGTCCGATTTCGTTAATCTTGGCTGCGTTTTTCAGAGGGCTGATGGAAAGGGTGGTGGTAAAATAGTCATAGCCGCCCTCTTCTGCCAGTTTTGCTGCTTCTTCCATGCGGAGGCGGTAGCATTTGAAGCAACGTTCGCCGCCTTCGGGTAGGTCTTCGAGGCCTTTTGCCATCTGGAAGAATTCCTGTGGGTCGTAGTGACCCTCTATCAGTTTGACAGGGTGTTCAAATTCCATGGAATTTACAAGACGGGTAATTTCATGGACTCGTTTGTGATATTCTTCTTCCGGGTAGATGTTTGGGTTGTAGTAGAATACTGTGATGTTGAAATATTTTGACAGGTATTCCATTACGTAACTGCTGCAGGGTGCACAGCAGCTGTGGAGAAACAGGCTTGGGATCTTGTTATCTTTTTGCGCCAGATCTATAAGTTTTTCCAGTTCTTTCTGATAGTTTCGTTTATTCAACAGTATTATTATATCCTTTCTGCATCTTCACAAATGCTTTTTATTATCTTTTAATAGAATGCGAATACCGGTTCAGGTATTCTCTATTGTGCCTGAACCGGTATTCGCATTCTATTCAAATGCTTCTTTGTATTTTTTAACTTCCTGCACTCTCCTATTCGTTCGCCCATTTTTACGATAGTCTCATATCCCTCTTCTGTATTCTCGATCAGATCATAGTCAATACGGACTTTTTCCGGCTGGATGAGGAGGATTATTGTGGAACCTCCGAATTCGAAGTTGCCTTTTTCCTGGCCTTTCTTTACTGTGGCAGGATTTTTATGGAGATTTGTGATTTTTCCTACCATCATGGCGCCTACTTCCATCATGAGGATGGTTCCGAATTGTTTTGTTTTCAGCAGAGTGTATTCTCTGGCGTTTTCTTTGTAGATGGGATATACATCGTTTGCTGCAGGATTCACTGTGTGGAAAACGCCGGGCAGAGTTACATTCGCGGATTTTCTTCCATCAGCCACATAGCAGTAATGATGATAGTCATCTACTGTCAGTCTGAAAATCAGCGCATAGCCGCCTGTGTATCTCTCAGCAATTGCCTTATTCTTCAGAAGCTGTCCTGCTGTATATTCTGTATCTTTGATGCTGAAACGTGAGTCTGAGCTGATCCTGTGTACGGAAAGTTTTCCGTCACAGGGGCTGATCAGGATGTTTTCGCGCATATCGATCGGGCGTTCTTCTTTTCGGATGCGCCTTATAAAGAAGTCATTCCATGAAGAGAAGTTCTGTTTTTCGTAAATGCTCAGGTCAATCTTGTTGTTTTTTACAAAATCCGGTACAAATCTGGCAGAAAGTCTGGTGTTAAGCAGGACTCCCGCTGCCTTTGACACGAAAGGTCTGATCAGGAGTTTCAGGCAGAGTCTGCCACCCCGGTCATTATATAAATGCCGTAGGAATTTATCCTGCTCATTCTCTTCAATCGTGATATTTCCTTTTCTGTCAATATACTTCATTCGTATCTTCCCTCCATAAAAGTATAACCGCAGCCTCCCCGTTTCCCGGGAACCGCTGCGGCCAGTAAACAGTTATATTTATTTTATATCAAACGGAACATCTTCGCAAGTGCAAGTGCCACGACTGCAACCAGCAGGATACGTACCGGATTCTGAGGTTTTTTTACCTTGATATCCAGAATAAAAAGCAGTCCCACGATAATTACTGCAATATGTATCACGATCAGGAAATAGAGTCCGCAATATCTTCTCATCAGATAAAGGAACGGCAGGATGATCGCCATGGATGTGATCGGAAGCCCCTGATAATACTGTCTGTTCTCAGAAGTCTCATTCTGTCTCTTTGCTTCTGAAACATTAAAATATGCAAGGCGGATGACAGATGCCACACTGTAAAAAATAAGCGCCCCAATCCCCGCCGGTGTATTCACACCCAGACAGTAACAGATCATTACCGGAAAAATACCAAAGCAGACCACATCACATAAGGAATCGATCTGAATTCCGAAATTCTTCTCATCATCCGTACGGTTCTTCTTTGTTCTGGCTATTTTTCCGTCAAACATATCGCACAGTCCGGAAAGTGCCAGACAGAAAATTGCAACCCTGAAATCCCCCTCCAAAGCCCTGGTAATTCCAAATACGGAAATTCCCAGACTTATATAAGTCAATATCACCGTATAATCATAAATTCCTAAAAACATATTTTCTCCCCCTACTTTTCTTCTTGTTCTTTTCTTCCTATTATGAAATACGCCACGCAGGTCATCACTGCACTGATAAGCATCTGTGCATAATAGGAAATTCCTCTGCTGAGCAGCATTGCAGGAAGTAATGCTTCTCCGAAAACCGGTGCAAACATCACCAGATAAAGAGACTCACTGATTCCCATTCCTCCGGGTAAAGGCAGCATATCAACAGAGACAGATATGACAGACTGCAAAATCGTAAGGGTTATAATGGAATATCCATGAAATCCCAGCGAACGGTATACCCAGTATGTAACTGTAAATAACAAAATCCTCTGCACCATAGTGATCAGTAACACTTTCAGGATCACCAGTTTGTGACTTGCCCAGAAAGCCGCTGTTTCATGATACTGGTCCATAGACGCTTCCAGTTTCTCAAGCCGGGTTGTCTTTGGCTTAAGGAAACGGAAATGTTCAATAAGTTTCAGTCCTTTTACCATAATCCACTTCGCCAGTCCAGGGGCAAATACAAGGATCATCATGAAAGTAACGCAGAAAATATTCAGGCCTACGCCCAGGTAAAACACCCACATGTACTGACCAAGATATCCTTCCAGAAAGCCTCTGCCCAAAATCCAGATTACAATTCCGATCACTACCAGAACCGCTTTATAAGTAATCGTGACAATCATCAGGACCAGCGTAGTGACAGGAATCGGAAGTTTGTCCTTTTTCATAAAATAAATCTGCATTGGCTGTCCGCCGGATGCAGACGGTGTGATACAGCTGAAAAAGAATCCCACAAAAGAATACAGAGCACAATGCCCCATCTTTACTTTTGCTCCGAGAGTCCGCATCATATAGAAGATAATTACAGACTCGCCAAGTATGAACAGTACCACACAAACCACGCTGATCAGTAAGTAAACCGGATCTGCCTGCCGTACTGTATGAATAATCTCTCCCAGATCCTCTCCCTTAAATACCATATATACGGTAATGGAAAATATAAGGATCAGAAAAATGGTGTTAAATATTGCTTTCTTTTTGTTTCTCATTTGCTTACACTTTCTTATACAGTTTTTTACAGCATTCGTCTGATTTCTATACCCGATTCATATATGTCACAGTGTCTGATATATGTATATTTCTGATATGAAACACATAGTAAACAGTAACGTATTCCTTACAGAACATTTGCCCTCAAATACTATAGCAGCAAAAATACTATAGTTTATCTATTATATCATACCCTGACATTTCTGCATATCATAAATTATGAAAATATTCGTTACTATTCACCGAATATGGAGGTATCTGTATGAAACCACTGCTGGATATTACAGATGTCAGTCTCTCCTACCACAGTTTATCAGGGGAAACCCCCGCCCTTTCTCATATATCCTTTCAACTGATGCCAGGTGAATTTCTCGCCATCGTCGGGCCGTCAGGCTGTGGAAAGTCCACGCTGCTGAATCTGATCTGTGGTCTGCTCCGGCCGGAACAGGGACAGATTCTTCTGGACGGCACGCCGGTAACTTCTGGTGACTGCCGTATCGGATATATGCTGCAAAAGGATCATCTGCTGGAGTGGCGGACAATTTATAAAAATGTTCTTCTCGGACTGGAAATCCGCAGGGAACTCACTGCCGAAAAACTTGCTTATGTAAATCAGCTTCTCTCAGATTACGGTTTGGACAAATTTCGCTCTGCTCATCCGTCTGAATTGTCCGGAGGAATGCGCCAGAGAGCTGCACTGATCCGTACTCTGGCATTAAAGCCGGATGAACCGTTCTCTGCACTTGACTCTCAAACCAGACTCAGCGTAAGTGATGATATCGGCAGAATCCTGCGTCAGGAAAAAAAGACTGCGATCCTTGTCACCCATGATATTTCAGAAGCGATCAGCATGGCAGACCGGGTTATCATTCTTTCTCCAAGGCCTGCCATTATTCGTAAGATTGTGCCAATTTGTTTTGATCTGGAGAACCGTACTCCTATGGCTTCCAGAAATGCGCCTGAATTTAAATCTTATTTCAATCTTATCTGGAAGGAGCTGAATCATGATGTCTGAAATCTCATATCATCAGCAACAGTATATCCGACATCAGAAAAGAGAAAAGAAACTTGTTCTTTTTTTGCGGATATTTATTCTTCTTTTCTTTCTGGTGTTGTGGGAAATCTCCGCCAGGACCGGGCTGATCGATTCTTTTATCTTCAGCAGTCCGGTAATGATCTGGCACAGCTTCTGCAGTATGTGCAGAGACGGCTCTATTTTTCCCCATCTCTCTGTTACAATTACGGAAACACTGGTCAGTTTTCTGTTCGTTGTTGTTCTGGGTGCAGGGATGGCAGTTCTGCTGTGGACCTGTCCCAGACTTGCGAAGATCACAGAGCCTTATCTCGTAGTACTGAACAGCCTTCCGAAATCTGCTCTGGCACCTTTGCTTATTGTATGGCTTGGTGCCAACGAACGGACGATTATTGTCTGCGGTATGTCGGTTGCTATCTTTGGTTCGATTTTGAATCTGTATACAGGTTTTGGCGAAGCTGACCCGGAAAAACTGAAGCTGATTGAGACGCTGGGCGGTGGGAAGAAAGAAAAGCTTATGAAGATTATTCTTCCGTCTTCTGTGCCGTTACTGCTCAGTGTTATGAAAGTTAATATTGGTCTGTGTCTGGTTGGTGTTATCATAGGCGAATTTATCGGTGCCAGAAAAGGGCTTGGCTACCTGATCATCTATTCCAGCCAGACCTTTAAGCTTACCTGGGTACTGATGTCCATTATCATTCTGTGCATCATCGCTATTATCCTGTACGGACTCCTTGGACTGATTGAAAAACGCGCCCGCAGATAGTTGTTAATTTTTAACCGCTATTTTTTATAACGAAACGGTTTCGGAAACAGATTCAATATCTGAAAAAATTTTGCTGCAAAAAGAAGCCCGGAAGATCATCGAGTTCCACTTAACTGGACACTCCTGAACTTCCGGGGCTTCTCTTGTCTCTGACTGTCTGTCAGTTATTCTGTTTTTAAACCAGCGCCTCTGTCCGGTTACTATCATGTTCCGACCAAAGCGCCTGATAATGTGTATATTATGAATTATTCTTCTCCAAGGCTCTCCACTGCCTCTGTGAAATCCTGTATCAGATCTTTTATATCTTCGATACCCACACTGATACGGATTGTGTCGTCGTACACTCCTGCCTCTGCCATTGCTTCCGGCGTACTGTGAATATAAATCGTAGACGCCGGATGAATCACCAGAGTTCTCACATCACCGATATTGGTTGCAATCTTTACATATTTCAGATGATTGATCAGCTTATACGCCCGTTCTTTGGAACCTGCACGGATAGTCAGAATCGCTCCGCCCTTTCCACTAAGCTGTTTTTCTGCCAGTTCATGATATGGACTGGACTCCAGCAGCGGATAGTTGACAGATACACCTTCCAGCTTCTCCAGTGCCTGGGCAAGCCGGAAAGCGTTATTACAGACCCGCTCCATGCGAAGACCAAGTGTCTCCATTCCGATAATATTCAGATAAGCGTTCATCGGAGCCAGACAGCCGCCCATATTTCGCCAGATTCCGTTCCTCAGTTTCACAAGATAAGCAAACTTTCCGTATTTCTTATATTCCTTCATTCCCGGATAACGTTCCGGACTCCAGGAAAAGTTTCCGCTGTCAATGATAATTCCACTGATGGCATCTCCACTTCCATTTATATATTTAGAAGTAGAATGCACCACTACATCCGCACCATACTGAATCGGATTAAGCAGATACGGAGTCGAAGTTGTGCTGTCTACAATCAGCGGTACTCCTTTTCCATGAAGAAAATCTGCTGTTTCCCGGACATCCATTACATTCAGTGCGGGATTTCCTACTATTTCGCCAAACACTGCTCTGGTCTTATCTGTAAGAAACGGCTCGATCAGCGCCTTCTCTACCCTCGGTATAAAATGTACTTTGATTCCGAATGCCTCCAGATCATGAAGCAGATCCAGTGTACCTCCGAACAATGCACTTCCTGCGATTACCTCATCCCCTGCCTGCAGGATATTAAGTAATGATAATGTAACCGCTGACATTCCGGAGGAACAGGCTACACCTCCAATCCCGCCTTCTAATTCATTTACTCTTCGCTCAAACGCATCTACTGTCGGATTCGCAATCCTGGTATATGCAAATCCCGGTGCCCGATTCTGGAATACTTTTTCCAACTGTTCTGAAGATTCATATGCAAAA
>OGIE01005700.1_pt1 | contig 10203 bp, 10 predicted proteins | sample 1571581 | NCBI WGS metagenome assembly OGIE01 (sample SAMEA2582021, study PRJEB24529) | metagenome | biome: Human gut stool | place: China | collected 2011
TATGTTGGATACGAAGAAGGTCGTCAGCTTACCGAAGCAGTCAGAAGAAAACCATATTCCGTAGTTTTATTTGATGAAATTGAAAAAGCGCATCCTGATGTCTTTAATGTATTATTACAGGTATTGGATGATGGTCGTATCACAGATTCACAGGGACGTACCGTAGACTTTAAAAATACGATTCTGATTATGACATCCAACATCGGTTCTCCTTACTTGTTGGATGGAATCGAAGAAAATGGTGAAATCAGTCAGGATGCAAGGGACAAAGTAGATGCAGAACTGCGTGCTCATTTCAGACCGGAATTTTTAAATCGTCTGGATGAAATTATAATGTTCAAGCCATTGACAAAAGAGAATATCGGTGGAATTGTTGATTTACTTGTGGCTGATTTGAATCGCAGATTAAAAGATCAGGAATTATCTTTACGCTTGACAGATACAGCAAAAGACTATATTATTGAGGGCGGATATGACCCGGTATACGGCGCTCGTCCTCTGAAGAGATATCTGCAGAAATATGTGGAAACACTGACCGCAAAACTGATTCTTTCCGGAAGTGTAAGAGCGGAAGATACCATCGTCATAGACGTAGAAAATGGAGAGTTGACCGCAAAGCGTGAAGAAGGAGTAAAGTAAAATGATACCGAAAGACCCAATGATTTTGTTAAGTTTTGTAAATTTGAAACTGAGAGATTTCTATTCTTCTTTAGATGATATGTGCCAGGCAATGAATTTGGACAAAAGCGAATTAGAGAAGAAATTGGGCAATATTGATTATACTTATGATAAAGGATGTAATCAGTTTGTATAAGAACTGAGAAAACGGCTTTCAAGTGATTGAGAGCCGTTTTTTATTTACTGCGTTTTCGTCAATCGTCGTAGTCACCGCTACGTCTCACTTCTCTGCCTGTATAGGAGAAAATCGTTTGGTGTCAATATAGCAGCTGCTTAATTTACACTGTACGAAACTTATTTTGTCACTTCTATTATAATTTCATGTTCTTTACAGTAATCCAGATATTTCTGTTGTGGCGTAGTATCCGTAATCAAATATTGAATTTCACTAAGTGGACAATAAGTCATGAGTGCAAATTTCCCGAATTTTGTATGGTCGGAGAGTAAAAAGCGAGTCTGGCTGTTTTCTACGACCGTTTTTTTTATTGCATATTCATCGGCAGAGGCATTGGTCAGACCGTTTTGAATACTGACTCCGGTAGATGCCATAAATGCTTTCGTAATGTTGTAAGTGCGCAGATAGGTTGGAATTTCACTTCCGACAAAGGATAATGTATCACGGTTTAGTCTGCCGGGAAGAGAAATAATCTGCAAATCTGGATATTGTACAGCTTTCATAAAAATCCTCAGGCTGTTTGTAATAATTGTACATGGAACATGTGCCAGGTAATCGACCATATTTAAGCAGGTTGTTCCGGTATCAATGTAAATAATGTCGCCTTCTTTTACAAAAGAGGCGGCTTTTTTTGAGATGGTATCTTTTTCAGCATTTAAGACAGTGTGGCGTTTTTCATAAGGAACGAGTGGGGTATCGGATGGCGGTGCTTTAAAGGAAACACCTCCGTATACTTTTTCTACGACACCTTTTTTAACCAGTTCTTCAATGTCGCGGCGTATGGTGTTTTTGGATACAGCAAATTTTTCACAGAGTACATCTAAGGAAACCAGTTTTTCTTCTTCTATATAACGTTCAATTAGGTCAATTCGTTTGGTTCTCATATTAAACCCTCTTTCAAAAAGTTGTTTTGTGAGTATTATTGTATAATATTTTGAGTAACTTGTGAAGCAAAATTTAAAAATTTTGAAAAAGCTATTGACGAATTACCAAAAAGATGATAATTTGTAATCAATAATTAATCAAAAGATGTTCAAAATATTATCAAAAAAAGAAGAGGGAGAAGCTATGAAAAAAGAAAGGACAGGAGCGGTTACAAAATATCTGATACTGGTATTTGGTGCATTTGCCATTTTTTTTACAGGTTATCCACATATCTGGTCAATTTACCAGCCGTATGCAATGGAGTTAACCGGATGGAGCCAGGGTCAGACATCGATGTGTTTTTATCTGAGTTTTGTCACATTTGTACTCGGAAATATTGTAGGAGGAAGAATTCAGGATAAGAAAAATCCAAAGATTGCAATTGTATCGGGCGGTGCGATTTTTACAGCCAGTATTTTGTTAAGTGCACTGGCACTGAGACCATCACCGGTCATGATGTATATCACTTATGGATTGTTACAGGGGTTTGGACAGGGAATGATTTATACAACCATTCTTTCTGCCGCACAGAAATGGTTTCCGGGAAGAACCGGATTTTCATCGGGTGTGATTGTAACGGCAAACGGTCTGTTTGGATTTTTTATGGCACCGGTTTCAAGAAGTTTGCTTTCTAAAATTGGAATTGAAAAAACATTTTTAGTAATCGGAACGTTTATTGGAATCTCATGGATTTTGGCAAGTATCTTTATCCGAAATCCAAAAGCAGGGGAAGTTGGAACAGGCAGTGCACAGGCAGGTGGAAAGCCGGTGTATACAGGAAAACAGTATACATCCGGAGAAATGTTCCGCACAAAGAAATTTTATTTCTTGTTTGCAACTATGATGTTTGGCTTGATTCCATATCTGATTTTATCTCCATTGTCACAGACGGTACAGATGGACAGAGGAATCAGTGCTTCAGTTGCAGTTGCGGCGGTTATGGCAGGTTCGGTCTGTAATGCAGCTACAAGGCTTTGTCTGCCGACAGCAGCGGATAAAGTAGGAAGGATTATCTGTATAAAAGTAGTATTGGTAGTAGCAGTGAGTGCAATGTTACTCCTGGTATTTGCACCGGCAGGAATTACGACAGTATGCGTTGTGATGATGTATGCCTGCTATGGTGGAATTATGGGAAGTTTCCCATCTTTATCAAGTTCTATTTTTGGAATGGAACATTCCGGAGAAAATTATGGATATGTTATGTTTGGTATTGCGGTGGCAACTCTAAGTGCACCGGCAATTACCAATGCCGTGCTTGGAGATGGATATGACATCAATGTTGTATTTGCTATTGGAGCATTCAGCGCAGCACTCGCATTAATTTCTTTAATTTTATTAGAGAGGGAAATTAAAAAAGAAAAAGTAAATGCATGTCAGACAGCAGTTTGTCAGGAAGGAGAATGATTATGTCACTTGTAAAAATGAAAGAATTACTCGAAAGAGCACAGAAAAATAAGATTGGATGCGGAGCATTCAGCGTTGGAAATATGGAAATGGTACGAGGTGCAATTCAGGCAGCAGAGGAATTAGATACACCGATTATTCTTCAGATTGCAGAGGTGCGACTGAAACATTCTCCACTTCATTTAATGGGACCGATGATGATTCAGGCTGCAAAAGAAGCGAAAGTAGATGTTGCAGTTCATCTGGATCATGGTCTTACCTTTGAAACGGTACAGAAAGCGCTGGAACTGGGATTTACTTCTGTTATGTTAGATGCATCCACACTTCCGTTTGAAGAAAATATTGCAAATACAAAAAAAGTAGTAGAGCTGGCAAAACAATATGGAGTAACCGTAGAAGCAGAACTTGGTTTGGTTGGTGGAAGTGAAGATGGAAGCTGTGACCACGGAATCCGTTGTACAGACCCGGATGATGCAAAAGTGTTTGCCAAAGAGACAGGAATTGACGCATTAGCAGTTGCAATTGGAAATGCGCATGGAAATTATCCGGTAGCTCCAACACTGGCATTTGATGTGCTTGAAAGGATCCATGAAAACGTAGATATTCCGCTGGTACTGCATGGAGGAAGCGGAATCACAGACAAAGACTTCCAGAAAGCAATTTCACTTGGGATCAGAAAAGTAAATATTGCGACAGCAAGTTTTAACAGTTTAACAAAGAAAGTAGAAGAATATATTGCTTCAAATGAAAAGCATAACTATTTTGACTTAAATACAGCAATGACAGAGGGAACTTATGAAAATGTCAAACGACATATTCAGGTTTTCAATACACCATTTCAGCAGGAGTAGTAAAAAAGCCTGTCGAAATAAAAAAAGCCATTTGGTAAAAAGATGTTCTAAGAAGGAAAAGCCGGTTTTCTATCTCGAAAACCGGCTTTTTCTTCATTAATGTAGTTGTGCTATATAAGATAGAATGGGTCATTCCTGATTGGAAAACAGACTTAAATGTTCTTCAAGTAATTCCTGATAAAGCTGAGAAAAAGTCCAGAAGCAGTTTTGTGGTGTCAGGATTGCTTTTAAATCAACAGCAGGAGTTTCACCGTTTCGAATAGATGCAAGTAAAAGGTCGAGACGGGTATTTGGAAAATAGCAGAGAATCATCACATCCTGACAGACAGCAGAGATGTTTTCCAGAATAGAAGTTTTATGCACTGGAAATCCTTTTACTTTAGCAAGATAACCGACGGTCTGGGTACAATCTGTTTCAGAAATGGAAATAAAATCTGCGCCAAGGCGTTTTGCGGCTTTTTCGATGGCTTTTTCTTTTTGAGTTTGTCCATTTGAGTAATAGAGTATTTTTGGTTTTCGTAACAATAAGATTCCCCCTCTGAAGATTGATGATAAGTTTATCTTATACTAGAAAGAAAATATTTTCAATAAATTTTTAGACAATTTGACAAGAGTTGACACAAGTTGTACGAGTAGAGTATACTAAAGTATAGAACTGAAAAGCAGGTATGGTTTTGTACCTGGATCAGAGATACCGGACAGAATGAAAAATGGCAATATTCATCTGTTCTTCTATTACAAATGTGAGGGATAAAAAGTGGCAAATATTAAAGTATATCTTCTAGGACGCCCTTATGTGGAGATGGATGGGGAGAGAGTGAACTTTCCATATAAGGCGGAGGGCTTTTTTTACTATTTGTGTGTAAAGAAAACAGCAACGAGAGAGGAAATCATATCTGTGCTTTGGGGAGCGGACAACGAAAATGTTGGAAGAAAAAACCTTAGAGAAGCAGTATATCAGATAAAAAAACTCTTAGGAAAAGAAATCCTTGTGACAGTTGGTCATACGAGCATTTCTCTTAATCCGGAGTGTATGCCAGAAATTGACTGGGATAATCTCAATGATGAGAATTTGCTTGATGCAGAGGAGCAGGGATTTCTTTCTCATTTCATGATTAAAAACAGTTATGAATTTGAGGAATGGATTTCAGCCATGCAGGAACAGTATAATAAACGGTTCGTGAAAGTGGCACGTGAAAAACTGTATAAAGCGGATGCGACAAAAAACATGGAAGAAATTCAAAAATACAGTAATATTTTATTAAAACAGGATCCGTATAATGAAAAGCTGTATTATGAAATTATGGATATTTATGCCTTAAATGGAAATTATAATATGGCGATCAAATTGTATTATGATTTGGAGAAAATTCTTGCGGATGAGCTTGGCGTAGAACCATCGTCAGAAGTAACCGAATTATTTCACCGGATTTTTAATGTGAAAGGAAATACAAACTCAGATGGCGTTATCTGGAACCTGCCATTCTGGGGAAGAAATGAAGAAATTTACCAAATCAGTGAATGTATTGTGGGCGGAGCAAAAGATGGATGTCCCAGATGTGTGGCAATTGGCGGAGAAGACGGTGTTGGAAAATCAGCACTGCTCGATAAAGCAATGCAGATGGTAAAGGGCTATCAGATGATTGGTCTGTATGCTGCTATCGTGAGGAATCCGAATTTTTCCTTCGTCCATGGAGTGATATTTTCTGGGAAGTGGAACAGAGGGCGGATTATCAGGTTTTAAGAGAATCCATGAGTGAAGAAAAATGGGAACAGCTGGAACATTTTTTTAAGGGAAAAGTCATGGAGGAAAATGGAAAATCCGGTGCACTGAATTATCAGGTCATGGAGCAGGCAGTGATTGACATGTTCCGTAAGATTTTGGAGCACAATAAAGTGGTTCTGTTTTTTGATGATATCCAGTGGATGGATCAGACCAGTCTTCAGCTGTTAAATCGTCTGCTTCTTACTTTTGGTACGCATAAGATTCTTTTGATGTGCACGTTTAATCAGGAAAAAGATGCCGATGTGATGGAGTCTTTAAATAACATTGTAAAAAAAGGCTGGCTTCATGTGATTAATCTGTTTCCGTTTAATGAAAAAGAAACCAACGAAATTTTATGCAAGTTTCTTCCGGAGTTGAGTGAAGATCAAAAGAAACGACAGAATGTATACCGCATGACAGAAGGAAATGCATTTTTCCTGATGGAATCCATTAATCTGATGAAAGAAAAAGGGTATACCCTTGAAAAATCACAGAAAACCAACAATGTGATAAAAGCGCGTCTGGTTGGGCTGCCGGAACAGGAATTGGAGGTATTAAACTGTATGAGTCTGTTTCCGGAGAAAGTCAGTATCGAAGAGATTGAGCTTTTGCATCTGGATATGGATCGCCTGACATTGGTTCGTGTCCTAGAGAAACTTCAGGAACGACATTTAATCAAAGAACTCTTAGTAGGCTGGAATGTTTATTATAAATTTGAACATCAGGTGTTTAAAGAGTATATTTATGACAAACAAAGTGTAGGTAAAAAGAGAGCATACCATCAGATTTTAGCAGAATATTACGAGGCAAAAGCAACAGGGAAGAAAAATTTTGCGTATCTCCCAATGACAATTCACCACTATGAGAAGTGCCATAATCTGGTGAAGGTATATCAATATAAAATTGCATATTTGAAAGAATATTATACGATAGTCAATGAAAACTTTCCTGTTCTTCATTGGGAGATGGAATATGGCGACGATAACCAGGAACTTTCTTTTCATGCAGACGAAATTTTGCGCCTGGCAGAAGAGGTAATCCGGTTTGAAGGAGATTCTCATCAGCTTCAGGAAATGAAAATGGAAATGTATTATGTAAAAGGTCGTTTTGATATTGCTATCGGAGAATATGAAACCGGACTGGCGAATATCAAGGCAAGCGAATCGCTTGCAGAGACCTTAAATGATAATAAAGCACGTCTGAATAATTATAAACAGATGATTTTCTATGGAATTCAGATAGAGAATCTTCTGTTGGTTAAAAAGTATGTGAAAGAGGGAATGAAATTAATCGATGAGACAGATACCGATGAAAAAGGTATTTTTATGAGACTCAAAGGTTGGTATCTGCTTCATGAGGGAAGATATGAAGAAGCCAGGGCACTTCTGACACAGGCCAGGGAGTTTTTTGAAAACCGCGACGGGGGAAGCGGACAGTATGCAATGAATATTGCAGCCTGCTATAATTACATCGGAGATGTATGCAGGGAAATGAAAGAGTATCAATCTGCACTTTCTTATTATAAAATAGCGATAGAAAAGGGAACAGAAAAAGTCGTAACAAATGGTCTGGGACAGTTTTATTCTAATGTAGGTCAGATGTATTATTTTATGGAAAAAAATACAGAGGCCAGAACTTATCTTGAAAAAGCGATTGCCTGTTTTGAGAAAAATGGATACTATTGGGGACTGGAGCGTGCTGAGGCATATATGGCACTGGTTCTGCTTCGGTTTGGTGAAAAAGACCAGGCAAAGAAACATTATAAGAAAGCAGTAAGCTTGACAGAAAAAGATGTTCCTGCCTTTACATTGCTTTCACCCTTGCTCGCCGTAACACCATAAAAGTCATACGAAACCTTATATGTGGATTCTCCACTCGAACCGCCTTTACCCTTAGCTGTGATAACAGTATTTCCATAAACTTCATCTATGGTAAGAACACCGTTTTCATATGTATATCCATCAGTAAGCGTTGCACCGTTCATCGTAACCGTAACACTGTCAGGAAGTGTATATCCATCCTGAGGAGTAAGCGTGATGCTCATTGAACTTCCCTGATTTACAGTTGTTTCCTGTGATGATGCCGTAAGCCCCGTGAGATTATATGTAACTGAATATGTATCATTTTCATCAGCAGATGCAAAACCTGCTCCGTACATACATAATGCCATAACGACAACAAAAACCATTACCTTTTGTGTCAAGTGTGCACAGACACAAATCTTGCGAGTTAAATTTTTCACATTAATCTCAATTTCTTTTTGCAATAACAAAAAGTCTTCCGTTTTTTTCTACGCTGTTACAAGTAGACAAAGTTATAAGCTTATCCCCATATTTCATTTTAACCCCTGTATCATAAACTTCCAGACTTTTAATCTTTTCTTTAAAGTTGTCAAATTCCTTCTCACCGGCTGCATTAAGAAAATCATAATATTTAAAAGTATCAGCAGACTCATCCGTTATCTTGGAAAGCCCTACAGCCACAATCTGATAATCATATCTTTTATACAAAGTATCAAATGACATAGTCTTGTGTTTCTCATAATATGACTTATCGAGATAATATTGGAGCGTTCCAAAAATAGAACCGTTTTTCATATTATGTCCATACAAAAGAGTAATCGGATCATCACTATGCCGCAGTTTCTGGCCGAGGAAATCCAGGATTACATCAAGATGCTTTACGGCATCGGGCTGGATGACCGGATGTTTACCGTCACCAAGAGCTATCTTCACCGGGAGATGGACCGGGGAGCCAAAGAAGCCGGGGTGCCGCGCATCAGAATCCACGATATTCGTCATAGCGCGGTGTCGCTTCTGATTGACATGGGATTCTCTGCCACGGCCATCGCGGACCGGGTGGGCCATGAGAGCATTGACATCACCTACAATTATGCGCACCTGTTTCCGTCCAAGCAGGCGGAAATGGCGGATAAATTAAACATGGAAAGGGGCAATTAAAAATGTCAGCAAAGAATTTGGACAAGCACAACCGTTGGAGGAACAAGACCGTGGCTTTTCGGGTCTCCCCGGAAGAGGATACCCAGATCGAGACGGCGGTGAAGCTCACCGGCTTGACCAAGCAGGATTACATCATCCGGCGGCTGCTTTGCCGGGATGTGGTGGTCCAGGGCAATCCCAGAGTTTACAAGGCCCTGCGGGACCAGCTGGCCGCCGTACTGGACGAGCTGCGCCGGATTGAGGCCGGGCAGGGCGTAAACGATGAGCTGCTGGACACCATCCAGATGATCGCAACCATTATGAACGGGATGCAGGAGGACTTTGCCTATGACCGATGAGATAAAGAAAATGACCGCCCATAGTTCATCTGTTGGCGCAGATGATGGGCAGTCAATCTCTCAAAATTCCAAGACCACTATACCAGATTCAGACGAAAAAAGCAATTCCCCCGAAAGAGATTTGGAGGAACTTTACCGGAAAATGCGCCGCATGAGTGACCCGGCCTATCTGCATACTGTGACCCTGGACGAGCTGATGGACAATGTGTTCGAGGGCAAGTCTTTCCTGGTGGCGCAAATCGCCCACCATATCAGTACCGGTCAGGATTTGTGGGGCTACAAGGTCCACCAGGGAACCGTCCTTTATCTTGCTCTGGAAGATGACGAGAGCCGTTTGCAGCGCCGGATGTTCCGTATGTTTGGTGTAGAGGGAACAAGCTCCCTGCATTTTGCCACCAACGCTAAAATGATCGGCAGCGGCCTGGATGAACAACTGGAAAAGTTCGTCCGGGAACATAGTGATACCAAGCTGATTATCGTGGATACCCTGCAAAAAGTTCGGGAAGCGGTGAGCGACAGTTACAGTTACTCCAGCGACTATGAGGTAATCGGCAGACTGAAACAATTTGCTGACCGTTATGGTGTCTGCGCCCTGATCGTCCACCACACCAGAAAGCAGCCTGCGGGAGACAGCTTTGAAATGATTTCCGGCACTACGGGCTTGCTGGGCTGTGCGGATGGAGCGCTCCTGATGCAGAAGGAAAAGTGGACGGATAGTAAGGCAACCTTGGAGGTTGTGGGCAGAGACCAGCCGGATCAGCGGCTGTATCTAAGCAAGGACCAAGAGAGCCTAGTCTGGGGGCTCGACCATGCAGAGAATGAGCTTTGGAAGCAACCCCCAGATCCGGTACTGGAAGCCGTGGCAAAGATCGTATCTGCTGACAACCGGGAATGGGAAGGCAGCCCCACCGAGCTGGCCCAAGCGATTCAAACAGACATGGCGGTGAACCGGCTTACCAAGCATCTGAATGTGAATGCCAGCCGCCTATTGGAAGAACATCAGGTGAAGTACGAGAACAAAACCAAGCACGCCGGGCGGCGTATCCGGCTGACCTACATGGTGGTGGAAGCCCCCGCGTTTGAAGTAATCGAGTAAAGCGCGACGCTC
>OGIE01005705.1_pt1 | contig 10193 bp, 8 predicted proteins | sample 1571581 | NCBI WGS metagenome assembly OGIE01 (sample SAMEA2582021, study PRJEB24529) | metagenome | biome: Human gut stool | place: China | collected 2011
TGTCTTCATCATCCTCATCTGCCTCATCTTCCGGCTCTTCAAAGTCCGTTTCGTTTTCTTCCAGATTACCTACAACCAGAGAACTGCTCTTTCTTTTCATGACTGCCGGTTCGTAGTCATCATTCTCATCCTCTTCCGGTTTTACCATCTTCTTCATATGGAAATACTGGAATGCTGCAACGTTGGCAAGGACAATCACCAGCAGCGTCATTACAAGGATCACCACAAGTCTGCGTCCCATATCACGGTTGTAACGTTCTGCCTGCCATTCCAGATCATCCCGAAGTCCGTTTTCCTTGGTTTCCAGTTCAGTGATGTAATCCTGCTCTCCCTGATATGCCACGTCATCGAACAGCTGCAGGGAATTCTTGTCGTAATCAAAATTATACCAGTTCTTCTCGCCGTCCTGATTCATGCCATAGACCAGATAACGATTGGAGTCATCCTGAATATGATCCACTCCGTCTACGGTGTAATGCTTATAAGCCGGAATCGTGTATTTCTGACCCCATCCAAGATCTACATACGTATATCTGGTCGGCACATAGCCGTCTGTCTCCGGCTCAATAAAAATGACCGTATCATTGCCGCTCTGCATCTGTATAAACGGAACGATGTTTCCGGTATTCGGATTGTAGACAAAATCATCACGGAAAGTTCCATTGTCACTGTTCAAACGGATGACATAAAGATCCAGTGTATCACTCTTCAGCGCTTTGCTGCTGATGCCATTAATGTCAATTCTCGTTCCGGAAAACCCGTCAATAGCATGCGGTGTATGCACATAGAATGTACGGTTATCAATCACAAAACTTGCACGGTTGCCATCATCCTCTTCGTCTTCCTCTTCGGAATCTGTCGCAGTCTGCTCACTGCTTACGTTCTCACCGGTCAGTGCATCGATCTGCTCGCCGCTGCTCTCGATCACACAGGAGCTGATGGTTACGGTCGTATCCGCATCAGCATTTCCTTTGAATTTTACTTCAAAAGATGCGCTGTCACTTCCCGGTTTGCTGGATAACTCTACAGTTCCATTTCCGCCATTACCGGAGAAATTGTCACCGCCGCTTCCTGACATGTAAGTGAGTACATCCTTGTCATAGGATAATACCAGTTTCACGGAATCAATGGTATCATCTGCCGTAATCGTATACTGCGCAGATACCATACTGTCTTTTTTTGCTTTCAGCTGCGTGTCTCCCTCTACCGAAGGCGCCGCAAATGCCGTCATACCAAAACACCAGAGCAGCATAATCAGCAGACAGCCTGTCTTTCCAAAACTAAATTTTGTATTTTTCATGTGAACTCTCTCTTTCCGAATATTCCAAGTTTAGTAACTATTAAGATATCTCGTCCGGGTAAGAAAGTCAACCAGTTTCACAGATTTTTCAGCTTTTGTTTATTTTTCGCGAACCGCATCCTTCATGCTTTTTACAAACTCTGCCACATAGGAAGGCGCCTCTTTGCCGTATTTTTCCACTAACTTAACAATGGCGGAACCTACGATGACACCATCTGATTTTTCGGCCATATTCGCTGCCTGCTCCGGGTTGGAGATACCAAAACCAATGGCAGCCGGGATGTCAGAGGCTTCTTTTACCAGCTTTACCATGGCTCCTACATCGGTAGTGATGACGTTTCGCATACCGGTGACTCCCAGCGAGGAGACGCAGTAAACAAAGCCCTCCGCTTCTTTGGCAATCATGGAGATGCGCTCATAGGAAGTAGGTGCAATGAGGGAGATAAGATCCATATCCTGCTCACGGAATGCCGGTGCAAACTCTTCTTTTTCTTCAAAGGGCACATCCGGCAGGATGAGACCATTCATCCCCACTTCCGCTGCCCGCTTTGCGAACCGCTCGATGCCATAAGAGTACACGACATTTGCATAGGTCATAAATACCATGGGAACGGTCACTTCTTTTCGAAGTTCTGCTACCATATCAAAGATTTTATCGGTGGTCACGCCGCCTTTCAAGGCACGTAAGTTTGCTCCCTGGATCACCGGTCCTTCTGCCGTCGGATCCGAAAATGGAATTCCAAGTTCCACAAGATCGGCTCCGTTATCCACCATGACTTTTACAATTTCCTTCGTTGTCCCCAGATCCGGATCTCCGCAGGTGATAAACGGGATAAATGCTTTTCCGTTCTGAAATGCTTCTTTGATTCTACTCATGGATATCCTCCCCTCTGTAACGGGCAATAGCCGCACAGTCTTTGTCTCCTCTTCCGGAAATAGTGATGACCATCACCTGGTCTTTGTCCATCTTCGGCGCCAGCTCTCTTGCATAGGCAACTGCATGGGCACTTTCAATGGCCGGAATAATCCCTTCCATTCTGCTTAAATATTCAAAGGCATCCACTGCCTGATCGTCGGTGATGGCTACGTATTCTGCCCTTCCTGTGTCATGAAGCCATGCATGTTCCGGTCCGATACCCGGATAATCAAGTCCCGCTGAAATGGAATATACCGGTGCAATCTGTCCGTATTTGTCCTGACAGAAATAGGATTTCATACCGTGGAAAATACCGAGTTTTCCGGTAGCGATCGTAGCTGCCGTCTCGAAAGTATCGATTCCCCGGCCTGCTGCCTCGCAGCCAATAAGACGCACATCTTGATCCTCAATAAAATGATAAAAAGTTCCAATCGCATTGGAGCCGCCGCCCACACAGGCCAGCACTGCATCCGGAAGTTTTCCTTCTGCTTCCAGACACTGTTCCTTGATTTCTTTGGAAATGACGGCCTGAAAATCACGGACAATGGTAGGGAAGGGATGAGGTCCCATGACAGACCCCAGCACATAATGGGTATCAGATATCCGGTTGGTCCACTCTCTCATCGTCTCGGATACCGCATCTTTTAAGGTTCCCGTTCCTGAGGATACCGGGTGTACTTTGGCACCCAGCAGCCGCATTTTATACACGTTCAGTGCCTGGCGCTCCGTGTCTTCTTTCCCCATGAACACTTCGCATTCCATGCCCATGAGGGCTGCTGCTGTGGCGGTTGCCACACCGTGCTGTCCTGCTCCGGTCTCTGCAATGACTCTGGTCTTGCCCATTTTCTTTGCCAGCAGCACCTGTCCCAGTACGTTGTTGATCTTGTGGGCGCCGGTGTGATTGAGATCCTCCCTCTTTAAATAGATCTTCGCACCGCCCAGATCTTCCGTCATTTTCTTTGCATAGTAAAGTCTTGACGGTCTGCCTGCATAGTTATTTAAAAGATCGTTAAGCTCTGCCTGAAACTGCGGATCCTCTTTATAATGATTATAGGCTGCTTCCAGCTCAATCACTGCATTCATGAGGGTTTCGGGGATATACTGTCCGCCGTGAATTCCAAAACGTCCTCTGGGTGTATTCTTTTCCATCTTATCTGCTCCTTATGATTTCTATGATATTCTGGATTTTGCCAAAATCCTTTTCTTTCTCTGTCTCTACACCGGAACTTACGTCCACTCCCCAGGGAGCAAACCGTTCCAGTGCTTCTTCTACATTTTCTGCCCGTAAGCCCCCTGCCAGAAGATAGGGTCTTGCGGGAACCTGTTCTTTTAAAAGCTGCCAGTCAAAGCAGCTGCCGGTGCCGTAACCATTATCAAGAAGAATCCGGTCTGCCCCACTGCTCTGGGCCTTCGCCAGCGTTTTCGTATCCCGAATTTTAAAGGCTTTCCATATCTCGGCTTTCGGTGCCAGTACCCGAAGTTTCCGGATGTCTTCTTCGGTCTCCGCTCCGTGAAGCTGTGCGATCTCAATCAGTCCTTCTTCTATATAAGAAGCGACCTCCTCCATGGGAACATTGACAAAGACGCCCACCGCCGAGATCTTATGGCTCAGCTTTTCCCGCAGCCGCTTCATCATTTCTCTGTCCACATAACGGTGACTGAGTGGATAAAAGACAAACCCTGCATAATCCGGTCGTGCAGTATTTACATAATCCACATGCTGTTCCCGGTATAATCCGCAGATCTTAATCCTGGTTCTGCTCATCTGCTGCCTCCCGGAACCGTGCCAGTTCTGTCTGCTTATCTGCTGCCCTCATGAGCGCTTCTCCTACCAGTACCGCATCTGCCCCGATGGCGGAAAGGGCTCCCACATCCGATGCATCTTTCACCCCGGATTCTGCCACGAAGACAGCCTCCTCCGGAATCAGGGAACGAAGTTTTGCGGAATTGGAAAAATCTACGGTAAAATTCTTCAAGTTCCGGTTATTAACGCCGATAACTCTCGCTCCCGCCTCCACTGCCGATGCAATCTCCGCCTCGTCATGGGTCTCCACCAGTGCCGTCAGTCCCAGTTTCTCGCAGATGGCCAGGTATTCCTTCAGCTTCTCTGTAGGAAGCAGTGCACAGATCAGAAGCACCGCGTCCGCTCCCATAAGCTTTGCCTCATAAATCTGATAGGGATCTACGGTAAAATCCTTCCGAATCATGGGAAGAGAAATCGTCGCCCTGATTTCCCGGAAAATATCATCGGATCCCAAAAACCACTTTGGCTCCGTAAGTACGGACACACAGTCCGCACCTGCTGCTTCATAGGCTCTGGCAATCTCTGTATAAGGGAACTCTTCCGCAATCACGCCCTTGGATGGGGATGCTTTCTTTACCTCACAGATAAAAGACATGCCTTTCTTTTTCAAAGCCTTTTCAAACCGGAAATCTCCTTTGGGAAGATGCTCCGCCTGTGTACGGATTTCTTCCGGTGAAAGTTTCTTTTTGGCCTCCTCTACCCGGTACGCTGCATAGGCAGCCAGTTCGTCTAATATCATCTTGCAGCTCCTCATTTGTTGGATTCTTTTATAAAATCTTCCAGTTTCTGTTTTGCCTGGCCGCCGTCAATGAGGGATGCGGCCAGTTCCACACCCTCCCGGAAGGTATCTGCCTTACCGCCGATGTAGAGGCCTGCACCTGCATTTAAGAGAACAGCATTTCGTTTGGCTCCCTGCTCTCCATTCAGAATGTCTCTGGTAATCTGTGCATTTTCCTGCGGGGTTCCGCCCTTCAACGCATCCCTGGTTGCAGTCTTCATACCGAAATCTTCCGGCTGAATCACATAGGTACGATATGTACCATCCTGAAATTCACAAATGGAAGTCGGCGCACAGGCGGAAATCTCATCCAGCTTATCCTGTCCATAGACGACCATGCCTTTTTTCACACCCAGCTGGTACAGTACTTTTGCCATGGGCTCCAGCAGTGCTTCGGAATAAACTCCCAATACCTGCAGGTTGGCGTGTCCCGGATTGGTCAGCGGTCCTAACAGATTAAAGACCGTCCGCACCCCCAGCTCTTTTCTCACCGGTCCTACGTATTTCATGGAGGTATGGTATTTCTGTGCGAAGAAGAAACAGATGCCTATTTTTTTCAAAAGCTCCACACATTTCTCCGGGGAAAGATCGATGTTGACCCCCAGTGCTTCCAGACAGTCTGCCGCACCGCTTTTGGAGGATGCCGCCCGGTTGCCATGCTTTGCCACCGGGATTCCACCTGCGGCAATGACCAGAGAAGCAGTAGTGGAAATATTGAAGGACCCGGCACCATCTCCACCGGTTCCCACGATTTCCAGAAGGTCTCCATCGTACTCTACCGGAAGTGCATGGTCTCTCATGGCAGCCGCACATGCACTGATCTCTTCAATGGTCTCTCCTTTCGCGGACAAAGCTGCTAAGAATGCGGCGGTCTGTACCTGGGAGGTCTCTCCGTTCATAATCTCGTTTACGACTGCGTTGGCCTGTTCATAGGTCAGATTATTATGGTCAATGAGTGCTGCAGTTGCTTCTTTAATCATTTCTTTAATCCTCCATCGCAAAAATTTTTCAGTATTTCATATCCGTCCGATGTCAGAATGGATTCCGGATGAAACTGGACGCCGTAGATGGGATAATCCCGATGCATGACTCCCATGATCTCGCCATCTTCGGTATCCGCCGTGATTTTCAGTTCTTCCGGCATGGTCTCCCGAACCGCTGCCAGGGAATGATATCTGGCTGCCGGAATGATCTTTTTCATCCCCTTGAAAACAGGGCAGTCTGTGTCGAGTGTCACCATGGATTGCTTGCCGTGCATGAGCTGCGACGCATAGGAGACTGTCGCGCCAAAGGCTTCACAGATGGCCTGATGACCAAGGCAGACGCCAAAGACGGGAATCTCTTTTCCCAGTTCCTTTGCCGCTTCGATGCAGATGCCTGCGTCCTTTGGAAATCCGGGACCCGGTGATAAAATGATACGCTCCGGCTTTAACGCCCGGATCTCCTCTATCGTCATCTGATCATTTCTTACCACTTTGATATCCGGGTTAATGGAACCGATGAGCTGATACAGGTTATAGGAAAAGCTGTCGTAATTATCAATGAGTAAAATCATAAGTCCATGTCCTCCTGTGCCATCTCCAATGCTCTTCTCACGGCTTTTGCCTTGTTGATACACTCTTCATACTCTTTTTCCGGAACACTGTCCGCCACGATGCCGGCTCCGCTTCGCACGAAAACTTTTCCATTTTTCTTATAAGCCAGCCGGATGGCGATGCAGGTGTCCAGGTTTCCGGTGAAATCAATGTATCCCACGGCTCCCCCATAGATACCTCTCTTATTGTCTTCCAGTTCATTGATGATCTCACATGCCCGGATCTTCGGTGCCCCGGAAAGGGTCCCTGCAGGAAGGATGGCGTCCACGGCATCTGCTGCATCCAAGTCTTCCCGGATGGTGCCTGCCACTGTGGAACCAATATGCATGACATGGGAGAATCGTTCCATACTCATATATTTTTCTACTTTGACAGAACCAAACTCACTGATCTTTCCGATGTCATTTCTTCCCAGATCCACCAGCATATTGTGCTCTGCCCGCTCTTTTTCATCTGCCAGCAGCTCTTCTTCCAGTTTTTGATCTTCCTCCTCGGTGGCTCCTCGCGGCCGGGTGCCCGCCAACGGAAAGGTATGAAGAGTCCGGTTCTCCAGCTTTACCAGTGTCTCCGGGGAAGCTCCGGCAATTTCCATATCGTCACTGGAGAAATAAAACATATAGGGGGAAGGATTCAGCGTTCTTAAGACCCGGTATGTATTGAGAAGGCTTCCTTCATAGTCTGCTTCCAGCCGGTTTGACAGTACCACTTGAAAAATATCCCCCTCACGGATGTAGTGCTTGGCTTTCTCCACCATGCTGCAATACCGCTCTTTGTCGAACAGCGCCCGGAAATCGGAAGTGCAGCGCCCCGGTTCCAGAGGAGCCATCTCCCCATCGGATAGGAGCCGTCTCATGGTCTCCAGCTCCACCTCTGCCTTGTGATACTCTGTCTCCAGATTCTCGCAGCGGATGTTGACGATGAGGATCACTTTCTGCCGGAAGTGATCAAAGGCAATGACCTTGTCGAACAGCATCAGATCCACGTCTTTAAACCCTTCTTCATCCTTCGCGGTAAGCTTCAGAGCCGGTTCTGCATATTTCATGTAATCGTAGGAGAAATATCCTACCAGTCCGCCGGTGAAGGTCGGCAACCCCTCAATCCTTGGACTTTTGTTTTCTTTTACAATCTGCCGGATGTACTCGCCGGGATGCTTTGTCTCGAACACCATGGACGTTCCATTTTTGACAGTCAGCCTTCCATCCGTACAGGTTAGCTCCAGCTTCGGGTCATATCCAAGAAATGTGTAGCGTCCCCACTTTTCATTGTCCTCAATGGATTCCAGCATATAGCAGTGTCTGCTGACCCGTTTCAGTTTTCGTAATACTTCAATGGGAGTATAAAGATCCGAGTACAGCTCCGTGCTGACCGGAATACATTTGTAAAGGCCTTGCGCCGCCAATACGGAAGCTTCCTGAAAATTCGGTCTGATATTCATGGTGTTCTCCTTTCACACAACAAAAAAGTCCCTGACAGATCTCTGGTAAAATCTGTCAAGGACGAGTCATCTACATTTCCCGCGGTGCCACCTTGCTTTGCGGATCTTAAAAAATCTCCGCACCCTTACGGAATACCAACATATTCCCGGCAACTGACGTATGCCCTCACGTCGCAGAATACTCGGATATCCATTCCTTTCCCTGCGCCCTCAGCGGTCCATTTGATCATGTGGGTTCGGTCCGGCTCTCAGCTTCCCGGGCTCTCTGTGCGTCCATCATCACCGTTATCTCCGCTTCATCGGTTTAAAGTGATACTTCATTCAATTGATTTTTTACATATTAGCAAATCTGATACTTACTGTCAAGAGAAATTGATTCATTTCATAGTCTATTAGTATGAAAAAAGTGCAGTCATTTCTGACTGCACTTGAAAAAATATATTTAGATTGCTCTCGTCGCATGAGCCAGCCACTCCTGCTCTTCCTTCGGAAGATGGGGCGCGATTGCCTCATAGACGGTGTGATGATATTCATTGAGCCATGTGCGCTCCTGTTCGGTCATCCGGGCAGGATCGACTGCATCCAGATCCCACGGAATCAGGGTCAGGATCTCGAACTCCAGGAACTGACCGTACTCATTCTTCGGTCCTTCCACACAGAGAAGTTCATTTTCCAGACGGATACCGTACTTTCCTTCCAGATAAATACCCGGTTCGTCGGTAGTTACCATACCCGGCTCCAGTTCTGCCGCATTGGCTCCCTCCGGAAGTTTCCAGCGGAATGTGTTAGGTCCTTCATGAACGTTAAGCAAATATCCGACGCCATGACCGGTGCCGTGCTTATAATCCATCCTGATCTGCCACAGCGGTGTCCGGCAGATCACATCCAGATTGTAACCAGAGCATCCTTTCAGAAATCTGGCATGGGACAGATTCAGATTACCTCTTAACACTGCCGTATACATCTTCTTCTGCTCATCCGTCAGTGATCCCATGGCAAAGGTACGGGTGGTATCGGTGGTGCCATCCAGATAATGTCCGCCTGCATCCACCAGGAAGAAACTCTCCGGCTTCAGCTCCACATCGGATTCCTCTGTCGCAGAATAGTGAACGATTGCCCCATGCTCACCGTATCCACAGATCGGTGAGAAGCTTAATTCCACCAGATCTTTCTGCTCACTTCTTAAAGCGGCCAGATGTTCAGCTGCGGAGATCTCTGTGATCTTCTCCTTGCCAACTTTCGTCTTCAGCCAATACATGAAACGTGTAAATGCCACACCTTCCTTTAAATGGGACTGACGAAGATTCTTCTGCTCCGTCTCATTTTTCACAGCCTTCATAAGCTCCGTCGGATTTGGACAGTTCAGCACCTCCGCTTCCTCCGGAATGCTGGTGAGCAGACGGTAGTTCACATTTCCCTGATCCAGCAGTACTTTACTGCCGGCCGGAACTTTTTTGAGATCCCCATAGATCTCATCATATCCTTTGATGGCAATACCAAAGTCTGTCACATAATTTCTGATTTTCTCGGTAATGACGGACGGACGCACATACCAGGTGCATTCTTTCTTCGTCACGGTCAGGAAGGATAATACAACCGGAACGCAGGGAATGTCCCCGCCGCGGATGTTGAGAAGCCATGCAATATCACACAGGGAAGCCAGCACGTGAAGGTCAGCGCCTTTTTCTTCCATGGCTTTCCGTACACGGGCCAATTTCTTATCAGTAGTCTCTCCGCTCCATTTTTCTTCCAGCACAAAGAGATCTGCATCCGGTACTTCCGGGCGGTCCGCCCAGATCTCCCCGATCAGGTCTTCTTCTGTGAAAAGAGAAGCTCCATTTTCTTCTGCTGCCTTTGCAAATGCCAGGGCACGGGATGCACCCATGATTCTTCCGTCAAATCCCAGCTTCTCGCCTTTTTCCAGGTGTTCCTGTATATATTCTTCTACGGTCGGCACGCCCGGCTCTCCCATACGGAACAGGCGGATCCCCGTCCCCTGAAGCTGTGCCTCTGCCTGCAGGAAATACCGTCCGTCAGTCCACAGCCCCGCATCATCCTGTGCAATCACTGCCGTACCGGCAGATCCGGTAAAACCGGTGATAAAGGCTCTTGCCCGAAAATGCTCACTGACATACTCCGACTCATGGCAGTCTGTGGACGGCACCACATACATTGCCACGCCGGATGCTTTCATTTTCTCTCTTAATGCCTGTACACGCTCTTTGACCGTCATATGCTTTACCTCTCCCAGTCCGCTTTCTGGAATGCCTTATATCCTTTGTATGCCTCATAAATATCTGCTTTGCTGGAGATCTCCCACGGACTGTGCATGCTCAGGAGAGCCACGCCGCTGTCAATGACATCC
>OGIE01005706.1_pt1 | contig 10191 bp, 20 predicted proteins | sample 1571581 | NCBI WGS metagenome assembly OGIE01 (sample SAMEA2582021, study PRJEB24529) | metagenome | biome: Human gut stool | place: China | collected 2011
GGGGGGTGTAACTATGAGAGAATTTAAAATATATGGAGAAATTGGAGACAATCCCGATACTCCAAAATTTAGAGCTTTTATGAAAAACATTGAGGCGGAAATAAACGAGAATGAAGAACTAGTTGACCGCTCGAAAAAATGCAATATTGAGTTTACGGATAAGCTCAAAGAGATTTTGAATAATCCGGAAAATGCCTTATATGTCGGTAGCATGGTATCAGGGCTACAATTCAGAACTCCACGTTATAGCTATATTAAGCATTTAGAGTTTGACGGCAAGGAATACGAGGCAGAAATTGACGAACTAGAACGCAAGTTCCATTTATTCGAGGTTGATTAAAAATTAAATATCGTTTTTCAAAAAGTCGGTTTTTATGACCGGCTTTTTGATTGAAAATTTTGGGAAATACGAACCATGTAACAACTATGCCGGGTATTTCTTTTTTGAGTCATTCAAGGCTTATTTTTTGCAACTTTAAAATTTATAGAGCGGAAAAATAAACAAGAAAATTGATAATTGTATCCAAAATGTATACATGATGTATACAACTTGTATCCAAAATGTATCCGTAGTATAGGTAAGGTTAGGTAAGTATAGTATATATATTAATAAAGCCTTACGGCTTTATAGGAGAGTATATTATTATTAAACCCCTTTATTTTTTATTTATTTATATTAAACAAGAAAATATAATAATATAATAATATATATAAATATAATATATGTAACTTACTTGTTTACAATGACAAATTATTTTATCTCCAGCCATTTTTATAATCTCCTTATTATTTAGTGTTTTATAATATATATAAATATATATAATGCCTGGTTAAATATACTAAGCTTAATATATACAGTCAGTATTGTTTTAAAATCTATTTGACAAATATATGTTAAGGGTGTATATTTACATCAACAATTTAAGCACAGAACGTGTTATTGCCAAGCACGAGTGCATATGCGGATGCCGGTTAGCCTGTATGACTTTAGTAATTAAAAGTTGCTAGAGTGTACAGGCTTTTATTTTTTAAAGATTTAAGGAGGTGCAGAAAATGGCAGCGAATCAACAAGACATTGAAATCTACGACAATGAGATTATGGCACAACTTAGTATTTTCTGCGAGGAAAACGGCATTGAAGACATGAAAAAAGAGAGCCAAGCAGTTTGGAATAGTGCTCTTTATTTTATTTATAAAAATGTGTTTAGAGGTGGAGTATTAAAAAGTACAGTAAATTATAATTTAAACGGCAATAAAATACCTAGTAATTGCAATAGTTATGATTATGATAAATGCATGGATGTATTAAATATATATATATATGATCTATGCATGAGATACGATAAAGAAGTATCTGTTATTGGTTATACTACGTTAACAGGTATTCCGGATAGTATTATATATAGCTGGCGTGATGGCAATAAACTAAGCTCGGTGGCTTCGGATATATACAAAAAACTTGCAAAATACAGGGAAGAAAGTCTTTCTGATAAGCTTGTCACTGGCAGCAAGAATCCGGTCGGAGTTATAGCAGTACTTAACCGCCAATTTGGATGGGCGAGCCCATACACGGCAGATAGCAATAGACAAAAGCAAGCACTCACAGTGGACCAATTACCACAGTTGGGTGCTTCAAATAGTCAGAATATTAAAGCATTAACAGGTGATAACATGGTTGATAATGCCAAGTAATTGTATATACAACATACACAATTCTAAGTCCTTGATTTACAAGGTTTTGAGGGCTATTGAATTATTATAACTATTCACAAAACAGTTGTTTAGCGAAGAGTTGAAAGCATGTAAGTAAATTGTACATGCAATAGATACAATTTAAAATGCTTGATGTTTGAGAGCTGAGCAGCGCACGTATTGGGTGCCCTGGGGGTCTATATGAAAAGCGACAAACCGCCCCACTTAGCCCCCAAAATATCCGCCAAAACAAAAAGGCTCTCACCTCTACCTTAATCGCACCAAGCAGTATTTATTATTATAACATAAGTTATATATTAATTAAACAACATACACAATAATAATATATATACATACAACTATGATTAAATATTAGTTATATATAATATATAACAGTAAAGGGGGCTAACAGTGATGAAATTAACAGGATTTGAGTCAAGCAAAATTAATTCTGAAATGGTAAACCACCCTAGCCACTACAACTTGCCTGACCGAAAAGAGTGCATTGATGAAATGATTGACATTTACGGACTTAAGGATGTGGCTAAATGGTGTGAGATTACTGCATACAGGTGTAAGTATCGTGCTAGACATGCAAGCAGCTTTACAAACTTTGTACAGGGTATGCACGAGGCGGCATGGTATACGGATAAGGCTCGAGAGCTTAAATCTAAGCGCAGATGGAAGATTTTCAGTAAGATTGCTGACAGATACTTGCCAATGTTCATTAAAGGCATTTTTGCATGGATGATGTTATTCTGTATGCTTCATGCGATACTCTTTTCCGACCCATGCTCAATGGCTGTTTCAATAGTGTTTTTGGCTCTTGCGTGCATAACCGAGTCAATATTGAAAGAAAACGAGGTGTAAATATGTTTGTACTAAAAATTGCAACAACAGTATGGCTGACATTAATCGCTTTTGGAATGGTAAACACGGCATTAAACAAAAAAGTGACAGTTAGTACAAGACTCCTTGACATTGCTGTAATGTTCGGTCAAATACTTGCCATAGCTTTCATGTGGCAGTAAATATAGGGCATTCGCCAAGCGGTAAGGCACAGGATTTTGATTCCTGTATTCGTTGGTTCAAATCCAACATGCCCTGCTCGGGGTTTACTTGGTTCCCCGACATTGGACTTAGTAGTTCCTTTCGCCCTCATAGTGGAAAGCTGTTAAGAGCCGTCACAAGGCTCGTGAGGGTTTAATCGTGTATAATCCCACAATGCACGAGTGTGAAAACCAACCTGTCGTAAAGACATCTGTAATAGGCAGAGCAGACATATACACCCCCTTTAATTAATTGTTAAACTAGGGCAACTCAAATCATATGAGTCTTAGGTGAGGTGCAATTCCTCACATGTCCTTTGCTGTAGGTTTCGTTAGTTCTTTTCCTACAGCACATACAAATTATATCTCCGGAGGGTGTTGCCACTCCTTAGACTTCACCCTCATTATTGGCAAGTAGCTCAGTGGTAGAGCAGTCGGCTGTTAACCGACTTGTCGTGGGTTCAATTCTCACCTTACCAGCTATAGGTTGAAATGCCTAGAACAAATAATTACGCAAAGCGAGGGAGTTTTGATGATTGTTGAAATATTAAATGCCCTTGAGGAGATTGGAAGAGCGATTGTTTTTCAACTCGTGAAGCGAATTACTGTATTCCCAAAATCCAGTGAAGCGGTGAAAAGAAAGTATTACGGAAGTATGCTAAGGTTTCCATACTGTGCAATATCGGCTAGACATGAAGTCTCGATTGAGCCATATCTATGAGAATAATATTTGATAATCCAGAAACCACAAAACTTAAAGAATCATAGGTATGGCGAATAAAATTGCAGATATGGTGTAATGGTATCACAGAAGATTGCTAATCTCTCTAACGAGTAAAATCGTTATCAAGGTTCGAGTCCTTGTATCTGCGCTAGTCGGTGCATGCTGACTGTTGGTGTGTGGCGGAATGAGTAAACGTAAGCAAAGAAGCTGATTGATAGCATATTTGCCGAGTAATAAGCGGAGATTGTCCGTAATTAGCAACAAACAGCTTTCAGAAATCAATCATGTGTGGTTCAAATCCACACCACATCAATTCTGAAAATTGCAATTAGTAAGGTTCTGGTAGTATAGTGCGAGTTTTGGTGCAAATCCAAAAGCTGGACGCGTGACATTTAATGGTCATATGGGTTCGATTCCTATACACAGGGTGAACGTGGTGCAAGTCCACATATCAGAAGCGGTCGGGTAGCTCCCGAATAAGCAGGCGTTGCAGTAGTCCCTGCTGAAATAATTAAAATGCTTGTGCGACTAGTTTTAACTCGAATATGAAAAGAGTTGGAGCTGGTCACACAAGAAACTGTACAACGGATAGTAGTTCAGTTGGAAGAACAACCATTGCGGTAACGGTAGTAGGTGGAGTCACAGGTTCGATTCCTGTCTATCCGATTATCAAAAAATAAGGAGATGCGTCTATGGCAAAGGGAGTTAAGACACGAAATGCCAAACTATTCAAAGAAGCATTGACGGAATACGCATACGGCAGATGTTCACAATCGAAAGCTGCAAAAATGGCTGGCATGAGCAGACCAACATTTAGGAAGTACGCAAATATGCATTTTTTAGGCATTCCATTTCCTGACACGCTTTTTAAGGCAAAGGAGAAATGAGGAGTATGTGTGAATTTTGCGAGGATATAGCAATGAACAATGATGAATATATGAAAAAAAGATACGCCGGCGGAGATTTTATTTGCAAAGATGAAAATGGATTTGGAGTGTTGATTGACACAGGAGACAGTGGTTGCCTTGGATATATAAAAATCAATTATTGCCCTATCTGCGGTAGAAAGTTGGTGTAGTAATGGCGGAACCTTTAAGCAAATTAGCAGAAAAATGTAAAAGTTGCCCTAAATCTAAAAAATGCGACCATAAAAAAATGGAGCTATGCGCTTTAGCGGATTTGCCACCACAAAATCTTGCAAGTGCTACACAAGGCATTTTAATAGACAATATGTCACCTATATTGAGGGAAGAAATAAAAAGCCCTTTAAGTCCATTTAGGTACAAAGACGAATTAGAAAAAGCACTAAATGATTTCCATTTTGAAAATATGTTTATGAATGGGGCTTAGAAAGTTGGTGGAAGAATGATGTTATATAAAATAGCACTATATATATTTTATATTTTTTTGATATTGGACATACAAAAAGCAAAAGATATAGAAAATATTTTAAAGAAAGGATTTATAAGTATTGTAATGATGATTGGAATGCTTATAGCGATAATTACATAATGAAACATCAAAAAGAATGGCACACTTGCGACAGGTGTGGAAAAGAAATAATACGATATGATGAAAAATATGCATATATCAAAACGAGAGAGATAAAACCTCTTTACGAAAAAAGCATATGCACAGCCGAAGATTTAGCAAAGGAAGTGTTTCCAATGGCTATATGGAGAGATGATATGCAATACGATTTATGCCCTAAGTGTAGGAGAGATTTTAAGAGGTTTATGAGAAATGGAGCATGAAAGAAAATGGTGCACTTGTGATAGATGCGGAAAAGAGATAAAAGTAGGGCTGTTGGCTACAAGCTCAATCACGAGAAACGGCATATTAAATATAACATACGACTTATGTAATGAGTGCATGGAAGAATTTGAGGAGTTTATGAGAAATGAAACTGATAGTCGGAAATAGCGTATATGAAATGAAGGCAGAACAATTAAAAGCTGTTTTACATGTTGCAAGTAAACAGGTTCCGTTTGGAATTTATGCGGTCAGCAAAAAAGGCATTGCTATTCTTTTGAAGGAGACCTATTCCACCAACGAGGAGCTGAAAAAGGCTGTTTCTGATTATGCAACGAAAGGATTTAAGGTGTATTACAATGAGCATGGCAGAAGTAATTAAATCAATAGAACGCGAAGCACTTAGAGAAGCACAATCGTACGAAATAGGCGGTAGAAATGGCGAGCCTATAGATTGTTCCACTTTAGAGGATAAACCTGTTGCTGTGGCAGATGATGAAGCAGACAGGCAAGCGTTTAGAGCGGCACTATCACAGAAATTTTGCGGTGATATATCCGGTGGCTATTTAACAAAGACACCATGTATAAGCAAAGATGATTCAATTCCAGAATGACTTAGAAAAAATGTCGAAAAGAAATTGAGAGATTGCTTTAAGGGGCGATAATTGATGGAATTTCAGTACAGAAAAATGGTACAGGAGATAGCTGATGAAGCATTAGACAATGTTACAATCAACAATATTCCGTTTCGTGAATGGATTGATAATGTGAATAATGCTTATACAAATAAAACATGCAATCTAGCTTCTTGCCGATACAATGCAGATGGTAAATGTACAAACGAAGAAAAGAGAGAAGAATGTGTTGAAACTTCAAGAAAGGTGTTGTGCATAAATGAAGAAAACAAGAAGTAAAATAATCATTAAAACAAGAGCTGGTGGTTACACAAAAATTTATGCCAATGGGAAATGGCAGAAGAAAGTATGTGCCATTGATTATCATGCAGAATGCAGTGGCAAAGGTGGTATAAAGGTTACTTGCGAATTTGATAGACTGAAAACTGATAAAAATGGTTTAGTTATCTACGATGAAGCTAAAAAAGATTTTGCAAAAGAACACATAGTTGCAAGGATTTAAGGAGCGAGATTATGGAATATCTAAGCACAATGCTTTGTAGTGGATATAGCCACGAACTAAAACCTTGTGAGCATATAATGAACTGTGACCTTTGTACTGGTCCCTTTGTTGATACGAATGGAAATGAACGATATGTATGTGGTCCGGGAGTGGTAGAGTTTAAATGCAAAAGAGACAATCCGCATTGGAAACCGTTAACAAGGCAACAATTCATTGAATTGTATAATAAAATGCCTGTTGGTGGAGGAAGAGAAAATATCGAAGAATTTCTCGAGAGAGCAATAATTGATGGGATTGTGGAGGCTTGAAAATGCAAACAATAGCAATGCTTGTGATAGCAGGAGCCGCATTTTTGTTCTTAGGTGTATATTTTCTAATTGACTATATCATAACAAGACATAGGCTCAAAATAAATCAAAATGCTTGGGATGAATACAGTGCAAATATGGATTTTAATAGAAAGGTTTATGCGTATTTGCCTTGGTGCATAGAGCAAAAAACAAAAAACGGGTGGCGCAATTATTATTTTCCAAAATTTTAAGGAGCAAAGTCATGAAAATAACTGAAATGAATAACTGCATTGAAGAAATGCGTAAATGTTACAAGTTTGATGATGATAAAACGGAAATAACGCTTGGAGATTCAACGAGCAGTTCTACAAGACACGTAAATGTATATACAAAGGATGAAAACGGAACACGAATTGAAATGACAAGGTATGCGGACAAACTGGACAAGGAGTGAGATTGTGGAACACCGAGTAATTGAGGAAACCGAAAAAGAAATAATAAGGCTTCAAGAGGAATTAGGCAAAGCCAAGTTGGCAACAAAAAAATCACAGAACGAGTTACTTATTTACGATGATACAATGAAAATAGATATTCTTGGAGCAGAATATAGAATTGAAATCCACAAAGTGTCAGAAGACAGTTACATGGAGAAAAAAGGTCTTGCGGGCTATTGCGAAGAAGAAAACAAGTTGATTGTAGTTGCCGATATGTCCGAAGAAAAATATTTTGCAGGCATGGACGAAAAAGCTCAGGAAACATATCGCAAAAAGACCTTAAGACATGAAATTATGCACGCTTTTCTGAATGAGAGTGGACTGTCTGATAGTTCAAATCGGTTTGATGGTGCATGGGCAAAGAATGAGGAAATGGTTGACTGGTTTGCAATTCAAGCCCCGAAAATATATAAGACATTTCAGAAATTAAATATTATTTGATACGAGCAGAAAGGAAGAAATTATGAAAAAGAAAATTTTAGCAGTTGTGTTAGGATTAACATTGTGTTTTGGAATGACCGGATGTGCTTCATGGGACAGAGCAGTAACAGATATGAAAAGCGATGTAAATGGTGGTATGCAGAGAACAATTACTGTATATACGGCAGACGGCAAGGAACTTGCAACATACGAGGGAAAGATTGATATTGAAACAAACGATGGTGGATATGTTAAGTTTGATTTTAACGGCAAGAGATACATATACTACAACTGCTTTGTAGAAAGCATTGCGGATATTGATTAAGTGATTTTACCGGCTACAGATTGATTGTAGTCGCTACCCTAGAAAAATTATAGGCAGAGGTCTATAAGGCACTTCTGCTAAAAGGCGGAGGTGCTTTTCTTTATGGCTAGTCAGAGCCTTATTTCCACAGTTGATAGTTACGAAAATTACATAAAGAGAAATGGAATAGACGAGCAAGTAACTAATGCCTATGTAGACGCTTGCAGTGTAGCCATAAATGGCGAGAAAGATATTAAGTATGGACTACAACTCACTAAGAGGGCAAAAGAGCTTATAGAGGACTTCTGCACGACTAAAACAGGTGGTACTATTTGGGATTTGGAAAAATATGCATTCGACCACAAAACCACATATGAGCTGATAAACAAAAAATATGAGGTTTTGCTACTTGAAGCCCAAAACAAAATAGTTGACAGCTATTTTCAGTACATAGAGAAAAAGCGTGAGCCTAAAGACCGATTTTATATGCCACGTAGGAAACAACTAATCAAAATTGGACTTGTGGACGCATTGCAAGGCATGATTGATGATAAATACGACATATTGTGTGTGAGCCTAGTGCCAGGAGCTGGAAAGAGTACGATTGAGAAATTTTTTCATTCGGCAGTTGCCGGTTGGTTTCCAAAAGACTACAGCCTATTTTATTCACACAGTGGTGACATTACACGAATGTACTACGATGGAGTATACGACATTGTTACTAATGATGATGATTATGCATGGCACGATATTTTCCCCAATCTATCAGTTACAAGTACGAATGCCAAAATGGAGCAATTCAATATTGGCAAATACAAACCTTTTCCGTCAGTACAATGTACTTCTGTTGGAAGCAAGAATGCCGGAAAAGTCCGTGCAAGTAAATTTTTGCTAGTTGATGATATGATAGGTGGAATTGAGGAAGCATTAAATCCTGTAATACTTGATAAGCTGTGGGATAAATACGCAGTAGACGCAAGACAACGTAAGACGCAAGACACGGACGGAAAGCCGTGTAAAGAGATACATATTGCCACTCGTTGGAGCGTACATGATGTTATCGGACGCGTTCAAAATATGTATATTGGAAATCCGAGAGTCAAAACAATATCGGCTCCTGATGTAGACCCGGTGACAGGAGAAAGCAATTTTGATTATGAGTATGGCGGTTTTACGAAAGAGTTTTTTGCAGACCAACAATTACTCATGGACGAAATCTCTTACCGATGTCTGTATAAACAGGAGCCTATCGAGCGTGAGGGACTATTGTTTCCTGACGATAAAATCCGTAGATATTTCAATCTGCCACACGGCGAGCCGGAAATTATCACAGCTCAATGCGATACAAAAGGAAAAGGCACAGACTATTTTGTTATGCCGATACTGCAAAAATATGGCGAGGACTATTACTGCGTTGATTGCGTGTGCGATAATACGGCGGACTATGAAATGCAGTATGAAAATGCATCAAACACATTAGTCAATAATCAGGTGCAAGAGTGCGAGTTTGAGCGTAATGCCGGTGGTGACAGAGTGGCTATGGAAGTCAATAAGCGAGTTGAAAATAAAGGGTGGATATGCAACATCACTGATGTACCAACAGAGACAAATAAAGAAGCGCGTATTTTTCAGTGTTCTAACTGGATTTTACAACATATTATTTTCAAAGACCAATCACTTTATAAGCCCAATGAGCCTTATGGAGTAATGGTATCACTATTGAAACGATATTCAGTAACAGGCAAAAAACAGCTTGATGATGTTCCTGATGTTTTTTCAAACTTTGCATTAAGAATGAAGCAAGGCAGTAGAATAGCAGAGGTTGAAGCAGTACACAATCCGTTCAGAGGAGGGCTTTATTAATGACAAATACTTGTTTTATGTGCGGAGCCACTATCGAAATTAGCAAAAAGCAAAAATATGTTTGTGAGGAATGCGATAGAAAAATAAAATTGCTAAAACAGCTTACAAATGTGGACAAAGCAAAAGAAAAAATAGAGAAAAAGGCAAAACGAAAAAGAATTAAAGACATAGACTATGAACAAGAAGCTTGCGAGGTCGCACGAAAAATAATGTCTGAGGGCTATGTTTTTAATAGTGTAAATGAAATTTGCTTTGCTATACAGCTTGAAAAGGAAAACATTAAATATTATCCGAATTACAAAATAGGTGAGTGCAAAGTAGACTTTTTTATACCGGATTTAAAGAAGATTGTTGAAGTCGATGGCGAAATATATCACACAGATGAAAATAAGGATTTTTTAAGAGAAAGAAAGATAATGAGCTGTATTGACAATGGTTATGAGATTGTGAGAATACCGGCCTCGTT
>OGIE01005718.1_pt1 | contig 10183 bp, 9 predicted proteins | sample 1571581 | NCBI WGS metagenome assembly OGIE01 (sample SAMEA2582021, study PRJEB24529) | metagenome | biome: Human gut stool | place: China | collected 2011
CCATATTTTGCGCAGCGGTATGCCGGGATTACCGGCTTCGGACCTATATTGATATCGCTCTTAAATTTTTATTGTGCGGAATCTCGTTCTGTGAGGTCTTTTTGTATCGTCTCCAGATAATGCACCAGAATATCCCGGCTGGCGCGGATCTGATAGCTTTTATCGACCTCATCGTAGGTGAAGCTCTTGCGGCCCCCGTCCTGCATCCGTTTCCAGAAGGTTTCCAGATCACGAAATGGGACATAATACAATTCATCTAACGCAGTGAAATGAAGAATGATAAAGGCGATTCCTCCCTGTTCTTCAAATTCTTTCATAAACCGGATCTGATGTTCATGAACGTTTTGAAGCGGAAAGGTTTTTACCGCGCATTCTTTCGCGTCGAAGCAGACCGGAATACCCTGTACAGCGCCAATATAGTCCACGGTACTTTTCTGGTCAAAGTAAGCCAGAGTAATGTGCCTGGTGGACTTTTCAATGGTGATGGGCGTGATCGGGGTTGGGATTTTCTGGATCAGGGCCAGCTTTTTCTCCCGGTAAACTTCGTTTGTATGGTTGATGATATCCTCGAGTGTGGAGCCGCGCAGCCCCCGGCTTTTCCAGGTGCCCATACTAACGCACTCCCTCCGGCAGAGGGCCAAGAACTTTCTGGAATTCGCCCGGCAGCGGAGCCGTAAAGCTCTTCCCGCTTAAATGCGCGAGCGGCTCTTCCATCTGCGGAAAGACCAGTTTCCAGGAATGAAGCATCTGGGAATGGATGTGGTACTGGCGCTTTGCCTCTTCATTTACTCTCTGGTTTCCATACTTCATATCTCCCACGATCGGATGCCCGATGGACGCCAGATGCGCACGGATCTGATGAGTCCGGCCTGTAATCAGCGTTACCTTTAACAGGGTATAAGATTCTGTTTCCATCAGTGGTTCGTATTCCGTGCAGATAGGCGCACTGTCTGGAAGTTCCTTCTGGCTGATGGTTACCTGATTTGTTTTTTCATCTTTTTTTAAAAATCCCTCAATCCGTTTTTTCTCTTTCACAGAGCCGGAAACCACGCAGAGATAATATTTATGCAGGGAACGGTCCTTGAACATGGCAGATAGCTTCTGCAGTCCTGCAAGCGAGCAGCCTGCTGCCACAAGGCCGCTGGTATTGCGGTCCAGCCGGTTGCAGACCGAGGGCCGGAAGCTGCGCAGGTCTTCTTTTGTCAGTTTTCCGGAATCCAGCAGATAATCGATCAGATACTCCACCAGGGATTCGTCCTGCTCCTTTGCCTTCTGGGACAGCATGCCGGACGGCTTATTGATCAGAAGCACATGCTCATCCTCATAAATGATGTGCAGCTTCGTTTTCTTTACCTTCTGTATCTTCACTTCTGAAAACTTCTCGATGGTTTCGTCTGCCAGAAACAGCTTGATCTCATCTCCCTCAGCGAGCTTTTCCGAACCATCACATTTCTTTCCATTCAGGACGATATTTTTCTTGCGCATCATCTTGTACAAAAAGCCCTTGCCAGCCAGATTCAGATACTTTCCAAGCAGCTTGTCCAGGCGCTGTCCGGCCTCATTTTTATTTACCGTAATGGATTTCATAAGAAAGTCTCTCCTTTCTCTTTGGTTACATGGACAGATTTTTCATCAGCGCTGCCGCATAATCCACCACGCCGTCATCCTCGTATTCAGAAGCCGGTTTCAGGCTGTCCAGTCTGCGAAAAAACGCGTGAGGATCCCGGATCAGCTTCACATTCGGATCCAGTTTGTTGGCCTGAAACAGCGCATTGACCGCCTTTTCCGCCTTGGCAAGATCTGCTTTTTCACTGCTGCAGAACGCAAACACTCCATTCGGGTGGACCGCTACGGCGTCCAGTGGAAGGATCTGCTCCTTTGTGGTAACAATCAGATCATACAGCATAGTACATTTCTCTTCATATGCATGGGCTTTTTCATAAAAAGACCGGTCTGCTGTGCGGTACTTCCAGGATGCCAGAAGCGGGGATGCCAGATTCGCCATGGGAAGCACTGTCAAAATTGCCATAACCGTCAGGATGTTCTTCGCCGCCTGTTCAGAAGCCATCTGCCTCGCAATCAGCTGGGCGATGATGGCTGCCGCAAACAGACCGGTTAAAAGCGCCCTGGATTTCTTATGCTGGTCACGGTATCCATACTGTCCTTTTCTGATCTTCATAATTATTTCTCCTCTTTTTCTCATGTAACGTTCACTCCATCGTAAGTGTTCCGTGCCGCCACAGCCGCGGGCAAAATTCCATTCCATTATGCAGAAAACAGCAGGGAAAGGATGAAATCATGCGGGAACACCTTGACCAGCAGGAAAAATACCTTCATAAGCGGCCCATATACCGATACCCGTTTTCCCATCATGCTGTCACGCAGTGCCTTTTTTACTACCTTTTTCGGATTAGCCATAACCAGGCGCTTGTAAAGAGGAATCTCCCCGGTTGTCTCGGCAATATCGAAAAATTCCGTTTTCACCGGTCCCGGGCAAGCCGCAGTCACATAAATCTGCCGTGATTTCAGTTCCATGGCCAGAGCACGGCTATAGCTTAATACAAAGGACTTTGTAGCCGCGTACACGGCAAACCTTGGCTGAGGAAGAAACGCCGCCGCGGAAGCGAACTGCAGAATACGGCTGTTTTCTGACATGTACGGAAGCACCAGGCGGGTCACTGCCGTCAGCGCCCGGCAATTAACATCTACCATTCCGGTTTCCTCTTCCATAGCAAGCGCTTCGGTTTCCCCGATTTTTCCAAAACCGGCTCCATTTATAAGAAACTTGACATCCGGATCTTCCCATTCCAGTTTTTCTTCCAGTTCCGCAAAAGCAATCTCATCCCGAAGATCCAGTTCCAGTACTTTTAAAGGAACCGGCACTTTCTTTGCCAGATCATCAAGGCGTTTTCGTCTTCTGGCAATCACCCAGATTTCCTCCAGTCCCGCCAAGCGGTCCGCCAGCTGGATCACGCACTCCCGGCCCATACCAGAAGATGCGCCTGTTACAATGGCTATTTTTTTCTTTCCTGTTCTCATACTGCACGCTCCTGAGATTTCAGTCTGTTATCTACTTTTTCTTATGAACATTCCGGATTGTCTTTTTCTTTGCCGGTTTCGGAGTTTCTGTTCTTCCGGCTCCCGCAGGCTTGCCCGCACTCCGAAACGCATCTTTGCCGTTTCCAGCCATTTTCTTTCCAGTACCACCAGCTGCCTTCTTGCCTCCGCGGGCTCCGTTTCCAACAAAAACTCCATTCCCGCCCCAGTGCGTCTCCCTCGGACGGATCAGACACTTTTTATCGAAACCGATCAGATCGGTACGGCCAGCCTTGATCAGGGCCTCTTTCACCAGTTCGTAGTTCTTCGGATTGCGATACTGGATCAGGGCACGCTGCATGGCCTTTTCATGCGGATTATGCGGTGTGTACACTTCCTCCATGGTACGCGGATCCAGTCCGGTATAATACATGCAGGTAGACAATGTAGACGGTGTCGGATAGAAATCCTGTACCTGTTCCGGCATGTAGCCCAGATCCCGCAGGTATTCAGCCAGTTCTACCGCTTCCTTTAAGGTAGAACCCGGGTGGGAAGACATCAGATACGGAACAAGATACTGCTCTTTTCCGATCTTTTTGTTCATTTCCTTATATTCTTTTACAAACTGCATATAAACCGAATTTTTCGGCTTTCCCATGCGCTTTAACACTGCGTCAGCCACATGCTCTGGCGCAACCTTTAACTGTCCGCTGACATGATACTCACAGAGTTCCCTAAGGAACGCGCGGTTTTTGTCTGCCAGCACATAATCGAAACGGATACCAGAACGGATGAACACCTTCTTCACCTTTGGAATGGCCCGCAGTTTGCGCAGCAGGGAAATATAATCGCTGTGATCCGCACGAATATTCTTGCATGGTTCCGGGAAAAGGCACTGCCGGTTTGGACATGCGCCCTTCGTCAGCTGCTTTTCGCAGGCAGGGAAACGGAAGTTTGCGGTCGGGCCGCCTACATCGTGGATATAGCCCTTAAAGTCCGGTTCCTCTGTGAGAAGCTTTGCCTCTTCCACCAGAGATTCATGGCTTCTTGCCTGAATGATGCGCCCCTGATGGAAAGTCAGGGCACAGAAACTGCAGGCGCCAAAGCAGCCGCGGTTGCTGATCAGGCTGAATTTGATCTCCCGGATAGCCGGGATGCCGCCCTCCGCTTCGTAGCATGGATGATAGTTACGCATATAAGGAAGCGCATAGACCTCATCCATCTCCTCCTGAGTCAGCGGTTTGGCCGGCGGATTCTGAACCACGAATTCTTTTCCGTAATACGGCTCAACCAGTCGCTTTCCAAGCACCGGATCGGTATTGCTGTACTGGACAAAGAAGCTCTTTGCATAAACCCTTTTATCGTCTTTCAGCTCCTGGTAGTCCGGCAGCATCTTATAATCATATACAATATCCAGATTTCTGGTTTTAAACACAGTTCCGTCAATAAATGTGATATCTTTGATATCAATTCCGCTGTTTAAGGCATCGGCAATCTCAACGATGGAATGCTCTCCCATTCCATAGGAAATCAGGTCTGCCTGGGAATCCAGAAGGATGGAACGTTTCAGCTTGTTGGACCAGTAGTCATAATGTGCCAGACGGCGCAGGCTGGCTTCAATGCCTCCGACGATGATGGCGGCATCCTTATATACAGAGCGGATCAGGTTGCAGTAAACAACCGTTGCGTAATCCGGTCGTTTGCCCATCACGCCGCCCGGTGTATAGGAATCCTGCTGTCTGCGTTTCTTGGAAACAGAATAATGGTTTACCATGGAATCCATGTTTCCGGCCGATACCAGAAAACCAAGACGTGGTTTTCCTAAAATCTGGATACTCTCCGGATTTTTCCAGTCTGGCTGGGCAATAATGCCCACTTTGTAGCCGCGGGCCTCCAGAAGGCGGCTGATAATAGCCGGACCGAAGGATGGATGATCTACGTAGGCATCACCTGAGACGTAGACAAAGTCACACGCATCCCAGCCGCACCGGTCCATATCTTCCCGGCAGACCGGCAAATAATCATGTATCATAATCTTCGATTCTCCTTATTCTGCATCAAAAAGTTCGTTATAATCGTCAATATAAAAATCGGCAAGTTCCATCTTTTCCTGGCGCATGCCCGTGGAGAACGCATCTTCCACGGCACAGACCCTCATGCCAGCCCGTTTTCCCGCCTGGATTCCTGCCGGAACATCTTCAAACACCATACAGCGGGACGGCTCTGCCTGAAGCCTCCTTGCGACTTCCAGATAAATATCCGGAGCCGGTTTTCCAGCCGCCACCTCACAGGCCGTTGCGATGACCTGAAAATACGGACGGATCTGTAAGGATTCCAGCACGGCGTCTACCATGTCGCGGCCATTGCTGGTGGCAATGCCCGCCTTTTTTCCAGTGTGCTCCAGATACTGCAAAAGACGCAGGGCACCCGGCTTTAGCGTCACTTCATTCCGGTATTTTTCAATGCTCATCTGGATCCAGGCTGCTTTAATCTCATCGATGGAATCCGGGATCCGGAAACAGCTCTTAAAATATTCTGCCGTCTCCGAAAAGCTCATGCCCTCGATGATCTTCTGAAGATCTGGCGGACAGGTGTAACCAAAACGCCCAAGATATTCGATATCAATTTCCTTCCACATCCACATGGAATCTACCAGAGTTCCATCTAAATCGAACAAAACAGCGTCCGCCTCCCGCAGTGCCAGGCCAGCTGCCCGTCCAGACGTACCGTTTTTGTTCTGTGCTGCATTCTGATTCATAAACTGATTCCTTTTTCTTCTATATTTTCTCTGAAACCACAGCGGCGTTATTTTCCAAGCAGTTCCAGTTCTTCTTCCGTCAGAGGACGGTACTCTCCCGGTTTTAATTCCGGGTCCAGCTTCAGGCTTCCCATGGACAGGCGTTTTAAAAACACCACACGGCAGCCCAGGGCCTCAAACATCCGTTTCACCTGATGAAATTTTCCTTCCTGGATCGTCAGAAGAATCTCTGCACCGGCTGACTTCCCTGCTGTCCCCGAATCGCCACGGACAGTTTCCAATGCTCCCACATGGTTCCCGCCGTTCCACTGCTTCAGAATCTCCAGTTTTCCCGGCATAACAGGAGTTCCATCTGTCAATGTCAGTCCGGCTGCCATCTGTTCCACCGCTGTATCCGGGAGTATTCCTTCAATCTGCGCAAAATACACCTTATCCACATGCTTTCCCGGTGCCAGAAGGCGGTGAGTCAGGTCTCCGTCATTGGTCAGGATCAACAGTCCCTCCGTGTCAATGTCCAGACGCCCAACCGGGAATAAATCACTGCGGTTTTCCCCGCTTAAGAGGTCGATTACCGTCTTGTGACGCTTGTCTTCTGTCGCGGAAATAACGCCCTGCGGCTTGTAAAGCATAATATATTCCATAGCCCGGTAGCTGACCGGCTGACTGTCAAAGGTCACCTCGTCGGTTTCCAGGTCAATCTTTCGCTCTGTTTTCTTCTCCGGCACACCATTTACCTGGATACGGCCCTTTTTCGCCGCATCCTTGATCTGAGTGCGGCTTCCTTTATTCATTTCTACCAGATACTTATCCAGTCTCATTAATTTTGCCATTACTGCCACCGCCATCCCGGATAATATTTGTTCTTAAAGCTGCTTCCTGTATACTTAGCCCAGCCCAGCGGATACACATCCACTCCGATCAGCACCCAGCCCTTTTTCAGGCATGCGGCCTCCTTAAGAGTCGGAAATATGGTTTCGCCCTTCAGGTAACGGATTGTCCGTTCATCATCAGCTGCCAGGGATACGCTCTGGGAAAATTCCGCCATCGGAAGTGCCATGGCTGCTGCCTGGGATGGCTCAAACCGGTTCTTTTTGCACTCGCCAAGAAGCAGGCCTGAACGAAGATAACGCAGATTCCAGCTTTTTTCAAAGCATTCCGGCAAATAATACACCATTCCATCGCGCACCATCATACGGTTTCGGTCAAGAGAACGCGTGAGCATTGCCTCCCACTGGCAGAAATCACTTTCCTTTTCCAGACGGCGCACCTCCGCCGAAACTTTGCCGGATCCAGCCGTGTGTGATGCTCCCTCATTGCCGGAACCATCCGCACATTTTTTCCGGAGCAGGGCAAGGAAATGGCCTTCTCCTTCGATCTTATGGGGGAACAGGCGGATAACCGGCATGCCGTCAAATCCGCTGCTGGCACCATCCCAGGGAGTGAGCGGAACCAGCTCCAGATCCGGCTTCTCCGAAAGCAGCCAGGAAATGGTATCTTCATCCTCCATCTTCGCAAAAGTGCAGGTGGAGTACAAAAGCATGCCCCCCGGTTTCAGCATAGCTGCAGCAGATTTTAAGATCTGACGCTGAATGGGGGCATAATATTCTGGTCCGCGCTCCAGCCAGCTTTTGATGAGGTCCGGGTCCTTCCGGAACATGCCTTCACCAGAGCAGGGCGCATCTACCAGAATTTTATCGAAATATGGCCCAAATACAGAGGCCAGCTTTTCCGGCGTCTCGCTGGTAACACAGATATTGGGGATTCCGAACAGTTCCAGATTCTTTAACAGTGCCTTGGCTCTGGAATTGCTGATATCATTGGACACCAGAAGCCCTTCACCCAGAAGTCTTGCGCCCAGCTCCGTGCTTTTGCCGCCTGGTGCCGCGCATAGATCCAGCACCTTATCTCCCGGGCAAACCGGCAGAACTGCCGCCGGTGCCATGGCACTTGGCTCCTGCAGGTAATATAGTCCCGCATAATAATAAGGATGGCGGGAAGCTTTTGCATCCTCGCCAATATAATAACCATTTCCGGTCCAGGGAACCCGGCGAAAAGAAAAAGGCGCCAGCGCGCTCTCCCACGTTTCCCGGTCCGTTTTTGTCTCGTTGATGCGGAGTCCGGCAAATGGCTTTTGAGCATAGCTTTCCAGCCACGCGTCATAATCACTGCCAAGGAGCTGTTTCATCTGCTCCAGGAATGTCTCTGGTAACTGCATAAAATTCCTTCCTTCTGTATTCTGGCATAATTAAATTCAGTATAACATAATTTACAGCAAGTGAAAACCCGTTTCTAAGGAGGCTCTCTTGTCTGCCATCTCCCCAAGCGCACCTGCTTTTATCCTTTTGTTTTTTCTGCTTCTGTTCTTTCCGAAGCAGTCTATACAGGGAGCATCGGACGGGCTGCTTCTCTGGTTTCATACCGTACTTCCGACTCTGGCTCCCGCCATGATCTGCACCCGCATGCTTCTGCTTACCGGCGGCGACCGCCTGCTGATAAAACCGCTTCGTCCGCTGTTTTGCAGGTTCTTCGCTTTAAGCGATACTGGTGCTTTTATTCTTTTGTCCGGAATGATCTGCGGATACCCGCTGGGACCGGCCCTCTGTGCCCAGGCACTGGAGAAAAACCGGATAACCAGAAAAGAAGCTGCATATCTGCTCGCTTTCTGCAGCTTTCCAAGCCCCATGTTCTTAGCCGGTTACATCCCCGGTCAGTTTCCAGGTCCTCTTCCGGTCGGTCTTCTTCTTTTGGGAATCTATCTTCCGGCACTTTTGCTGTCATGGATTGCCGGACACAGATTTTCCCCCACAGCGCTTTCAAATTCCGCGGTATCGGAAAACAGCGCACTGCCGCAAAAAAGCAAAAACCTGGACAGCGTTCTCTATGATGTGTGCGATATCATGGTACTGATTGGCTCTTATCTGATGCTGTTTTCCATCCTTGCACATTTCTTAAGCCGCGCGTCCTGGCTCCCCATACCTCTTACCGCCCTCCTTTGTGGGATTCTGGAAATGACAACCGGCATCCGGCAGATTTGCAGTACACTCCCGCCTGCCGCCTGCCTTCCTGCCTGCGCGGCCTGTGCCGCATTTGGCGGAATCTCCGGAATTTTTCAGACCCGGAGTGTCATTGCGGATTCGGTCTGCACAGAGGACAGAAAAAATGCCGGATTTGACATCCGGCATTATGTAAGGTGGAAATTCCTGCATGCAGGGTTTTCCGCATTGATTCTTACTGTTCTTCAGCTGGTGCTTCCTCTGGGGTTTCCTCCACGCTCGTAACGCTGCCAGCCAGTTCTCCGCGGTTGGAGGATACAATATCATAGCTGGACTGCATGGATGAAATAAACGCGTCAAAACGGCTCTGTGCACCCTCCATGGAATGAGTAATGATGGTCTGCAGGCTGTTTAACATATCATCGGTATAGTTGATGGAAGCCTGGCGAATGCCATTTGCCTCATTCACTGCCTCATCGATGATAGCCTGGGCCTGGGCCTGGGCATCCTCTACTACACGGTTTGCCTCTGCGTAAGCCTTCTGCATAATCTCGTGCTCATTCACCAGCTCATTGGTCTGGGCGGTAGCCTCAGCTACCATGGCATCTGCCTGCGCCCGGGCCTCATTTAAAATTGCATCCTGATTGCTGATGATCTTCTGGTATTTTTTGATCTCATCCGGAATGCGGAGACGAAGCTCTACCAGCAGTTCTTCCAGTTCTTCCTTGTTTACCAGAATTTTGGTATTGGAAAGCGGCTGGAACTTACAGCTGTCAATATATTCTTCAATCTCACCAATTAACTGTTCGATTCTGCTCATGGTTTCTTCTCCTTAACGTTAACGCATTTGGTTATTTATTTGCAAGCTTTTCCCGCACTTTTTCTGCAACAGCAGGATGCAGGAACTCGCTGATGTCTCCCTGATAACCTGCAATCTCTTTTACGATACTGGAGCTTAAATACGAATATTTCAGGTTCGTCGTCAGAAAGATGGTGTCAATATCCGGGGCAATGACCCGGAGGCCATTTTGCGGGAGGCCCAGGAGCGGGCCGCCCGGCTGGCCGCAGAGATTTAAGAAAACACAGCCGCCAGTACGCTGGCGGCTGTGTTTTCTTCTGTGATGCGGCGGGAGTTCATGTCTCCACAACGAGATAGCCGTTGCCCAGCGCCCAGCAGCGCAGGCCGCGCGCCTCCAGAGTGGCGGTCCCGCCCCGGTCCAGCTCTGCCCGGATGGTCCGGGCCTCCTCCGGGGTGCGGACCGTGTACTGCACATAGGAGTTTACAGAGAAGGGGGTGCACAGAGCAGCTGCCTCCGCCAAGGGATTGTTAAAGGTGACGGAGGTCAAAACGCCCCCCTCGTAGAACTTGGAGAACCCCATGTTCTCATCCGTGACT
>OGIE01005719.1_pt1 | contig 10177 bp, 9 predicted proteins | sample 1571581 | NCBI WGS metagenome assembly OGIE01 (sample SAMEA2582021, study PRJEB24529) | metagenome | biome: Human gut stool | place: China | collected 2011
AATCCAAGGTGTCTTTCTTTTATGCAAAATCACGAACTTGCTCATTTATAGTAAACAGAATAAAATTAAACAAAAGACGCTGAATGTCGCGAAAAACGGCAGTCAGCGTCTTTTTGTATTTATAGAAATCTCTGTTTTTTTGGTCTTTAACTGTACAGTTCTCCGATTCCGGACACCCCGACATAGATGTGGGAAATCTTATACCAGGTTGCAAAATCGACGACACCGGTCTGTGGGAGACCGAAGATTGACTGGAAGCGGGAGACGGATTCCGCCGTTCCCGGACCATAGATACCGTCTGTGCTCACGCGCGGAATCGCGGAGTATACGGTTGCGATCGCGTCGAGCTGTTCCTGAAGCTGTTGAACTTTTTGACCGGACGATCCGATCGTCAGATCGTATCCGGGCCAGGAAGCGGGGATTCCAGAGATCTCTTCTGCGGTATTGATATAGATGCTGTCTCCATAGAAACGACGCAAAATCTGGATCGGGTTGTAACCGCGCTCTCCAAGGTCACACGATCCCCACTGCGTCATCCAACCGCGCTGAAGACATTGAACCTGTCGCCCATCACAGTATTGTGTCAGAATCGGCTGCTTGACGCCGGGACGGGACAGGTAGTTGTCGAAGATTTCATCAACGATGACGGAGATGCTCTCATAGATATTTCTGCCATAGATCCATTTGTGATCAAATGCGGTGGAGGAGGTGATTGTGAAATCATACCCGCGATTCCGGTAGTGCTCGGTGTAGACACGGTTCAGCGTAAAGCTCATGATTGCGAGGACATTGGCGGTGATCGATGCCTGTGGCCAGGTCGCGTAGATCTCACTCGAAGCCACATTTTTGATATAATCGCGGTAGGGAACATAGTAGTCGCGTGCGGAAGAATCGGTCGGTGCTCCGTCATGGACAACGATCGTCTGGGGAACGACAACGCGACTCAAGACAATCTCGCCACTTTCATTGATCGGCTGGATTTCCGTCTCTGCAATTTTCGGAGGGTAAGTGCCATAGAGCGTGTGGTCTGGAATGACAACAGGATTCTCCTGAGGTGCAGGATCATCCTCCGGCTCCATCTGCACCGGTTGAATCGCAAAGGCATCCGGGAGAACCTCACATCCATGGATTGTCACACTCTTAAAACCGGAAGCGGTGATGCGGATGTTGTAGTTGGCGTAGGGCTGTGGACTTCCCGGCGTCAGACTGTATTCAAGCGGAGGAGCTGAAAGGCGAAGCGCATCCGTCTGACCGGAAGCATCGGTCGTCGTCTGTTCCACAATTTGATCCGGTGCGTCCGGTATAGACAGCGAAACCGTTGCATCCTGGATCGGAAAACGATTATCCGAGCGAACCGCCTGGATCTGGAGCGAGCCAAAAGCACTCAAGCTTACCTGTGCGGGTTTCGGCGTTTCCTGTATCGTCAGTGTCTTCCGATTAAGTTTCATTTTCGTTCTTCTATTATTTAAGTTCCATGAGTTCATGAAAAATCCCCGTAATCTTGATTTTCCTTATCCCTTTAAAATATGAAGAAGTATGGTTGAAAATTCCGCAATTATGTGATCTTTTGAAAAATCTTTTTGTATCTTTTTGTCGAGTAGTTGCTTGGTTCTACAATCCGCCAAGCTGCTCAAGCATCAGAAAGGCAAACTGTCTCTTTTCGGGATCAAGTTTCTCCCAGCGGTCAAGAATTTGCTTCTGTTCGCCGGTGAGATCCGGGTAATTTCCGCTTTCTGAGAAAAACTGTGCGACAGAGATTCCGAGTGCCTCACAGATTCGATTGATTGTTTCGACAGACAAAGTATTCTGTTCCCGTTTCATTTTGGAGAATGCAGACTGAGAAATTCCTGTCATCTGAGAAAGGCGATACTTCGTGATTCCACGCTGACTGCACAATTCATCAATGCGTCCGATAATATCCATAAAACCCCCTCCGTTTCATCATTTTGTAGAAAAACAAGATTCTTTAGATGTTTATATTGTAAATGGAAGTTGCGGAAAGTTTTAGTAGTCAGATAAGCAACTAAATGCTTGTCCAAAATTGCCTTACAGATGTACTTATTGTCTAATCTTAACAGAAATGGGTTGGTGATATTGAATAAGATGTGGAAAAGATTAGAAATAAAGAAAATGCTTCGATAAAAGAAAACACTTTACTTTCCAAAAAGAAAGTAGTAGAATGTCGACAGGAAAGTGTGTACAGGTTATAGAGAGTGCGATGGAGGATGATGATGCAGGAAAACACCGCGAACTGGTATGCGATTCATATAGACAGGCAGGATCAGGAAGGCAGGATACTGGATTATTGTCAGGCACTCGGAAAAGATCTTCTGAAAGATGCATTTTTTCCAAGGATTCGATATTACAAAAGATATCAGGGCGCCTGGCATGAAGAAGAAAAACTTCTTTTTCCAAAATACTTCTTTGTAGTGACCGATCAGATAGAACAATTATATAAACTTTTTCAGAAAGCCCCGAAGCCAATTGAGATTCTTGGTACTGGGGACACGCCAGTAGAACTCTCCAATGATGAAATCCATCTCTTAAATAAATTAATGAACCATAGACATGAAATTGAAATGTCGACGGGGCGTATTTGTGATGGGCATTTGGAAGTTTCTTCCGGACCACTCAGGGGAATGGAGGACATGGTTCGGAAGATTGACCGCCATAAACGCATGGCGATCATAAGAACGCAGATGCTTCAACGGGAGATGGAGATGCAGGTGGGACTGGAAGTGACGGAGAAGAGCTAAAAATTGAAGTTGATGCAAAGAGGCAAAAAGTGGAGAAAATTATGAAAAAAAGATTTGCAATTGCTATGTTTGGTCATAAAAGGCTGACCAGAGAAGGCGGCATTGAGATTGTCGTAAAAGAACTCTGTACGAGAATGGCACAGATGGGGTATCAAGTGACCTGTTACAACAGGTCGGGGCATCATGTGAGCGGTGCAGAGTATGACAGAAACACAAAAACAGAATATGAAGGAATTCGTCAAAAGTCTGTTCCGACAATTGAAATGAAGGGTTTAGCAGCAGTTAGTTCTTCATTTTTTGCAGCTCTTTGTAGCGCTTTTGGAAAATACGATGTGGTACATATCCATGCAGAAGGACCGGCTTTTTTTTCATGGCTTCCTAAGATGTTTGGAAAAAGAGTGATTGTCACGATTCATGGAATTGATTGGCAGAGAGAAAAGTGGAAATCCGGTTTTGGTTCAAAATATATTCGGCAGGGTGAAAAAAATGCCGTGAAATATGCAGATGAGATCATCGTTTTAAGTAAAGGGGTACAGGATTATTTTAAAAATACCTATGGACGATCCACCCACTTTATCCCGAATGGTGTGAGCCGACCGGAGATTCAGAAAGCGGAATTGATTACGAAAAAATTTGGTCTTACCAAAGATTCCTATATTTTGTTTTTGGGACGGCTTGTTCCGGAAAAGGGACTTCGCTATCTGATTGAAGCGTTTAAGCAGGTTGAGACAGACAAGAAACTGGTGATTGCCGGTGGTTCGAGTGATACGGATTCTTTTACGAATGAGTTGAAAGAGCTGGCAAAGGGAGACGATCGAATTCTTTTTACCGGTTTTGTCCAGGGTCAGATGTTGGAGGAATTGTACAGCAATGCTTATATTTATACCCTGCCATCTGATTTAGAGGGAATGCCGTTAAGTCTGTTGGAGGCAATGAGCTACGGAAACTGCTGTCTGGTATCCGATATTCCGGAGTGCGCAGAAGTGGTGCAAGATAAAGCGTTGATTTTTAAGAAATCAGATGTGAATGATCTGTGTGCTTGCCTGCAAGAGGCATGTGATCATCCGGAAAAGGTGATGATATTAAAAGCACAGGCAGCGGATTTTATCTGTAAGAAATACGACTGGGATAAGGTTGTGGAAGAAACATTGAAGTTATATAGGGGAGAAAAGTAATGCGGGTATTGATGATTAATAAGTTTTTGCATCCGAATGGAGGAAGTGAAACTTACATATTTAAGTTAGGTGAAGCGCTGGAAAAGATGGGTCATGAGGTTCAGTACTTCGGTATGGAGCATGAAGGCCGCTGCGTGGGCAATCGGGTCAATGCTTATACATCTGATATGGACTTTCACGGTGGCAGCAAACTGAGCAAGCTGACCTACCCGATCAAAACGATTTACAGCAAGGAAGCAAGAGTACAGCTGAGAAAAGTTCTGGACGACTTCAAACCGGATGTCTGTCACCTGAACAATTTTAACTACCAGCTGACTCCTTCCATCATCCTGGAAATTGTGAAGTGGCGTAAGGAGACCGGAAGGGATTGCAAAATCATCTTCACGGCACATGACTATCAGCTAGTTTGTCCGAACCACATGCTGAACAATCCGAATACGCACCAGAACTGTGAGAAGTGCCTCGGCGGCCATTTCGTGAACTGCATGAAAGGCAAGTGCATCCACGGTTCCACGGCGAAGTCTGCCATCGGTATGATGGAAGCCGAGTTCTGGAAGTGGAAAGGCACCTACAAGTACATTGACACCATGATCTGCTGCTCTGAGTTCATGAAGAGCAAGATGGACAGCAATCCGCTGTTTGCAACGAAGACCGTGGCGATGCACAACTTCATCGATAAGGTGGAGTGGAAGGAGACGGAGAAGAAGGATTACGTTCTCTACTTTGGCCGCTTCTCTGAGGAGAAGGGCATCGGCACACTCATCAAGGTCTGTAAGGAACTGCCGGATGTACAGTTCATCTTTGCCGGTACCGGTCCGCTGGAAGAGACGGTAAATGGTATTAAGAACATCAAGAATGTTGGTTTCCAGAAAGGCGAGGCACTGGAAAAGCTCATCCGTGAGGCGAGATTCTCGATTTATCCGTCTGAGTGGTACGAGAACTGTCCATTCTCTGTGATGGAATCTCAGATGTATGGCACGCCGGTGCTGGGAGCGAACATCGGTGGTATCCCGGAACTGATTCAGGTTGGTAAGACCGGCGAGCTGTTTGAGAGCGGTAACGGGAAAGATTTGAAAGAAAAGATAGAAAAGCTCTGGGGTGATAAAAAGCTGTGCGAGCAGTATAGCAAGAACTGTAAGGACATCAGCTTCGACACCATTGATGAGTATTATGAGAAGATTATGAAGATTTACAAATAAAGAGAAAATGGAGTATTGAAAATGTCGAATAGTAGTGAGAAGAAATTAAACGGTACGGTCATCGTTACTTACCGTTGCAACGCTCGTTGTTCCATGTGTAATCGTTATAAAGCACCTTCTAAGCCGGAAGAGGAAATCAGCATCGAGACCATCAAGAAGCTGCCGAAGATGTACTTTACGAACATCACCGGCGGTGAGCCGTTCATCCGTACCGACCTGAAAGATATCGTGCGTGAGTTGTACAAGAAGTCTGACCGTATTGTTATTTCTACTAATGGCTTTTTTACGGATCGTATTGTTGATCTGTGTAAAGAGTTCCCACAGATTGGTATCCGTATCTCTATTGAGGGTCTGGAGCAGACGAATAATGATATCCGTGGTTTACAGAACGGCTATCAGCGCGGTTATAGCACACTGAAAAAACTGCGCGAGATGGGTATGAAGGATGTCGGCTTCGGTATGACTGTTCAGGACAAGAACGCTCCTGACCTGGTTCCGCTGTACAAGATCTCTGATGAGATGGGCATGGAGTTTGCAACCGCATCTCTGCACAATAGCTTCTACTTCGTTGAAGCAAAGAACATCATCCATGATCGTCCGATGGTTGCAAAGAACTTTGAAAATCTGGTTAATGAATTGCTTCGTAGCAATAGCCCGAAAAAATGGTTTCGCGCTTACTTTAACCACGGTCTGATCAATTACATTTATGGTCAAAAGCGTCTGTTGCCTTGCGATATGAGCTTTGATACATTCTTTATTGATCCATATGGTGATGTTATGCCGTGTAATGGTACGAAGGATAAAGAGGTTATGGGTAACCTGAATACTCAGAGTTGGGACGAGCTGTGGAATAGTTCACAGGCTGAGGAAGTTCGTAAGAAGGTTCGTTGCTGTGATCGTGACTGCTGGATGATCGGTTCTGTTTCTCCGGCAATGCACAAGTATATCTGGAAGCCAGCTACTTGGGTTCTGGTACATAAGTTTAAGGCTCTCTTTAGCAAGCATCCGTACAGCATGTATGAATTGAAAATTTGTCGCGATTACCGTGATGGTAAAGTTACGAAGGAAGAGCTGGATAAGTGCAGTACCTGCGATATGAATTGTGTAATTAACAACGGTCTGAGCGAGGCAAGTAAGGAGCAGTTGAAGCACAAGACTGGTGAGGAAATCGTGGATGCTGATATTGCGGAGCAAATGAAGAAGTAAGAGGTTACTATTGTGATTGGAGTTTGCATTAAATATTTTCATGAAAATTATGGTGGAATGCTTCAAGCATATGCAACAGTTTCCATGTTGGAAGCTTTTGGATTAGATTATGAGTTGATTCAGTATGAGAAGAAACATACTCCGCTTGGAGTAATTAAATCACTTCCACGTTTATTGAATGGTGTGCTTCTCAATGATAAATATGAAGCATTTTTGAAAAAGAAAGGCATGAAAGAGCATCCGGAGTTTGCAAAAAATGATGCTATTCGAATGAAGGCTTTTCGTAAGTTTAAAGAGGAACACTTTACAAAACTTTCTCCTGTGTTTAAAGGGTATGATGCTTTATGCAATGGTGCGAGAAGGTATTCGGCAGTTGTAACAGGAAGTGATCAGTTGTGGTCACCAGCTGGATTGCCTACGAATTATTATAATTTGCAGTTTGTCCCAGATGATATAAGAAAGATTTCATATGCTTCAAGCTTTGGTGTTAAGAATATCCCTTGGTATCAAAAGAAGAGAACGGCAGCATTTCTAAATCGTCTCGATTATATTAGCATGCGCGAAAATCGTGGTAGCGAAATTGTAAAAGAACTCACAGGTAAAGATGTTCCAACAATTCTAGATCCTGTTTTTATGTTCGATAAAGAAGGTTGGGAAAAGTTGATTCCGGTAAAAAAGGAAATTGAGGAACCATACATTTTTGCATATTTTCTTGGAGAGACAGCTGAGTATCGTAAAGCGGTAGAGGTAGCAGCTAAAAAACTGGGGTGCAAAATCGTTGCATTGAGGCATTTGGATCAGTATGTGCCAAATGATGAAAATTTTGGTGATATTGCTCTTTATGATGTTGCTCCGGATAGATTTTTAAATTTACTTCGTGGCGCGTCTTATGTATGCACAGATTCCTTCCATGGTTCATGTTTCTCTATAATTCATAAAATTTCATTTGTAACGTTTAATCGTTACGCAGAAGGTTCAAAGCATTCTAAGAATTCTAGAATAGATACGCTTTGTGGAAACCTTGGTTTGCAGGATAGAAGATACAATACAGAAATCGCTTTAGATAAACAATTAGCCTCTGAGATTGATTGGAATTTGGTAAGAGAGAAATTACTGAAGTTAAAATGTGATACAGATAAGTATTTAGATAAGGCTTTCAGTGATGTTAAGTAATTAGATGATTCAAATAGATGACAAAAAACAGTGATGTAGTTGTATAACTTTAGCTTCGAACTGTTGAAAATAATAGATTATAGTCTTATGACTTAATTGAATTGATAAGATAAAAGGAAAAAGTATGAAAAAAGTATTAATTGTAGCCTCAACAAGTGGCTTCATAAAAGGTTTTTTATTGCCAGATGCAAAAATGTTACAAGAATTGGGATATGAGGTTCATTGTGCTGCAAATCATAAGGCAATGGTAACTTTTAAGGCAGAGGAACTATTTCCAAAATATAACATTATTTTTCATCAAGTAGATTTTCCGCCGAATCGACCATTAAGTCGTGAAACGATACACGCAGCTAGGCAGTATTTGGAAATAGTAAGCAATACACATTTTGATTTAATTCATTGCCATTCTCCGATTGTTGGGGCAATTGTAAGATTTCTGGGATTGAAATACCGAAAAAACGGTGGGAAAATTATTTATACTACACATGGATTGGCTTTTTCTAAAGATAGTGGTTGGAAGAGCAAGTTACTTTATGGAACTACGGAATGGTTATGTGCAAAATTATGTGACAAAGTTATTACCATTAATCATGATGATTTTAATATGATGAAAAAACTAAGTGCTAAGAACACAGTGTATATAAATGGAGTAGGTGTTAATACTGAAAAATTTCATCATGTTACTATAAACAGAAATGAATATCGTGAGAGTATTGGTATTACAGCCGAGCAAAAAATGGTACTGGCTGTTGGAGAAATTTCAAAAAGAAAGAACCAAAAAGTTATTGTTGAGGCTTTATCAAAGTTAAATGATAGTTATGTGTTTGTAATTTGTGGAAAAGTAATGACGGATAATGTTACTTATAACGAACTTCTTGAAATGGCAGGACGTTTGCATGTGAATTTGAAATTTTTAGGTTTTAGACTTGATGTCCCAGAAATTTTGAAATGCGCTGATGTATTTGTATTGCCGTCATTACGAGAAGGGCTTTGTTTTGCAGGTGTTGAAGCATTGGCTTCTGGTATTCCTGTAGTTGGATCGAATGTGAAAGGTATAAAGGATTTTATCGTTGAGGGAGAAACGGGATATCTAAGTAACCCTTATGACGCAGACATGTTTGCACAAAAAATAGAGCTTGCCTCAAATTGTGAACGTCGAAAAAAAATGGAGAAAAAATGTATAGAGAAAGCAGAAGAGTTCAGTGCTTCAGTTTCTCATGAGCAAATGATGACTATTTATAAAGAAATTCTGGGGATAGGGTAATATTTGGAACAGAGAAAAAGGGCTTGAAATCGTTGGCAGAAAGGCTCTTTCTTAATTATAAATACTATAGATATGAGAAATATGTGTTCTCATAAATAAACGATATGAAGATTCCATTAAAGGAAAGGCAGATTTGCAATAATGAGCAAAAAAGAGCAAATGAGAGTTCTTGTTGTTGCTCCACTTAGAGTGGGTGGAGTGACTTCAATGATGATTAATATTCAAGAACGTATTAATCGAGAGCAACTTAACTTTGATTATTTGGTTTTTCACGATAATATAGAACCACGTGAAAATGAAGTTTATGCAATGGGAAGTAAGAAGCTAGTTGCTAGTGCAGATGATGTAAAATGGCAACCTAAACGTTTTTTTACTAGACTTTTACGTATCAAGAAAGTATGTAAAGATAATAATGTTAAGGTGTTACATTATAATGCAGATACACCTATGGCAGTATTTAATATATTGGCTGCTAGAGCTGGCGGCGTCAAATATGTAACGATTCATAGTCATAATGCAGGATTCGAAGATCGTTCTAGTTGGCTTGCACGTTTTTTATGTTTAGGTCTCAAACCACTTATTCCAATTGTTTGTAATTCATTTTGGGGGTGCTCAGAGAAGGCGGCTGAATTTTTATTACCGTCAAAATTGATTAATGAAAAAAAATACTGTATTTTGACAAATGGGATTGAATTGTCAAAATTTGAATTTCAAAATGAAATTCGTGAGAAGACAAGAAAAATTCTTGGTGTGGAAGATAGGTTTGTTATAGGTCATGCTGGAAGATTTTCTACACAAAAAAATCATAAATTTCTTTTAGAGATTTTTAAACGTATTTATTGTATTGATGATAGTGCAGTATTGATTTTATTTGGAGTTGGAGAATTACTTGAGGAAATTAAATCTGAGGCGCAAAAACTAGGAATTTCCGATAGAGTGATTTTTTATGGAGCATCTTCAGAAATGGAAAAGATGTATATGGCAATGGATGTATTCGTGATGCCTTCGCTTCATGAAGGTTTACCAGTTACAGGGATAGAAGCGCAGGCAAGTGGTTTGCCATGTATTTTTGCAGATACTATTACAAAAGAAGTTGATATTACATCAACGTCAAAGTTTTTGTCTATAAATGATGATATCGATATTTGGGCAAAAACCATTATGGAATGTAAAGGAAAAACGAGATTTAATTCTCTGAAATTATTAAAACAAAAAGGATATGATATTGCTGATACTGCTCGTACAGTTGAAGAGTTTTATTTAAAGATTAAAAACTAGAAAAAGAACATGAGATCTAATAGTCAAATGTTAAATACAGTATAATTTGCAATCGGATTGCTAATTTCTACTTTACTAAAACTTCCCACACCGGTACGGTGTGTTGAACCTTGAAAATTCAATATT
>OGIE01005733.1_pt1 | contig 10162 bp, 10 predicted proteins | sample 1571581 | NCBI WGS metagenome assembly OGIE01 (sample SAMEA2582021, study PRJEB24529) | metagenome | biome: Human gut stool | place: China | collected 2011
ACATATCAAGCACTTCTTTTACAAAAAGCACCTTAAAAAGGATGATAAGTGCTATTGAAAGGTTGAATGCAAGCATAACATCTAACAGAAAGGATGGAATAGGTATGATAAAAAACAAAACAGCACATAACAGATATAATCCAACACCTAAATCTGTCTTTTTTAACATATTCTATTCCTCCTTTCCGTTAAATCACGGACTGCATATATAAAGTCCGTATTTATCTTTTTGTTTTATAATAATAAATTAATCTAATTATTTTCCTTGTAAATCATGGCAAGTATTTCCGCAACTGACCGATAAAGCTCAGGCGGTATCTCAGCTCCAAGATCAACATTGTGAAAGAGCATACGTGCAAGAGGTTTATTCTCGACTATACGGATATTATTGTCTCTTGCTATTTCTTTTATTTTCTGCGCCACATAATCCTGACCCTTTGCAACCACTACCGGAGCATCATTTTTTTGAGCATCGTACTTTACTGCAACAGCAAAGTGAGTAGGGTTGGTGATGACAACATCAGCCTTTGGCACATCCTGCATCATCCTTCGCTGTGAAGCCTCCTGCATACGTTTACGCTGCTGACCCTTAATGACCGGATCTCCCTCTGTGTTTTTAAACTCATCCTTGACCTCCTGTTTGGTCATCTTCATATCATTGTTAAACTTGTGTTTATTGTAAGCAAAGTCAGTAATACCGACTATCATATAAACAATACTGATTTTAAGACCGGTATTTATGATGATATCACCAATCAGTACTATTGCCTGTTTGAGCGGAAGCTCATAGAGTATAAATATATCATTCTGATGTGATTTAACAGAGGAATAAGCCACATAGATAATGATTCCAACCTTTAGCACAGACTTAAGAAGCTCAAAGATGGAGTCCTTTGACAGTATCCTCTTAAATCCGTTTATGGGATTAAACTTGCTAAGCTTTGGAGCCATAGGCTTAGTGGATATTTTAAATCCAACCTGGATGATACTCACGAGTATCGTGATTACAACTCCGAAAGCAAAAAACGGCAGCACAGTCAGTAAAAACTGAAGTATTACATTATTTAAATAATGCGTGACCGAAACAGATGAAATCTGCTCCTGTGACTCCTTTAAAAAGTCAGGCATTTTTTTATATACAGTAGAAAACAACCCAATCAGATTGCCCCCTACAAATGATATAAATATCTTTAATACTAAAAACAGCACTATAAGGTCAAAGGCAGCTGTAAGCTCCTTGCTTTTTGCTACCTTGCCCTCTTCCCTGGCATCCTTTAACTTCTTTTCTGTTGCCGGCTCTGTTTTCTCTCCACCCTCGCCATCCTGTGCAAACCATTGCAGATTGTAGCACAACACTGTATGCAATTTGGAAAATTCATCTAACCTGTCAGTACATTCCATCAATTATCGAAACCACCATAGTCTTAATTTCTGTAATAATAAAATTAGCAATGCTCGGAATTAGATATACTATCAAAAATAATACAATAAATCCTGCTATAATTTTTAACTGGATACCTACAGAGAACATATTCATCTGCGGCGCAACCTTTGCCATGATTCCCAGTATACAGTTCATTATCATCATGCACGCAAAGACCGGAAGAAATATCCTGAAGCCTATTACAAACATATCGCCCATATACTTAGTCATGGTAGAGAGCATATTGTCAAATTGAAACTGTGCACCTCCAAGCGGTACAACTGAAAAGGAGTCACAAACTGCCCTTATAAGATATGTGTGCATATCAGATACAAGAAGCAGGACAAGAACTACGTAATAGTAGAAATTACCTGTAACTGTTGTCTCTGAATTCATCGATGGATTGAATTCTGTTGCCATGGACAGACCTATATCCATATCAATCAGATTTCCCGCAAAAATAACAATGGAATTACATATATTGGCCGCAAAACCTATGAGCAGTCCTGTAATTCCTTCTTTTACGACCAGTACAGCAAAACCTACTGCACTGACATAGGAAAGCTGTGGTCTTTCTATGATATTGTACATAAACAAAGCAACAAAGGCTGATAAGCCGGTCTTGACACGTGCCGGAACCGCATTATCTCCAAAAAACGGAGCTATGTACACAAATGATGCAATACGCACCAGAATCAGCAAAAAATATTCAAAATTTGCAATAGAAAAAGAATAATTAATCATATATCATCCTATCCCATGCTTATATAATAACTGAATTTGGACCACAAATCAGTCATAAATCCGGACATAGTGTCGAGCATCCATGAGCCACAGAGCATCATCACAAGAAAAATTGCAATTATTTTTGGCACAAATGTAAGTGTCTGCTCCTGAATTGACGTAACTGTCTGAAATATACTGACTATAAGTCCGACAATCAGCGAGACAAGCAAAAGCGGAGCTGATGTAATGATTGTAGTATAAATTGCCTCTCTGGCAATATCTAAAACAGCTTCCTGGGTAATCATATGTACACCTCCTAGTAAAATGTCTTGACCAGATTACCAATAACCAGATCCCAGCCATCCGCAAGGATAAACAAAAGTACCTTAAACGGCATCGAGATGGTTGTCGGTGGAAGCATCATCATACCCATTGACATTAGCACTGATGAAACAACCATATCTATCACTATAAACGGAATGTATATTAAAAAGCCTAATATAAAGGCTGTTCTAAGCTCACTAAGTATAAAGGCCGGAACAAGCGTTGTAAAAGGTACATCATCATAGTCATCGTACTCATCTCCTGAGATATCCACAAACAGCTTTATGTCCTTAGTCTGTGTCTGCCCATACATAAACTCCCTGAATGGTCCCTCAGCCTCCTTTATAGCCTCCTGCTGGGTGATTTTACCCTCATCAAGGGGCTTTATAGCCTTTTCGTTTACCTGTGAAAAAGTCGGCCACATAATAAAAAGTGTCAAAAACAAAGCCAAACCGACAAGAACCTGATTAGGTGGTGCTGTCTGGGTACCGATAGCTGTTCTGACAAAATGCAGTACGATAATAATTCTTGTAAAAGAAGTCAGCATGATGAGAATAGAAGGTGCTAAAGATAATACTGTAAGCACCAAAAACATCCTGACAGGTGTGGACAGAGAGCCTGACTCATTGTTGTAATATATGCTCAGACCGTTTGTGCTGTCAGAGGTGGCATCGGCTAAATCCTTGTCACCACTGTCAAGACTTTTAACGTCATCCAAATCGTTTGTCACATCATTTGTACTGATATCACCAGATGGTGAGGGGCTCTGACTTGCATTTACACTGTCAGGATAAAATATGCATAATGAAATTGTTACCATAAGGACTGCAATTGCAAAAATAAATGATGCATTGCAATATACAGCCTTAAATTTCTTCATGAATCTATTCATGTCTGCTCCTGTTACTGTACTTTTCTTTCAATTTATCCATAATTGCTGAAAAGGATTCCGGATTCTGCGTCATGCTTTGAGGATCCTTAAATGATAAATCCTTTAATTCCTCCTCCTTAAGCTCGGTGAGATAATTCACATCATCCTTTCCGATTGAAACAACGATATATTTTGTGCCTGCCTCAACAATACTGATCATCTTATTATTTCCGACGCTTATTGTTTCAATAATTCTAAGATTCTTATTAAAGCTTCGCCCCTTCTGGATACCCGCCATCCATCTGGTGGTAAAATATGTCAGGATAAGCACAAAAACAAAAATTATTAAAACTGTGATGAGCTGGACAAAGCTGTCCAGTGATGTTGCTGCTAATATCATTTTTATTCCTCTGCATAGTATTGATTAAATGTCAGCTGAAACTATTTTGTCTTTCTGGTGTTTATCTTTGAATTGACTATCTCAGTGATTCGTACACCAAAGCTTTCCTCAATTACAACAACCTCGCCCTTAGCTACATATTTACCATTTACAAGAATATCTATCGGTTCTCCTGCCAGCTTATTAAGCTCTATAATCTTGCCCGGACCGAAATCGAGTATTTCGGAAATGGATTTTTTAGTGCGTCCAAGCTCAACTGTCACTTCAAGAGGAACATCCATGATTAAATCGATGTTTTCAGGCTGGTAGGCCTGATTTGGCATGGCCCCAAAAGGGGTGAATTGAGCGTTCTGTACATTAACCTGATTGCCTATCATATTTTGTGCCCCTGTATTCTGGTTCATCATTCCCTGATTCATCATGTTCTGACTATTCATATTCGAATTCATCATATTTTCGTTTATCATGCCCTGACTATTTGCGGAAGCATTATTCATGCTGCCGACATCCTGTGGCTGTTGTATAGGCGCAGCCTGTGTGGCGGTGTTTGAACTTTGAGGAACATCCTCTGTCACACTTTGTGTATCAAGCTCCATATTCTGAGATACCCCCTTACACATTTCCTTTACAAATGCCGGTGGATAAAGCTGCATTATCTCGCTGTCTACTAGATCCCCAATCTCCATACGGAAGGAAATCTTTACAAACTCTTCAGACAGGAAACTGTCAATTTCACCCTCGTTTAAGGTGTTTTTTAAATCAACAACCTCTGCGATAGGAGGGCTGATATCGATAGTACGATTGAGCATAGACGAAAGAGATGTGGCGGAAGAACCCATCATCTGGTTCATTGCCTCACTGATAGCACTAAGGTGCAGCTCTCCAATCTCACCATTTATATTCGTTCCATCTCCACCCATCATAAGGTCGGTTATAATTTTTACATCCTTTTCTTTGAGTACGAGAATATTGCTTCCATTTAACCCCTGTGTGTATCCGATTTTGATAAACACACACGGCTTTTCATACTCGTCAACAATTTTGTCCCAATTTGAAAAAGAAACAACAGGAGTAGAAATCTCTACTCTTCTATTTACAAGTGAAAACAGCGTGGTTGCAGCTGTTCCCATACTGATATTGGCAATCTCTCCAATCGCATCCTTTTCGGATTCTGTCAATATCTCATCGCTCGAATCCGCCGCATCGTTGTTATTTAACAATGCGTTTATTTCCTCCTGCGATAAAACTCCATCCATGATTTATTGCTCCTCTCTGACTACTGATGTAATTCTTACCGCATATTTATCACCGGAAGAACCAGGTAGTGCAGTAAACTTTTTGATATTTCCTACATAAATGTCCAACTCATCATCCACATTGGTGTCAAGTCTTATTACATCACCCGGCACAAGCGTAGAAAAATCCTTTACCGATATAAGACTCTTGCCAAGTACCGCTTTGACCGGTATTTGTGATTTTTGAATAAGGCTTTCTATGGCATTTCTATAGTTGGTTTCATCATGATTTTGTATGTTAGAATACCAGTATCTGGTATTCAGCTTATCTATAACAGATTCAAGTGTGATATAAGGCAGACATATATTCATCAATCCCTCAACATCACCAATCTTTATATTCATAGTGATAATAGCTATCACCTCGCTGGGAGATATAATCTGAGCATACTGGGAATTGGTCTCAATTCGCTCTAAATGAGGGCTTATATCAAGTACATTCTGCCACGGCTCATGGAGCAGATTAATGCATATAACTAAAATACGCTCAATAATCAAAAGCTCAATCTCTGAAAATTCTCTCGTCTTATCGAGAGAATCTCCCCTTCCGCCAAGCATACGGTCTACAATAGCATATCCAAGACCTGAAGCCATTTCAACTATTATATTCCCATGCAACGGTGCAAAGTTGACAATGCCAAGCAGCACCGGATTTGAAAGCGCGTTTGTGAATTCAGAGTATGTAACCGCCTCCGAATTCATCACCTCTACCTGCACAGACTTTCGCAGATAAACGGGAAGGTTTGTTGTAAGAAGCCTTCCATAATGCTCAAATATTATTTCAAGGGTCCTTAGATGCTCCTTTGAAAACTTAGATGGGCGGGCGAAATCATAGTCTTTCACCGTTTGTTCACTATTTTCTTTTATTTCATCTACATCAAGCTCGCCGCTACTTAGGGCATTGAGCAGATTGTCTATCTCACTCTGAGATAAAACATCACCCATCTGTTAATCACCACCTGTATCCAAATTATTAAATATCTGCCTGTTTTAATACCGGCATAAGTATTTGTAAAGAAATCATCACTGGGTAAGTGAAGATACAATATTTACATCTATTATATAGTCGGCTCCGAATTTTTTCTGGAGAGTTTTGAGAATCTTATCATGAACAGCACTCTTATCGGTGTTGTACTGTTCCATTGTGTAATCGCCTATTATGTCTGTAATGTCTGCTAAGATAACATTTTTCTTGGCGGACAAATCCTCACCGTAGGTCTTATATCCGTCACTCTTTTTGTTGAGTGAAAGTGATATGCCACAAACAAGATAATGTGTATTGCCATCCTCAGATGGGGCAAAATTGAAGGTAAGTGTATCGCCATCGGCTGTAAGTGCATAATCAACAATCTGATCCTGCGGCAGCTGTGAACCACTTGTTGCAGTGTCACTGTTTAAGTCTAGTGATATAGCCTCACACACCTGGTCTATCAGGTTGTTTGCCTTTTTTGTCTCAGGTATAATTGTAAATATAAGCAGTGCTGTAAGCACAAGGTTTGCAAAGCAAAGTGCTAAAATCAGTACTGAAATTAAATTCTTTTTCATATGCATTCCTTTCCGGATTAATTGGTATTGAACTCTGAATTGTAAGAATTATACACCTTAATCTCTACACGTCTGTTCCTGGCCCTTCCATCTGGAGTAGAGTTGTCCGCAACCGGATCATAGTCTCCTCTTCCGGATGACTTTATATGGGCAGGGTTTAAGCTTGTATTGTCCCTGATATAATTTGCAACGCTCAGTGCTCTGTACATAGAAAGCACATCATTACTCTCATACTTGGAACGTGATGAAACCGGAACATTGTCAGTATGTCCTTCAATCTCTATCAGATTATCCTGATATGTAGCTAAAATAGATGAAATCTTGTTCACTACCGGATATGCCTCTTCCATTACATCAGACTTACCCGATTCAAACAACAGGGCTCCATTCAAACTCAATTGCACGTACTGTGCATTGAAATCCACTTCTACAGCATCCTGTAAGCTAGTGTTTTCGAGCTGTTTTTCTATCTGCTCTGACATTTTCTCAGATTCAGAAAGCTCCATCTGCTCATACTGTTCTTCGGCATTCTTGTCATCACCCTCTGTGGTGCTTTCAGTTGTCGACTTGGAATTGGCCAAATCATTGTAATATTTATCCAAAAACTCAAGCTGGCTGACTCCTGCTCCCACAAGCCTGCCATCACCTATAGATGTGCTGCCTCCCGGCAGAACGCTCACACTGCTTGTCAGTGATGCAATGACCAGCTGGAATTTTTCAGCGTCAACAGTTGACATAGAGAACAAGAGCACGAAAAAGCATAAAAGCAGGTTCATAAGATCCGAGAAGGTTGACTGCCACGCCGGTGCTCCCTTTGGCGGATCCTCAGGTCTCCTTTTCGCCACTATTCCTCACCTCCGCCTTCTGGTGAGAGAGCCTCTCTCTTGTCAGGTGCAAGGAAGGACTTGAGCTTTTCCTCAATAACACGTGGGTTTTCACCCGCCTGAATGGAAAGCAGACCTTCTATGATAAGAGTCTTGAGAGTGAGCTCAAGCTCGTTGTTAGCCTTAAGCTTGTTAGCAAATGGGGCGCAAAGCCAGTTGGCAATAAGCGAACCGTAGAATGTAGTAACAAGGGCAACCGCCATATTCGGACCTATTGTTGAAGAATCCTCAAGGTTCTTAAGCATATTGATAAGACCGATAAGTGTACCGATCATACCCCAGGCAGGCCCCTGCTCTCCCCAGAATTCCCAGAAAGAAATTGTTTTCTTATGACGTTCCTCCATGCTTAGCATATCTGTTTCAAGAATGCCTCTCACAAGCTCTGCATCCGTACCGTCTACTACAAGCATAATACCCTTCTTTAAGAATTCATCGTCTATACTGCCGGCAGCTTCCTCGAGGGCTAAAAGTCCCTCCTTACGGCTGACATTTGACAACTCTATTATTTTATTTATTGTCTCTCCTGGGTCTACGCTCTTTTCCTTAAAAGGAAGTGCAAATGACTTGATTCCGGCTATAAAGCCCGATAGCTTGTTAGAGCAAAGCACAGCCGAGAGTGAACCACCTATCGTGATAATTGCAGAGGGCGCATCAAGAAAGTTTAATAATGCAGGTACCCCACCATTTTGAATGATACCGAACAAAACCATTCCGATACCAAGAATTACTCCTAAAAGAGATGCTATATCCACTTATACACACCTTCCATAAATAAATATTTGTCGAATGACCTTAGTTATAATTCTACTAAATTTTAGTGTAAATGTCTATGTAAAAATAATATTTTTGATAAAAAATACACAAAATATTGGGAAATGGCCTAAACCATCCCCCAATACCTTGCGAAATTATTATCTCTTGAGATTGATAAGCTCCTCGAGAAGTGTATCAGATGTAGTGATGACACGTGAGTTTGCCTGAAAGCCACGCTGAGTGACTATCATATCCGTAAACTGTGAAGACAAATCTACATTTGACATCTCAAGCTCTCCTGATGAGATAGAGCCTCCGTCAGCTGATATTTCAACTCCTATTCCATCAAATTCACCTGAGTTTAATGTGCTCTGATAGCAATTGTCTCCGATTTTTTCAAGACCTGATGCATTGGCAAACTGTGCCACAGCTATCTGGCAGAGCAGAACTGTATTACCATTGTCATATGAACCGTATATCTTACCATCGTCACTGACAGTTATGCCTGTAAGTGCTCCAAGTGCTTTTCCCTTGCCATCACCCTGCAAGTCACCGTTCATACCACCGATAGTAGAGGTTCCGTTATTATTATAGTTCATGGATTTGCTGAAATCCACTTCTATATTGCTGAAATTACTTCCGTTGATTGAGGCATCCTGTGTGTTTAAGACTGAAAGATTCAGGTTTATTGTCTTTGCAGCCGGTGAATTTGCACTTGAAATTGATGTAAAGGTACCCTCACTCTGGTCAAAAACGAGCGAAGCGTCCTCAAATATAGTCTGGGGATCTACAGCCCTTCCTTTATACGAGTACATTGTCTGTCCGTTTGGTCCCTGGCTTGTAATAAAATTACCATCCTTGTCCACATCAAATATTGAATTTCCCTTAGAATCAACGATATCCTTAAGCGTTACATCATATGTACCATCGGTATTTGTCTTTTTAATACCAAACTTCGCAGTATAGTTGTATCCCAGGTCATCAAAAAAACCTATAGTGATGATTCTTCCGGTGTCGGCTGCCTGGGCATCATTTTTATCGAGCACACCTGATACATATGCCTTTGTTGTAGCCTCCGGAGCTGAGGTTTTAGTGGCAGACGACATTACCTGCAGTGATGATACCGTATCCTTTATCACGTTGCCCTTTGCATCTACCTGCCATCCCTGCAATGTATATCCTGTAGAGCTCATACATAAATAGCCGTTACCATCTACATAGAAATCGCCGGCACGGGTGAAAAGACGGTTTGTTCCATCACTTACCACAAAAAAGTTAGTCGCGTTTTTGTCATTTAATCTAAGATCAAATGGATTACCGGTAGTCTCAGCGGAACCGGTTCCGGTAATATTTACAGCAGTGGCACCCGACTTTACACCAAGACCTATCTGCTTTGCATTTGTACCGGCTGCTCCTGTTGCTGCATCTGCACCTGTTGCATTTGACATTGTCTGATAAAACTGATCAGCAAAGTTTACACTGCTTGACTTAAATCCTACCGTGTTTACATTGGCAATATTGTTACCAATAACATCCATCTTTGTCTGGTGTGTTTTAAGACCTGCAACACCAGAATAGAGTGATCTCATCATAATATTTTTCCTCCTTCATATAAAATACAAAAATTTTGTATTTTCAAAAGCTTTGATACTTTGGGATTTATCAATCAGTCAAAATCCCTACGCTTCCTTATGAGGTCCGGCGTATAAGTATTTTAGCTTATCACTGCTCCGTCAATATTCGTAAATATTGAATCTGTTTTGTCATTCATCGCTGTAATAACCGTATTGTTTTTAACATTGACGATAAATGCCAAGTCATCTACCATTACCAAAGACTCCTGAATTCCTTTTTCCCGTGCCTTCGTTGTTCCATTTTCTAAGCGTTCCATCTGCTGGTCTGAAAGATTGATATTCCTCGTTGCCAGTCTTGCATTTGCAT
>OGIE01005736.1_pt1 | contig 10157 bp, 15 predicted proteins | sample 1571581 | NCBI WGS metagenome assembly OGIE01 (sample SAMEA2582021, study PRJEB24529) | metagenome | biome: Human gut stool | place: China | collected 2011
GTAAGTAATCCAATATTTTTACCACAACACAAACAATTCTTAGCCATAGAATCTCCTACTCTCCTATTTTAGCTTATTCTTAATATCCTGTAACAACTGTATAATCTCTGCAAATCCAAGAAACATCATGCCACTTACAATAGTTCCTATCTCTGGCAGAATAAATCTTGCAAATGAAAATTCATATCTATAGCCATCTCCACCAGCAATTACAATACTTCCTATTGTACCGATAATCAGTATCAAAATTCCGATAGCCTTTAAAATTCCACCAACAGTATTTTCATTGCTAATTGCATCTGATGTTTGCGTGTTTTTCTTCTCTTCTGGTAACACACTACTGAATGACGCACCGCAGTTAAAACATTTTCCAGATGCCTTTTCATCATTATTTAATAAAGTTTTGCATTTAGGGCAATACATATCTGACATAATATCTACCTCCAATCCTAATAACTCTATTATATCCCTTATAGCGAAGATATTCAATTCAAAGAATACAAAGTACACTTGTTTCATATACTAACGAAACGGAGGTGCTATGATGATTGATTATTCCCCATTCTGGAATACGCTTGAAAATTCAAGCGAAAACTGGTACACGCTTACAAATAAATACCATATGTCACACAGCACACTCCATAGATTGAAACATAACAAAGATGTATCAACAAAGACACTTAATGATTTATGTAGGATTCTTCAATGTGATATTTGCGACCTTGTAAAATATGTACCATCAGATACAGACCAGCCATTATAAATTATTATGGGTAAAAAAATAGGGCATACCCGATAACCTATCTGATATACCCTTTAATAAAACTATACAACCAAATTGTTATTACAATAAGTTTCATTCCAGCACAAACATATTTCTGATGCTTCTTTATGTAACTGCTCCATCTCATCACTCCAAATATTATATTTTTGAAGTAACTTTCTCAACTCATGATATTCATCATTTTCCTGTAATATAGTAGCCATTGAAGCTCCAAAACGTGCCGTCCTTGTACACAATCTTAAATTATTCATGCATCCATTAATTATTCGATTCCGTTTTCTGGTATTAGTAAGAATTTCATCTCCTAACTCAATAGTATCTTCATATAATTTATCTATTTCTTCATTTAGCTTATTTCCGATGACAAAACGAAGCTTGACTTTTTCTTCTGTATCATTAATTCCTAACACCGCTATTGATACTTTTCCTAAACTATCAGGATTTTTATCATAACTAAAATACCGGTAGCTTTTCATATAGAAAAACTTTTTAGGATCATTTTTCGTTGGATCAACAATAGGTTCTTTGTATGTGTCATGCTTTGACTTTTTCTTATTACAATGAGCACATGATGGCAAAAGATTTTCCCACACAACAACCTCATCTGGATAAGTATCTTTGTCATGATAATGTTCGACATGCATTTCACTACAGCCGTCGCTTATTAATTCTTCACAATAACAACATTTATTTGAAGACATTTTTAACAATCCATCTTTAATATACTTTTTATTCCAAACCGTTTTTGTTTTATCTTTCTTGAAAATGTTTGTTAATTGTATCTGCACATCTTCTGTTAAAGCTTCCGGTTTGCTAGTACGCTTAATTTTTATCATTTCAATCCTTCCATTCTGCCACTTGTATTTCTAATAGTTGTAATAACGGATTATTGGGATGTAACATTTCTTTTAAAACACTATAATTTTGTAATATTTTCTCTTGATCTTCCTCATTCATAGCTTTATCAAATTTATGAATAGTATCCATATACAGTTGAGAATTTGTTAACGGCATTCCCATAACATTTTCTAATATTTCCTCTAACGTCCATCCTTGAAGCCCATATTTTCCTAAATTAAGCTCTTTTATACATGTATTCTCTTCTTTATCTTTATATAATGGAATAATTTCTTCTGCTTTTGCAGTTTGCAACACACTTGGACTATGCGTAGTTGCAATTATCTGTGCATTAGGGAAAGTTTCTTTTAACACATTAACTATTTTTGCTTGCCACTGTGGATGAAGATGTATGTCAATTTCATCAATCATTATTATACCATCAAAATCAACCGCATTTATTTCCGGGTATCTATACTCTATCTCTTTTATTATTCCTAACATAATAAAAATACATGATTTATAACCATCAGAAAGCATCTCAAAATAAATTTCATCATTTTTCTTTTTAAGAATAATTTCATAATCTGGTTTAGCAGTTTTTACACTCAAGTTATTATCTAATAAGTTAAATACTTTTTGACTTAACTTCAAATTGTTCATTTGATTTTCACTTAAAGAACTATCTATTTTAGAAAATACCAAACGATTAATAAACCATGCTTTTATGTCATTTTTTACTCCATCTATTAATATTTCTGCCGAATGATGATTATTTTTATCTTTTGTTTTCACTGCTGGTAATGCATCTAATTTCTGATAATTAATTGTACGAGATGGTGAAAAATAAATTAAATTATCTGTCTTGACATTATCTATATTATACCTTTCTATTTTTCCTGGAATAAAATCTTCTATCTCATAACCAATTGGGGTATCTCCTCCCTCTATCCAAATTTCAACATGTCCATTGTCTGAGCCATAATGCTTTTTTATAAAATAGTCATAGCCATACACAAACTCATGTGCAATGGCTTTTAATATTGTTGTTTTTCCGACTCCATTTTCTCCGCAAATCAGATTAAGTCCCTTATTGAATTTTAATTCTAAATGTCTAATGCCACAAATATTATCAATTACCATTTTTTCTATTTTCATTTTAAAATCTCCATTCTTTATAATACATATATACGGAGCTACTAAATGTTCTATCATATCTGTACTATTTGTCATTATATCACCCTCATATTTTATCACCTTGTAGTATTATGAACAATACCTATTTCAATAGAAATATGACATACCTAGTATCTCTACCTGATATCCCCTATACTCTACTTTTCATGTGAACTATACGGACGCACCTCATATTTGATCAATGCGTCAAATAGTCTGCCTGGTATTTTATCCCTGTATCTCAATGCCAATATTCTAATCTCAGATTCCTTGAATAACTTATATTCTTGAAACGCTTCTTCCTCTGTGTCCCAATAATGCAGCTTAACTTGTTTGTCATGCCCGAATGGTGTGATCCTTGCAAAGAACTTATCCCTTGCTTTGTCATAATCAACACCGATAGCATAAACCTTTGCTGATTTATAACGACTTCTTCTCTTTGTAGCACTTGCCAAGGCAGAATTGATAGTCTCCGGCAATATACAACACTTATCTGCTGCATATTCTTTATTGCCACGACATAATAAATCCTTATCAACTGCCATGCGTTCTCCGTCACATTCATAATAGTTAGCAGAGTACCATTCAGCAAAAGAATCTCTGCTATTCTTCCACTCGTCACACATATAAGCATCATCGTAGCATTGATTCACATACAACGAACTACCGCCATAACATCTTGCATAAATCCCCTCATAAATTTTATAAGCTGGATTGCCCTTTATCGTATTGTAATCATAATATTCCTGCTCTCTGCCAATCTCTGCAACTGTTTTAACGTGCTTTCTCAACACCTCATACTCTTCCGCAGATACATAAATCAGATTCTTGTAGTAATTATTATTCATATTTTCGTCTATATGCCATATCTTATTGCATCCTGTCGGCTTGATTAAGAAATACTTTGCTACAAGAATTTCTGGACTTGTCTCTTCATGTAAAGCAGTTCCGTCAATATCATAGGTTACAATCGTCCAATGCACACTTCTTTTGGGATCACCGCTATCCATTTTATGAAAGAAGAATGTTTTATCTTTCCTCATATTGTTTGTAAGTCTGCCATGACTTGAAATCCAATAATGCTGTGTATCTTCCAACTGTACAAATATTTCATCATCACCAAGTAAATCTATATTATTCTTTTTTGTGTCAAGCACTTTATCATCTGATAACTTTATGTAATCTCTGAACTCTTTTCGTTCAAATCTTCTTCTATCTTTGACCTTTATATAAGCCATAATTCCTTTTTTTCTCCTTTATAAACTGCAAAGAGGCAGCAGGGTTAAATCTGCCACCTCCGATTATTAGTCAATTTCAATCTTATAATTCAGCATACCTTCATACACATAATCTGGTACTTTGTCCTTACACTTTTCTGCAAGGTCACAAATATAATCAATCTTGCCATCTATAAATCCAGTATGCGCTTCTTCCTCTGAATCGAATACACCTATATCCATCTTCTTATTAAGAACTATCATTGATACTGAATATGTACCATCATCATTCTGTTTGATGTTGCTCTCAATTCCTCTATCCTCAAATACTGTATTCAAGAAATGCGTCATAAATGCACACGTTTCTGGACTGTAGATATTACCTTCCTTATAGAGTAAATCTTTGTCTAAATCGACCTTAGTCCCAGGAATATAATGTGCGTCAAACCATATCTTGAAATTCTGGTAGTTCTGCCATTCAATACAAACTTCCTTATCCATGTAATAAGGTTTTAATTTATGTACAACATCGCTATAGCACCTCTGGATCATATTCTTCCACTTTACAAATGAGTATGATTCATAATCAATATCTGAAGTATCAGCACCGACATAACCGACACCTTCATAAGTTCTTTTATTATGCCAAGGTTTCCAATCATCGGGTTTAAACTCTACCGCATTCACAATCTCCATAATCTGCTTATCTGTGATTGTTCCGTCCTGTTCATATATGCTTAAAATCTCATTGTATTGTTTATCTGTGACTGGGAATAAATGCTTATAGTAATTATCCTTTGTATCATTCTTCTTATGCCAAACCATTGTATTATTTTTCATGTCATAATTGACAACGAACATCTGAATTACAAGATCACTGGCAGTTACCTTCTCTTTCCTATATCCCCATCTGTTCTTAGATTTGAAATAAATATTCCTGTCAAGTGTATAGGTCAATTCCTTTGTGGCTCTTGAATATACACCTTTTACAAGCTGGTATGTTCCATCATTCAATCTCTGAATTATCCTACCATAATTAGAAGTCCATACAGATTTATAGTCAAATAAACGCACAAATACTTCATCTTTTGCAATAGTATCAATACCAGATTCCGACCTATACAAGATCTGAAAATGGTATGGTTTCTTATATTTCCTCTGTATCTTCATCGACTTATCTTTATGATATATTTCTATGCCATCTGATAATCTTTGTTGATAACGCTTTTCTCGCATTCCTTCATTAAAACACTCTTTACACATACTTCTTGTATAATTATGGTTTATTCCAAATTTATTTATTGGGAGTTCTCTCCCACATTTCTTACATATTTTTGCTGTATCCATTTATAAAATTTCTCCTTATTCTTCGCATAAAAATAAGACAGCAGAATCAAATTCATACTGTCTTTCAGTCAATCAATATCGAATAGGGGGTAAAAGGGGTGGGTAGTAACATATATATATCTTAGTTACACCCCTACCCTTTTACCTACCCTTACATCTCATCTTCAATTATTATGTAGGGATAGCCGTCTGATTTTATATCAAATTGTTCCTTTAATACCTTATTAGCTTTGACTTTCTTCAATCCATAACAATCCATAATCTCATTTAAACATCGCTTAATCTGTGTCTCTGTGACTTCGTATCTATACTCATTACCAAGAATATAAACAACCTCTTTCTCGGTACAATATCCTTTTCTTTGAATACAATGCAAAATCACTTCTGAAATCTTCAATGTACATTCATCACTAGCCTTTGTGGTAGTTCTGTTTACAATCTCACCATATTCATTTTTCTTTTTCTTATACTGGGGATATAATGAGGCGGCTACCTCAAAACCTTCAGAACGATAGAACATATCAAACGATACACCGCCAATTCTATAACCTTTATCTTTCCAACGGATTCCGTTATCTTCTATTGTTTTCAACTGTTGTACTACCCATGATGGAATAGCATAGAAATTGACACGATTCTTATTGCCATTCGTATATTTTAATGCGTTTTTCAATAATTCCTTTGGTATCTGGTCATTATCTAATATCCGTATTAAATCGTGATAGATAAGCATTTTCACATACTTATTGATCTTGTCAATCTTCTTCTGGCTATTACCTTTTCCCATGTATTCAGCCAACTTTTTATTGGTAACGTAAAAGATTATTTCTCCATCATCATTAGAAAACTTCTCGCTATAAATATTGTTTCGTGCAATAGACAGCATCATAAGAAATGTGTCCTTTGCATATTTGATATTTTTATCAGCCTGTGGACATAGTTCTTGAAATTTATTCAGAGTGATATTACTTATCATCATGTCTATGTTTTCACGCTGTTCAATGCTCCATTGAGATTCCTTTATAGACAGATTATAAATATCCATTATGAATTGAATAGCTTTATATTCAGATTTGAAATCTCCCAACATTTCAATCAACTGTTTTATGTTAAGAGTAAGATTTTCAGAACAACATCTATACTTTTGAACTCCATTTTTCGTAGTAAAGATGTTTGCAGAAGGGTTATGATCTTCATGCAGAATACAGCAAAAAGACCTCGGATCGTCAATATCTATCAGTTCTGCGATATCCAGTTCCGAATAGATATAATCCCAAAATTCATTTTTTGTATCAAACTCAATCGGTTCATGTGCTAATACTGTACGCAAATATTCAACATCATGTTCCTTGATTGCTTTGACATTTAAGTTTTCATATACGGGTTTTACCTCCGTATCAGCTTTTTCCTTTTTTGCAGCAGGCTTCTTCTTTGATTTTGGCTGTGCATTTGATATATATTGCTTATACTCATCTTTCCAGTATTTATCAATAACTGATTTTGCATTGATTCTACTGTCATAAGATGGATATAATGTCTCATTCCCCTTGCCACCGAAAAACAATCTATCTCTATTGAAACATACCTCATCAATTCCACCCACCGCACCCATAAGTGTAGCTTGTAATTTATCTCTGATACTGCCATCTGTAATAACTGTATCATTGCAGAATATCATGCGGAATTTATGATGTTCTTCCTTGTGTGAAAATGTGGTGTACATAAAACATGGTACAATTCCAAGAGAAATGACCTTGTTATATGCTTCTTCTATGCACATTCCATTATCAAAATCCAAGCCAAATAACTGTTGCTGCACCCAGTTATCAGCTTTCATACCGCCCTGTAATACTCCCGGCTTAAATGATGCTCCATGACACAAAGCATCTGCCAATTCTTCTATTGTAATATCTGTCTCTGTTAGACTTTTCTGTACCCACCCACATTGTTTTCCTTGTGGTTTCTCCTTGAATCGGTTATTGAAGTACATACATTTAATCTTATTTTCACTATACATGATCCTCCTTTGCTATAAATCAGAGGTCAAGAAATAAAGGTAAACTAAATTTCGTTCACCCTTAATAAACCGCTAAATGCAGCAGTCGTAATTTCACTATTTTTCACTATTGGAAATTGTGCAGAATCGCACTATAGATATTCTTGATCTCTGATACAGGCTTTCTTTTACTTCCTGCCTGTTGGGAAATATCCATCATATTTTTTGAATCGGTGTATTTCTGCCGATTATTTATCAACTCTAAACTGCACAACCCTTACAATCTGTTTTTTCCCATATGGGTATAAATGTTCAATATTATATACAGAATTTTTGTAATCGCATCTATCAGGGTATAATTCTGTTGCAATCTTTCCAAGTAACATAGCCATTTTATCAAGGTCATTATCCTTTTCAAGAGCCACCATAATATTTACTTTGTAAAGAGTTTTTACTTCTCTTCCACTTGTAGTAAGAGTATATATCTCTTCTTCATTAACTTCTACAGATATAAACATATCCATATTTGATACTGACATATCATGTGCAAAGATAAAATTATCTTTTATTACTTTTGTTCCATACCTTTTCAAAATATCATTGGCACCATTCTCACGATAATGTTCTTCAAAATATTCTAACACTTCCTCATTGTTTGAAATCTTGTCAATCAGTTCCTTCTTAATGTTTTCAATGCTTAATTCTTTTGTCATAATCTTATTTCTCCTTCCAATCCTATACTTCAAGTTCTACTGTTACTTCTGGATTGCATTCAGCAACCTTACCTAATTCTAAATTCTTCACTTTTTCAATAACTGGTGCAAGCTCCTCAATCTCGCTTACCTTGATTTTGATATTTAATTTTGTCATAATCTTATTTCTCCTTCTCTGATAAAATTTCCGATAATGTAGCTTTAATTTCTTATCTTGTACCTTCTTTCCCAAGATTACCAAATAATGCAACAAACATATCCCCAATACCGTTAGTTTTCTTCTTGTCTTTTCTAGGATTGTCTACCTTCCCAATAAAATTCACTCTAAGACTACCAATATTCTGTAATTCCTTGTTAATAGTTTTCATTTTTTCTATTTCTCCTTTACTCTCTTTGGACACCATATAGGACTGACTTCTGGTGGACAATATGCACCAAGCAATCCATATACTTGTGATGGTTCGTTTTCTTCGCAACAATAAAAATCATCAAATAAATATTCCATACTTTTACAGCGTTCACATCTACTGCAATCTGGTATATCATTCATGCTTTACGTCCTTTATTTTGTTATCAATTCATATTGTATTGTACATTTTTCTTTATCAGTGGCTTTTGAAAGTCTCTGTCTTGTTGTAGATGCATTCCTAACAGAGATACCATACAACCTATATCATCCTTGCACTTCTCTTGTAACTCAAAATTAAGCATCCTTGATATGTAAAATCTTACTCATTACTCTTCCTCTTTCTTCAAGCTATCCAATAGATTTGAAGCTGGTGTGATTTTTACTGTCTTATGTTCTTTCTCAATGTAGTAATTATCATCAACATACGGACTGTATCTTTTTCTTGAATCAACTGTTATTGGCTCAACCTTAAAAAGATTTGTGATAAGAATTGAATTATCTGCATCCAATTCTTCATAAACTAATTCATGGAATGAATCTAATACAGCTCGTACATCTTTTTTATATAAGCCTGTCTTTTCAGCTAATTTGTCTATTACATCCTGTTTAAGTAATCTCATTGTGTCACCCTCCTTCCTTATACTCTAACTGTAAATCCTTGACTTCTCAAATAAGCAACTGCATCTCTTAACAATGCTCCATTGTCTACAGTATTTGCCATTGTTGCATCCCATACATGCGGTGTGTTAGATGCTAAATTCTTTCCACCATGTAACCCTTCATTCGCCCATGTTGCGACCTGTTGACCAGTTACACCATAGTAATTACTCATATAGTCCACATCAATATAAACCGATGCTATCGCCTTACCTCTGACAATTCTTGCATTAACCTTAAAGCCTGACCTCAAGAAGTCATACTGTCTGCGATAATAAATCGGATCATATGAATCGTAATATCTTTGCAGAAAGAAGTTTAAAGTTTCATATACTCTATTCGCCATATTGTCAACCATTTTCTTCATTACTGGCTGCAATGCAATAGCTAAATCGTCCATATTATTTATTACCTTTGCCATGCTGTCTGTTCCTTTCTGGTGCATCAATGATAGATACATCTGCTGCGTTATAATCGCTTCTGTCACTTACAAATTCTCCACGGATAAATCCATATCCTTTGTCATTAAAATATCGTGTTACTGTTCCAAACATTCATTATCCTCCTGTCGTTTTTTCTGATGAAATCACCATTTCAAATATAGTGTATATAATGGCTCTATAACGCTCTCTGTGGCTCATATAAGCGTTTTAAAGCCATTAGTGAGTATTTCTGTGTCTATGCAAATTAAGGCACTAAAATAAGCCTCATACCATCATATTTCTACAATGATATGGGACTTATTTAGATGTCCTAATATTCTATTTTCCATACCGATGCTCTCTGTTCATTTGTCCTAAAAATGGGCTAAAATCCAATGCTGTATCGCTCAAACCCTAGTAAATAAAGCACTTTTAACAAGAAGTTAGTCTCCTGCCGTGGCAGATAAAGAGCACTTTTATCATCGTTGCATAACCTCGCATTTCTTAGTTTTTCTTGATATTTCGGGCTTTGTAAGCCTCTGTGAATTTTTGCTTTCTGGCATAACCTGGTTTATTTTCGCATAATATCGTCAGCAAAA
>OGIE01005738.1_pt1 | contig 10149 bp, 14 predicted proteins | sample 1571581 | NCBI WGS metagenome assembly OGIE01 (sample SAMEA2582021, study PRJEB24529) | metagenome | biome: Human gut stool | place: China | collected 2011
TGGCACTTTGTCTAGCCAATCTATCAGTCCGTGAGCCTTCAGCAGTTTCTTTTGTGCCAGCGTTGGGCGTTTTCCGTTTTTCACGATTCCGGCACCTCCTGCAGCACTTCATCCAGTTCTCTTTTGATTTCTCGGCGGAGCATAATTCTTGTATCTGCATCCATGTCTCCAGCATCCACTAAAAGCTGAACCATGTTTTTTATCATTCCCGCGACCTCCAGTACACAGGTGGGGCCATATACGTTCACTTTGGTTTCTGTCATAGAATCATTTATTCGTTTGTTCATGGCAACTAACGCAAATGTTCCTGTATCTGTGACCATCTCTTGGCCATTCCGTTTGATCGTCACTTTTATTGTTTCTTCAAACGGCTCTTTCATGGAATCCATACGCTTTTTATTCTTACGGGAAGCTCTTTTCTGTCTTTCCAAATGTTCCTGGAATGCACGCTCACGCGGAGAAAAAGGTTCCGGAGCCTCCTGCTTTCCTATGGCAGCTGGTACAAATCTGCTTTCGTGTTCTTTCGGTTTATTCATTGCAACCTCCAAAATCAATTTCCTATCCAAAATTCTTTGTCAATGTGCTACAATGAAAACGTAGCCGGAACAATCTTATGAACTTTACGGAATTTTTAACGCGCATACGGGAAGAAGGTTGTACTTCACAATGTACGTTCTCCATCTCTTTTGACTGCTGTTTCACCGACTATGAAACAGCAAAAAACAAGTGACGGAGATCTGCGAGAATTTCTTTAGGAGAGAAAATCATCGCATACCTATTACTATAACAACCGAGTACGGGCGGATCGTATATACGTCCGAACCTGATTTGAAATAGAAAGGGGGATGGTTCCGGCTACATTTTCATTTTTACTGTGTTCATTATTTGCCCTGACCCGGGCGACTTACTGTTTCCGGAGATTTCCGGTTGAGATTTTCAAGATTATTTGTTATTATTTGTGGGTTATTAATAACCCCTTTCAAGAAATAGTATATCTACTAATTCGTAGATTGTCAATATTTTTTCTACTTTTTAGTAGATTTTTCTACTAAAACGGAAAGCGAGGTATTCATGAATATAGATATGATTAGTGTAGGGCAAAGAATAAAAGATCGACGCAAGGAGTTAAATCTGACACAAACTGACGTTTATCATCAAACCGGCATTGCATCCGGAGCTTTAAGTCAAATTGAGAACGGCTCAAGATCCCCTTCTATTATGATTTTTTATAAATTAGCTGTTGCTTTAGATTGCAGTACAGACTGGTTATTAACAGGAGAATCTTCTAATTCGAAGATTTCCATTTTCTCCGAATCCGAAGAAAACATAATAAAAATGTATAGAGAACTATCTGATGACGACAAGGACGAACTATTTGAGATTTTAAGTTTAAAACTTCGTAAAGCACGCCGGGGAAAGAGCCGTTCAGAAAAATCATCTGCATCAATGACTACAGAAAAAGCTGATATGGTCGGCTAATTTTTTTCATGTTTTTGGGTTACTTTTAACCCATATTTCGCACATAGCAATGTTGCAAAAATAGAAGCCTTTCTTCGGTTCATAAATTGACTGATTTTTTGTTTTCTGGCTCGATTTCTGCAACATTCCTCTTCGCCATCAAATTTTAAAAAAAGTGCGTTTTTCCTTTTAAATAAGCCAATGTTGCAATGTTTTTTATCAATCACATTTTGCAACATTGCTCACCTGGAAATATTTAGCGTATGTAACCGCATAAATAACATGACATATTCATGCGTTACTACGGCGGGAGCCCTTGATTTCACTGACTTTTTCGTATTTTCCGCTCATATCAGTAACGCCATTTGTAACGCTCTAACGCCGCGTTATTACGCGCAAGGGTATTTTCAAATGCGAGGGTATCGGTTATAATGTTCTTACAACCTTCAAACGGAGGGAGAACGGTGGAAAAGTTAGTAAAATCAACGCTTCCAGGCTTTTCCACCGCTCCCTCCGGATTTCTTTAAACGAAAAAGCACCAGCAACGGCCTATTCTCAGAATAGCTGTCACTGATGCTTTTATTTTTTTGTTCATGAACTCCACAAACCCTTATTTCACGCCATTTCCCGGCATATCCCGCCCATTCCCCAGATGTCCCACCCACTCCCCTGTTTTTGTCATTTATTCTGGTAGGTTACATTAACTTTTTGTTTCTGGATTTCCTTTGTTTTTTCTTTTCAAATTCTTTTCTTTTTTTCTGCCAGATGCTATACTTCTCTCCAAACGGAGGTAATTTCTTATGAACATGCAAGACTGGAATATGCTGCTGGAGCTCTATCGTTCCAAAAGTATCACCAAAGCCAGTGAACGGCTTTTTATCTCACAACCTGCCTTAACAAGGAGACTCCACCAGATTGAAGAAGAATTTTCTACCGCCATTCTCCTCCGTTCTGCTCGTGGTATTTCTTTTACTCCACAGGGTGAACGTCTGGTCGAGTACTGTCGCAGTATGCTCAAACAGTATCACCAGTTACAGACCTCTATGAGCAGCAATACGAGCTTATCCGGCACCATACAGATTTCCGCATCCGTCTCCCAGACCCAGTTTTTTCTCCCGGGACTTTTAAAAGAATTTCTGGTACTGCATCCCGCTATTTCCTTTGAAGTAAACAGCTGTATGAGCAGCCAGAGTCTTCGTGCCCTGAACACCCGCCAGACACAGATTGCTTTTTTCCGCGGAGATCACACCGGAAATTTTATTCAGAAAAAACTTTCCGTTCATCACGGATATATCGTTTGCAGTACTCCATTTTCCTTAAACGATCTGCCTGATCTGCCATACATCTCGTTTGAATCCGACCACACAAGCAGCAGCATCCGGGAAAACTGGTGGTACGACCGTTTTTCTGTTCCACCCTACACCGCTATGACGGTAAAAAACGCGAATATCTGCTATGAAATGGTCCGCAATGGCCTTGGTTTTGGATTATTTCTGAATACAGAACCATGGTTCCATGACAAAAATCCCTTTTATAAACAAATGGATTTCAAAGACAATACCCCCGTATTGAGAACGGATTATGTTGCCTGCCGGTCGGAATCTCTCGTGTTGGAGCATATTGCATCTTTTCTGGATTTTACTGAACAGTATGCCAGACAAACAGAATCAACATCTCCACAGCCTGACACACAAAATTTTTAGTTACTTTCCAATGTTTTTCGAATGGCCTCCACAGCGCTCTGCGGACTGGTATATACCTTAGCATGTTTTGTGGAAAGTTCATCTGCTGCAACAGCCATGGAAATCTGGGCTAAAACAATATGATCATATTGTTCATCCAGTTCCTGAACCTTCTCCCGTATGATATGCCAACAGGTTTCCATGTCTGATTTTGCAGCTGCCGCAAACGCATCCGGCACCGTGTACATGTCGGCATCTTCCGGCATACTGTTTTTCTGACAATACTTCACGTATTGATTCCGTGTGATTTCTACTGTCCCATGAAATGTGCAGATAATTGCCTTTTTCCCTGTTTTCTTTGAAACCTCATCCAGCATGGCTCCATCCGGTGTGAGGATTGGTACAGAAAATATTTTGGAAAAATACGGCTGAAATGCAGAGAAGATGGTACAGGTTACGAGCACTGCGTCTGCCCCATCCTTGCATGCCTTTGCAATCATATCAAGCATCCTTCCCACCGAATCGTCCGTTACCTTCCCCTCAATTCCAACCTTTTCCAGAAGATAACTGTCCAGATAAGTCCGCACCTTCCATTCCGACGCATGCTTTGTCAGATAACGTATCATAGGATTCACCGCGTTCATTGTCACATTGACAAGCGCGATTGTTTTTTTATCCTTCTCCATTGCTTTCTCCCCTTTCTGTTTTTATGCTAGCATACTTTCTTCTTTTGGAGAAATGCGGAAAAGAAATGAGAAGCCATGCAAAAAAAGTATGGTTCTTCCCCAGCTGAAGTTTTTTATCCAGGCTATCATACAAAAAAATATAGGACTGAAGCACGAAAATGCAACAGTCCTATATTCCTTGTTTTCATAGTCTATTTTGTTTTAAACACCACACAGACCGGGCTTTCTGCCGCGATCTCGGTTCCGCTGTAGGCTAACAGTCCAGTCTTTGGATCAATGTCCATGCAGCAAATCGTATCTGTCAGTTCATTTGCCGCAAGAAGCATCGTTCCGTCCGGATTGGTGGTAATAAAGCGAGGCTGCTCACCCTTTGTCTTGATATTCTGGATATAAGTCATATGACCATTTTCCTGATCCAGTCTGAACACGGTCACACTGTCATGTTTCCGGTTCGACAGATACAGGTATTTTCCGTCAATTCCGATTTCAATGGCACTTGCCCATCCATCTCCCGGAAAATCTTCTGGCAGCGTGGTCAGAATCTGCTTTGGATCCAGAATGCCGGTTTCTTCATCAAAGTAGTAACAGGCAACAGTACTGTCTTTTTCATTCAGGCAATAGCAGAAACGATTATTCGGATGAAATACACAATGTCTCGGTTCAGATCCGCTTCTTCCCTTTACCATCGAGGTCTCTTTCAGATCACCATGCTCAGAGTCAATCCGAAAGACCGTTATTTTACCAACTCCCTGCAGACGTCCCTGCGATGGAACCAGAAGCCATTTTCCGCTCCGGTCCTGGCACACCTGGTGCGGATGAGAAATATATCCTGGTCCACCATTCCCGGAAATGAATTTCAGCTCCTTAATCTTTCCAAGGGATCCATCTTCTTCGATTGGAATCACAGAAACGCCGCCGGTCTGCAGATTTGCGACAAACAACCATTTTCCTGTCCGGTCCATGGTCAGATGCACTGGATTCGTACCATGTGTTTCTGTTGTATTCTGATAGGTAAGCGTTCCATCCTCTGCTACTTTGTAGGCGCTTACTTCCGAAAAATCCCCATGAATCGCATACAGACGATCCTGCTTCTCATTCAGACACAGATAGGACGGGTTCACCTGCCTTTCTGCAATCTGCTTTAACTCCCATGCTCCATTATTTATCTCATATACGCGGATTCCTTTTCCCCGCGCGTTCCGTTCTTTTGTGGTACGGCAACCGATATATGCATACATTCTCGTTTCCTCCTATCCAATAAAACTAAGCAAACCAACAAGATTTATGATAAAAACGAGTCCTACCAGACTGGCAGATAATGCAAATAAAATACCAAACATTTTCTGCTGCACTTTTTCATCACAGTTTGTCTCCTGTGCATAGCTTGCCATAATCAGGCTTCCACTAGTAGATAATGGACTGATTCCTGCAACCGTTGCACTGCAAATGATTGCTACAACCATGTTTAAAATAGAAACATCACCAACCTGCTCAGCAATTTCCGGCAGCATAGGAATCAGTGTTGGGAATACAACTCCATTTGCACTGGAAAACCACGACATGATTCCCCCAGTTAATCCCATAATCGGTGCTGCAGTTCGACGAGACATAAAAGACGCAAGAATAGCCGACAGCAAATCAATTCCACCAAGTTTCTGAGTAATATTCATCAGTACACTTACACCAGCTATCAATTGTATATATCACCTGCTCCCATGCCGCCTAATTTTTCAAGAATCAAAGAAATTCCCAGACAAACAATACCTACATTTATCTTTTTTACGAACCCAAGCGCGATTGCGCCAATAATAAACAATAATGCAACTATCTGTAAAGCCATAATGTAATCCCCCTTCTTCTGACGTTACTTCCCCTGCATCTCCCACAAGATCTTCGCCGTCTCCTCCAGCTCCTCCTGCGCGTAAAACGCATCTAATATCGTCTTTCCTGGAACGACGGTTCCATGGCGCGCAAGAAGCCATCCCTCACTGTGGTCCGCTTCTTTTTCAAACGCATCAAATAATTCTTTTGATCCGGGCATGGCATACTCCACACAACCCACGGTTCCAAGTTTCATGCGAAGATACGGCGTAATATCCGGCATTACATCTAAAGCACCAGGCACGCATTGCATTCCCCATAAAACTGCATAGGTGCTGTGCGTATGAATCACTCCTCGTACCTCTGGCTTATGCCGATATACAGCCAGGTGCAGGGGCCATTCCTTGCTTGCTTTTTTCTCAAGTAGGTTGCCTTCGATATCCATCACTGCAAAATCAGACGGCTGCAATGTTCCAAAGCAGGTGCCAGACGCACTGATATAAATTTTGTCTTCATGCCGGACACTGATGTTTCCAGTATTTCCTTTCACGGTTCCCCGCTCGAATAGCACATGTGCTGCCCAGACTGCCTGTTCTAACTTCTGTTTTAATAGTTCGTCCATAAATTCCTTTCTTCAATCATGTCAAGCGCCTGTTCAAAAAAGTCCTGATTTCCAAAATTTCCTGATTTCAGAACCAGGCGCAAACGTCTGTTTCCCACTGGAGTCATAACCGGAACGCCCGGTGCTACGCTTTCGTTGATCCAAAATGCTTTCTGATTCAATGTTTTCGTCACTGCCCCACTGGTTTCTCCGCCCGCAGATATGATTCCGGTAACTCCTGACTCTACAGCCAGTCGGGCCAGCGCTGCCATCGTTTTTTCAATTTGTCCGGATACATCGCCATATAATGCCCGGTCCTCTTTTACCTGTTCCGGCGCGGCGCTGGAATAAACCAAAACAGGACCGGATGATAAATCTGATTTGATACTTTCCCAAAATTCCACGATGTTCCAGTCGTGTCCGCAAAGCATCGCAGGTGTGATCTGAATATTTTTTCCGCCCTTTTTCTGATATTGCGCAATTTGCCCTCTTGTCGCGACACTGCAGCTTCCGGCAAGCAGGAGTGGATACATACTTCGGTTTTCTTTTTGATGACACCGAAGCAAATACCGTGCAAGCGGTTCTGCAATTCCACTTCCCCCTGTCAGAAGCTTCATGCTGCCAAATGTTTCCGCAATTTTCTTTGCGTCTTCCTCTGTCCGGCAATCTGGTATCAGATAATGCGGCGTCTGAATTTCTTTCCCGCTTCGATCAGAATCCGAAAAAGAAGTTCCAATTTCCAGACATGAATACCGGCTTTGCGCCTCCATCAGTCTTTTCAGATTGGAATCCCTCATCGGTGTAAGCGGATGGTCTTTCATGGAACTGTCCTGCAGCAAAGTACCATTCACATACAGGTTTCCCTCTTCTACCGTTCTACCGTTTACCGGTAATGCAGGACAGATCAAAGCACTTTTTACCTGTAAAAAATCCATAGCAGCATCGCACACCGGACCAATATTTCCTTTTGGGGTAGAATCAAATGTAGAACAATATTTGATATAGAAATGACTGCAATTTTGGCGTTTCAGCCAGTGTAAGGCATCCAGTGAGAAGCTGACCGCTTTTTCTGTTTCTTGCGTCCTGGTTTTCAATGCGATCACGATTGCATCTGCCTGATTTGTTTCCTGTGTTTCTTCCGGTACATCATTAAGCAGCAGTGTCCGCATCCCTCCCTTTTTCAAAAAAGAAGCCATGTCTGCTGCTCCCGTAAAATCATCTGCGACACATCCCAAAATGGCCATAAAATTCCTCCACTCAGATTTCCTTTTTCTTTTCCAGAAGTTTTTTGATCACTGCATCCGTAAACTCATCCGTTGACGCAGTTCCTCCTACATCCCGTGTAATGCACGTTCCTTCTGTCAGAACAGCTCTTACACTTTCCTCTAGCAGATCTCCCCACTTTTTAAGGTCCATATAGCGAAGCATCATAGCTCCGGACAGAAGCAGAGACGTTGGATTTGCAATATTTTTCCCGGCAATATCTGGGGCAGAACCATGACAGGCTTCAAAAACAGAACACTGGTCACCGATATTCGCGCCAGCGCCCAATCCCAGACTTCCCACAAGACCTGCGCACAAATCAGATAAAATGTCCCCATACTGATTCATGGTAACGATCACATCAAAACGTGTCGGATCCGTAGCGAGATAAAATGCTGTTGCATCAACCATCAGATCATCCGATTCAATCTGTGGATAATTCTTTGCTACTCTGCGGAATGTTTCCAAAAAGAGACCATCTGTCAGGCTGATCGCATTTGCCTTGTGGACACAGGTTACCTTTTTCCTTTCATATTTCAATGCGTATTCAAACGCATAATTCGCAATCCGCTCTGCCCCTTTTTTTGTGATCAGTTTTACAGCTTCCGAAGCAGTATCTCCGCCAATCCGGTGTTCAATCGCAGAATAAATTCTTTCTGAAATTTCCCGGATCACTACGACATCCATATCTGCATTTTTACCGGAAATTCCCGGAATTCCTTTTGCCGGTCTCGGACATGCAAAGCAATCCAGTTCCTGCCGTATTACATTGTTGTTGGATGGGTAAATATGGCTGCTTCCGTCTTTTCGCTGATATACAAACCGTCCTTTCATTTTTTCTACACTCATCGGTCCCTTGACGGCTACCTTCAACTCTCTGAGCAATTCAATTGATTCTTCCGGTACTTCACTGCCATATAATGAAACTGCTTCCTCAGCAATCGGCACATTTACCCACTCAATCCCAAGATCACATGCATCAATCACGCGAATTACCGAATTGACAATTTCCGGTCCGATGCCATTTCCTTTTAAAACACCTACTCTCATAAAATACTTCCTCCTCATTTTTAATTTTGTTCTTAACTGTGCGCGCCCAAAACTTTTGTCAAAACTTCTCAAAATTCCTGTCAAAAACTTTTCCCAAATATTTTAGAAAAAGGGGTGAAATCATTCAGCTGATTTTCGCCCCTTTTTTGTCAGTTATTCTGAAAACTCTTTCCGAAGAATATTTTTTTCAGCATCCGTTAATTTCGGATACCCTTCAAGAATTTCTTCCAAGTTTTTTTCTCCAGTTCTAAGCTGGATTTTAATGGCATTCACAAAAATTTTCTTTTTCCAAGTAGGCATAGTTTATTCCCCCATCATTGACGCAATAGCAACAGTTACAGATTCCAACATATCCGTGTTATTAGCTACCTGCTGTTCCAAATCAGATAACTTTTTAATGGATACGGTAATGATTGTATCTTTAGGTTCTTCCGCGCTTTCTTTCTCTTCAGAAGACAAACCGGCATCATTATTTGAGTTCTGATCATATGCCACATTATAGCTGTCTAATTTTGAATATGCATAATAAACATTTTCAAGCACCTCAGCGTCATTGACTAGTTTCATCTCTGCAGTTTCTGCCGAATCTTTCAATAACTCTAAAACTGCGGAAAACTCAAGACCATTAGCAGACAGATCAGACTCTGAAATGCTAACATCTATCATTTCCTTGCTCTGCCAACGAACTACATTTTTTACCGGGATTTTCTTTCCCGATGCTAAAATTAATTTCTGCATAAAATCCTCCTTCGATTTTGTATATAATAGCGCTGGTTTCCCAGCTAGTTACTTAAATGAATAATATTACATTTGAATCATTGTTTTCTCTTCCCTATATCTACTCAAAACACCAAGGGGCAAGGTTACACGAAGACACCAACGCTAAATCAAGACTATATTACGAGTGGAAGCTCTATTTATTGCGTAAAAAGCGGCATCTGCATTGTACGATTTGACATCTACATAAAACAAATCACCGTCGATCACACCATATTAATATCTTCATTACCTAAACCAATCCTTCCGACCTTAATGTGTTTTAAGCCGTGGAAAGATACGACCGGAAATTATATTACGCTTGAAACAACAGTAGATGGAAAAATTTACACAGATACTACACCTGGGGGATATCTTGCAGGGTATATAACGTATCCAGTAAATGATTTATAAATATCTTCACTATGATCATTTTTGTATGCACAAAATTATTTTTATGCATTCGTAAATGTATACACACCGTTTGAGTATACAAGATAATGACGCTCTGTACAATTCCAAATCATTGATTCAACATACCCGTATTTGCCGGTATCATACTTAAACCCAAAAACCGTGTGTACACCGGAGTTGAAGAAAAATCCCAAAATAATTGAGTTGGCATCGGACTGTTCAAAAACCATTTTTAAGGATTTTTCTATCGTTTCTCCGCTCATATTGCCATAATTACGGTTCAGTTTTTTCGCGTTGGTGTTTTACCCACCAGTATAAAAATACGACACAATTTTGCTTTTATGCAGTACCTGCAGCTTCACAAAACACCAAGGGACTAAAAAACCGCTTTTCGGTTGACCTTGGCACCTATTGGGAT
>OGIE01005743.1_pt1 | contig 10136 bp, 10 predicted proteins | sample 1571581 | NCBI WGS metagenome assembly OGIE01 (sample SAMEA2582021, study PRJEB24529) | metagenome | biome: Human gut stool | place: China | collected 2011
ACGGCGGCGGCACCCACGGCATCCTGGTCAACTTCGAGACCACCAACGGCATCGAGGCTAAGGACGAGTTCGCTGCATACGGCAAGGATGTTGCCATGCAGGTCGCAGCTGCCAACCCCAGCTACGTCGATGAGGCTGCTGTCCCCGCTGAGGTCGTCGCCAAGGAGAAGGAGATCCTCCTCGCTCAGATGGCTAACGACCCGAAGAGCGCCAACAAGCCCGACGCTGTCAAGCAGAAGATGATCGAGGGCAAGATCAAGAAGTACTTCAAGGAGAACTGCCTGGTCGATCAGGAGTTCGTCAAGGACGGCGACATGACCGTTGGTCAGTACACTGCCAAGGTCGCAAAGGATCTGGGCGGCGACATCAAGGTCATCAAGTTCACCCACTTCGTCAAGGGCGAGGGCCTGGAGAAGCGTTCTGACGACTTCGCTGCTGAAGTCGCAAGCATGGTGAAGTAATTCAGTCTGACTGAATAGAATGGGAGCCGCAGTGCCTGTAACAGGGCGCTGCGGCTCTTTTTGTTGTGCTCAGGCCGCAAGTATGCTATCATAGAACAAATGACAGAAAGGGGAGAGGGGAAACATGAAGATCGAACCCAGAACATTCACCCTGCCCAACGGGAAAGTGCTGACGGTGCGCAGCTTGTGCGCGGACGATGCAGAGGCGCTGAATGCATTCCGCTATGCGACCTACAGCGAGACCTATTTTATGGCCCGATACCCGGAGGAAGGGGTGAGTCTGGAAGCGATGGGGAATCGGCTTGCAGACTGCGGGGAAAGCCCTGTGAACTTTGAGGTGGGCGCCTTTGCCGGAGAAAAGCTGGTGGGGGAGTTTGGGGTTGCACAGCTGCGGCCACACATCAAATACCGCCATCGTGCCGTAATGGGCATCTCTGTCCGGAAAGAGTATTGGGGCTGCGGTCTGGGCAGCTACCTGATGCAGCTGGCTGTGGACCAGACCCGGGCCAACGGCTTCGAGCAGTTGGAGCTGGGGGTGTACAGCGATAACAGCCGCGCCATCCATCTCTATGAAAAGTTTGGCTTTGAGCGCTATGGCATCCAGCCCCGGGCCTTTAAGCTGAAGGACGGCACCTACCGGGATGAGATCATCATGGTGAAGATGCTGTAACCGGAACAGAACAAAAACGCCGCCGACGGCTTTCGAACCGTCAGCGGCGTTTTGCTTATTCAGTCAACAGCGGTCAATGGATCAGGCCTTGGCCTCGCTGTTGTGCTCTGCCTTTTTGTAGGCGGAGAAGGAGTGGAACACGATGTTCAGGCCCAGAACGATCAGCAGGACAGCCAGGATGAGCTGCAGGCCGTTGGCGATGAACACAGCGCCCCAAGTGGTCTCACCGGCAGGGATGGTGACAGCAGCGGCATTGCTGATGGCCTTGACCATAGCGATAAGGCGCTGCACCAGAGCAGTGAAGGTGACGCAGAGCATAATGACCAGCGGGGGGAAGAGCATCTTGTTGCTGCGGCCGGTGACCTTCAGGAAGACGCACAGGGTAGACAGGACCAGAGCGCTCAGCAGCTGGTTTGCAGAACCGAACAGGGGCCAGATGTTGGCGTAGCCGATCTTGGTCAGGATGAAGCCGAACACCAGAGTGATGATGGTGGAGAAGTACACGTTGCACAGCAGCTTGCGCCAGCCCTCAGCGTGCTCCATGTCATCCACACTGAACAGCTCCTGGAAGCTCATACGGCCGATACGGGCCACAGCGTCCAGGCTGGTCAGGGCCAGAGCGGAAACGCACATGGTCATGAACACGGAAGCAAAGTGCTGGTCCAGGCCAAAGCCCACAAAGAAGCTGGCCACGCCACGGCTGAAGATCTGGAAGGGGGTGCCGTCGGCAGGGGTGCCGTCGGCGGCAGCGGCTGCGCCTGCCACGCACAGAGCGATGACAGCCAGCAGGCTCTCCAGGATCATGGCACCGTAACCGACCTTCAGCATATCCTTTTCATTGGAAACAGTCTTGGAGGAAGTGCCGGAAGAAACCAGGCTGTGGAAGCCGGAAACGGCACCGCAGGCCACGGTAACGAACAGGATGGGGAACATGGTGCCCAGCTTTGCGTTGTTGAAGCCGGTGAACACCGGCAGGTTCATGACGGGGTGGTTGACAATCAGGCCCAGAACGGCACCTACGATCATAGCCACGAACATGAAGGTGGTCATGTGGTCACGGGGCTGCTTCAGCAGCCACATGGGCAGCACGGCAGCGAAGAAGATGTAAACGAAGGTGATGTAGCTCCATGCAGCCTTGCCCAGGATGACAGGAGCGTTTACGCCAACCACGAAGGACAGCACGATGAACACGATGCTGATGACGTTTTCTTTCCAGCCGGTGAAGTGGAACTTGTTCTGCAGCAGGCCAAAGACCACTGCGAACACCATGAACATGATGGAGACCATGCCGGCAGCGCCGTTGGTCTGAGCAGCTTCCACCAGAGCACCGTCGGTGCCGTAGGCGTTGAAGGTGCCTGCGACCATGTCTGCGAAGGCAGCGATGACGATGCCGCAGAACAGCCAGCAGAACAGCAGGAACAGTTTGCGGCCGGTCTTGCCGATATACTTCTCGATCAGCATGCCCATGCTCTTGCCGTCATTCTTGACGGAAGCGTACAGAGCGCCGAAGTCGGTGACGGCACCGAAGAAGATGCCGCCCAGCAGGACCCACAGCAGAACGGGCAGCCAGCCGAAAGCGGCAGCCTGGATGGCACCGGTGACAGGGCCTGCACCGGCAATGGAGCTGAACTGGTGGGCGAACACCGTCCAACCGTCGGTGGGAACGTAGTCCCGGCCATCCTCATGGACAACAGCCGGGGTCTTGGCGGTGGGGTCGATGCCCCACTTGTTTGCCAGCCAGCGGCCGTAGAGTGCGTAAGCACCGAACAGACACACGGCGGCGATCAATACGATGACCAGCGTATTCATTGTTTTTACCTCTTTCCTTTTTTTCACGCGGCAAACCGGCCAGGTGCACAGCGCCGTCCGGCAGACGAAGCAGGGCCGCAGGGTGTAAAAAAGCCCTCGTCCATCCGGAAGATCTTCCTTGGGCGGAAGATCGTTCCCGAAGACGAAGGCTCACACATCCACTGCACATTGTGGATGATTCTGCTCCGCGGTACCACTTCGCTTGCTGTCGGTGGACAGCCACTCCCACGCATGGCGCATCTGCCATGCTGCCCGGTAACGGGGGCTGGACGGCGTTGCATTACTCAGGACGGTCAGGGTCCCGTTCACACACGCTGCTTGCAGGGGAGGGTCATTTGCTCCTGACTGCCGCCGTTGCATCAAAAAGGGCGGCTCGCTGAAAGAGGGTGCTGCAAATGATCATGTCCTGTTCGTCGCATTTGCCGAATGATTGCTCCTACTTTAGGGCAGAATTCATAATTTGTCAATATAGTTCCGGGAAGTTCGGAGGATGCGCCAATTCGGCAAAGAAGTTCTAAGAGAATTTTAGGTGATTTTTATTCATATGTGAAAAGAGCTAAATTGAACAGTACGTTTCCTGAAAAGAGTTCACGCAGAATGCTTGACTTTCACACTTTGAAGTGCTAAAGTAATAACACGATGAACCGACCCGATGTGATCAGAAGAAGGAGAACTGTTATGGCCGAGAAAAATCCCAGAAGAAACGAAACCATCGACGCGCTGTTCGACGCGATCCTCAGCCTGGAAACGCGGGAAGAATGCTACGATTTCTTCGAGGATCTGTGTACCGTCAAGGAGATCTCGGACATGGCGCAGCGTCTGGAGGCAGCAAAGCTGCTGCTGGACGGCAGCACCTACGAGCAGATCGTAAAAACGGTGGAGATCAGCACTGCCACCATCAGCCGCATCAACCGCTGCATCCAGTACGGCACCGGCGGCTACCGGCAGACCATTGAAAAGGTGCGCGAAAAGCAGCAGTAACGCCGCCACACGGCAGGGCATAGGATGGGGCGTGCAAACCCTCTTGACCGGAAAGGATGGTATTCTATGTCTGCTGAAACCTGTACCCGCTCCCAGTGCCCGGAGATGCCCAAGGTCACGCTGGACCAGGCTGTGATCGACCTGATGGAGAGCATCGCCCTGCAGGAAACGGCCCTCAGCCACATCCTGTGCGCCGAAAGCCAGAAGATGAAGGTGGCCATGGACCTGGATGGGCTGGATCTGTGCAAGCTGCTGGAGGTCAACGACTCGGCAACCAACATGGTGCACGCCGTGGCCAACCTGGAGCTCGTGCTCAAGGATAAGCTGGAGTTCATCTCCAACAACCTCTACTATCCGCCTTCCGGCAGCGGCTGTTCCGCTGACCAGTAAGGCCCTCTGCCTGCCCGGGTGCCGGGCGGGCATTTTTGTTTACCGTCTCTTCACGGAAAGTTTGCATAAAAACCGGAAAATGCATTTGTTGGAATTGCTGAGGCGCACAATCTGTGCTATACTATAGACTGTATCACCATGAAAGTGAGGAAACCGCAATTGCTGCATTACGATGCCATCCTGTTTGACGTGGACGGGACCCTGATCGATTCCGCTCCCGGCATTCTCCATACATTGGAAGAGGTCTTTCAGAAAATGGGCGTGGACGTCACCGGCGTCAACCTGCGCCGCTATCTGGGCCCGCCGCTGCGCAAGAGCTTCGGCGAGCACTTCACCGAGCTGGACAAGATCGAGCAGGCCACCCGCCTCTACCGCGAAAGCTACGCGGTGAAGGGCAGCCACGAATGCGCCGCGTACCCCGGTGCAGTGGAAATGCTGCAGCGCCTGAAGGACGCAGGGCTGATCCTGTGCACCGCTACTTCCAAGCCCACCGAGGTGGTCACCCCGATCCTGGAAGAAAAGGGTCTTGCACCCTTCTTTGATTTCATCGGCGGCGCGTCCATGGACGAGAGCCGCGACACCAAGACCGACGTGGTGCGCTATGTGCTCAGCCAGCCCATGCTGCAGGGCAAGCGGGTGCTGATGGTCGGTGACCGCAACGACGACATGCGCGGCGCGGCAGACTGCGGTCTGGACGCTGCCGGTGCACTGTACGGCTATGGCAGCCGCGAGGAGCTTGCGCCCTTCCACCCGGTGCTGCTGGCCGAGAGCTGCGCCGACCTTGCCGACCAGCTGCTGGAGCAGCGTGCCTGAAACAACGCGCAATAAAGGGAATGGTGAAAACTATGAGACAGAATACACAACCGGAAAAACAGTCGCTGACGCCCATGCAGAAGCAGGCAGTGCTGGTGTGCATTGTGTGTGCACTGGCGGCGCTGCTGACCATTGGCATCACCCTTGTCCTGATCCATCGTGGCAAGGAACCGGCTGCCTCTTCGGAGCAGCCGGGCACCGAGCAGCCTGCGGATGATGCAAACATCGCCGACCATTACCAGATCAACGAACAGTCCAGTGCACTGCTCCCCGAGACGGCGGACGCGGGCGACGCCTACCAGAGTGAGACGCTGTTCATCGGCGATTCCAACACGGTGCGTCTGTATGCCAACGGCCTGATCAGCCTGCAGCAGTTCTGCGCCAAGGAGGGCATTGGCACAAGCGCTGCCCTGAACGAGGGCATCGTTACCTTTAAAAAGGACAGCAGCCGCTACACCATCGCGGAAGCTGTGGCCAAGATGAAGCCCCGCCGTGTGGTCATCATGCTGGGCACCAACGACACCGGCATGGCCGTGGAGGATTTCATCAGCAATTACAAGCAGCTGGTGCAGGCCATCCAGACCAGCTACCCCTACACCGACATCATCGTCAACACGGTGCCGCCGGTGCCTGCCGACCACTCCAACTATCCCAACATGGACCAGACCAGGATCGACGACTTCAATATGGCATTGCTGTCCATGTGTGAGGAAATGGGCCTGAAGTTCCTCAACACGGCCGAAGCCCTCAAGGATTCCACCGGCTACGGCAACGCCGACTATTACCAGAGCGGCGACATCCACCTCAAGACCTCCGGCCTGAAGGTGCTGCTGAACTACCTGTGCACCCATGCCTACGAGACCGAGGACCGCCGCCCGGACACCAACAACATTCCCCGCCGCGCCGAATATGTGCCCGACCCCAGTTCTGCTGTGGCTTCGTCCAGCAGTGAGGTGACCTCCTCTTCTTCCGAAGTGCAGGAGGACACCACCCAGTATCAGGTCTCTTACCGCGTGGATAAGACCGGCGGCGGTACCCTGAGCGCCGGCAATGACAACGGCAAGACCACACTGACCTACAGCGTCGGTGCAAGCCAGTCGGTCAGCGTCACGGCGGTCCCGGCATCGGGCCATGTGTTCGTCAAGTGGAGCGACGGCGTGACCAACAAGACCCGCACGGATGCCAACTTCAAGCAGAATCTGGATGTGACCGCCGTGTTTGCTGCCGCCTCGGTGCAGATCAGCAGCAGCGGCAAGGCTGCAGTGGGCGGCAGCTGCACCTTCCACGCGAAGATCAGCGGCAAGTATCTGGAGGCAGATTCCATCCGCTGGTATGCCAACGGTGTGGAGGCTGCTTCTGCCGCAGGCCAGACCAGCGTGACGGTGCCCATTACGGCTGAGATGCAGGGCACTACCTTCAAGGTCTACGCAGTGGTGAGCTACAACGGCAGCACCGTCACCAGCAACACGCTGGAGATCACGGTGCCCGGTGCTCCGGCAGCTTCTTCGGGCTCTTCCAGCAGTTCTTCCGGCAGCTCCGGCTCTTCTTCGTCCGGCAGTACTGCTTCGTCTGGTTCTTCCAGCACTTCTTCCGGGGCTTCCTCCGGAAGTACATCCGGTTCTTCTTCCTCTTCTTCGTCGGAAAAGGAATCCGTCAGCAGCTCCAACGGGGCCGAGAGCACCAGCTCCTCCCACAGCGGCAGCTCGTCTCACAGCGGTTCCTCGTCGGAAGCCGGGAGCGGCAGCACCTCGCACAGCAGCAGTGCGGCCGCCAGTTCCTCCCACAGCAGTTCCGAGAGCAGCTCTCACAGCAGTGCTTCCTCTGAGAGCCCGGCTCCCAAGGCAGAAGCCGAAAATGACACGGCCGAAGAACCGGCAGCCCGCTCCTGAGCGCAGAACCCTTTGCCCCTGCGCCGCATAGGCTGAGGGGAAGGGAGGCGGTTCGATGTTCTGGGAAGAGCCGCGGGTGCCGGGCCTGCCCGGTGCAGAAGATGTGACCGACGGCAGCGTGGATTACTACGATACCGATTGGGAAACTGTAGAAAACGGTGCATTGGAAGAGGAAATGCAGAAATGCAATGCCACTCCCTGCACCGCCCAAACAACCTGTTCAGAAAACAAACCGGAACAAACCGACGTACAGGCGTATGAAATGATTTCGGAATGAACAGAAGCCAGCTCTGCCCACCGCAGGGCTGGCTTCTCCCTGTTGTAATGCCCGCCCTGCAAAGCGGGCTGGAAAAGGAAATGAGGGGATATTATGGCAAAATACTATTGCATCCTGTTTGATGCGGACAATACGCTGCTCAACTTTGACGCCGCCGAGAGCAAGGCACTGGCCGAGACGCTGGTGAACTACGGCATCGAGCCGGACGCCGAAACAGTGCAGACCTACCGCACCATCAATGAGGAACTGTGGCGTCAGCTGGAAAAAGGCCAGATCCGCCGCGAAAAGCTGCTCAACGAGCGGTTCAGCCGCTTCCTCAAAGCCATTGACGCCGCCGGGGACGGCGCAGAGATGAACCGCTATTATCTGGAGCAGCTGTCCACCCACCCGGACCCGATGAACGCCGAGGTGCTGGACGTGCTGCGGGAGCTGTCGGAGGTGGCCACACTGGCCGTGGTGAGCAACGGCGTCCACAAGGTGCAGACCCGGCGGTTGGCCGAGAGCGGCGTGTCCAACTTCATGGAGGATGTGTTCATCTCCGAGAAGCTGGGCTGCGAGAAGCCCGGTGCACGCATCTTTGACGCCGCCCTGCGGGCACTGGGCGTGGAGAACCGCGAGCATGTGCTGATGGTGGGCGACAGTCTGACCAGCGACATCCAGGGCGGTGCAAACGCCGGGCTGGACACCTGCTGGTTCAACCCCAACCACACCGAGAACCCGGGCAAGGTGATCCCCACCTACGAGATCGCCAGCCTGGAAGAACTTTATCCGCTGGTCATGGAGCAGGACGAGCTGGTCAATGTGGGGCAGAAGAACCGCCGCCACCAGTGCTGAGCCCCTGCGGGACCGCAGCAGAACAGAATGGATTGAAACAATGCTGATACATTTGGAAAAACTTGGAAAGAGCTTTGGCGAAAAAGTCGTGCTGCACGATGTGACGGCCAGTGTCGAGCGGGAGGACCGTATTGGCATCGTGGGCCAGAACGGCGCGGGCAAGACCACCCTGCTCAAGATCATGGCAGGGCTGGCCCGCCCCACCGTGGGCACCGTCGAACGGTTTTGCGAGGACGGCGGGCTCGGCTATCTCGGGCACGCCACGTTCATCTATCCCGGCCTGACCGCGCTCGAGAACCTTGCGTTCTGGAGCGGGATGCACGGGAACCCGACGGACAAGGCGACGCTTTCCGAAGCGCTGGCCCGCGTGGAACTGGCCCCCTTTGCCGAAGAACGGGCCGGGACCTTCTCGCGCGGTATGGCGCAGCGGCTGAACCTCGCCCGCATCCTCCTCCAGTCGCCCCCATTGCTCTTGCTCGACGAACCGGGCACCGGGCTTGATGTGCGTTCCCTCGCCATCCTGCACCGGGAGATCGCCGCATCCCGCGATCGGGGCGCGGGGATCGTCTGGATCACCCATGACGTAGCCGGGGACGCCAAGCGCGCCGACCGGATCATCGCCATTGAGAACAGGAGCATCGGCTACTGTGGTCCCGCCTCCGGGTATGAAGGCGTCCGCACCGGGGAGGCAGTATGTTGAAAGCCGCCTGCCTCATTGCCCGCAAGGATCTGCGCCTCGTGCTTTCACGCGGGGCCGGGCTCGTGCAGGCGCTCCTGCTCGGGCTGCTGCTCATCTTCGTGTTCAGCTTGTCCCGGGAAACCGGGGAGACCATGAGCGGGCAAGGGGCTGCCACGATCTTCTGGCTGTCTTCGGCGTTCTGTCAGGTCTTATCCTTTAATATGCTGTACGGGCTCGAAGAGGCCAACGGTTCGCGGGCCGGGCTGCTGCTCCTGCCCACGCCGGTCCAGTCCGTGCTGCTCGGCAAGGCGGCGGCGGGCCTGTGCATCATCCTGACGGCACAGTTCCTCTTCCTTCCGGCGACCATCGTGTTCCTCGGGCAGTCGCTCGGGGACGGCTGGCCGCTGGCCCTGCTCGCCCTCGTTCTTACCGACATCGGCATGGCGTCGCTCGGTTCGCTGCTCGGCGCGCTGTCGCAAGGGCAGGCCGCGCGGGAGTCGCTGCTGTCCATCGTGCTTTTCCCGCTGATCATCCCCATCCTGCTGGCGGGTATCCGCGTCTGCGCCGGGGGATTCAGCGAAGCGCTGCCCGAAGGCGTGGAATCATGGCTCGGCATCGCCGTGGCCTTTGACGCCGTGTTCCTTGCCGCCGGGCTTGTCCTCTTCCCCTTTGTCTTTTCAGGAGACGAATAATCTCATGCGATACACATGGATGCTCCCCTGCGCCGTGCTCGGCGGCGTGCTCATGGCGGCCTGTCAGGTGCTTATCTATCGGTATGCGCCTGTCGAGCAGACGATGGGACTGGTGCAGAAGATTTTCTACACGCACCTGCCGTTGGCGTGGTGGTCCTTCGTGAGCTTCTTCCTCGTCTGCGTGTCCGGGGTGGCCTACCTCAAGACGCGCAACCGCCACTGGGACGCCGTGGCCGGGGCCGCCGCCGAAGTGGGCGTGGTGCTCAGCGGGCTGGCGCTCGTTTCCGGCTCCATCTGGGCGCGCCATTCGTGGGGCGTCTGGTGGACGTGGGACCCGCGCCTGACCACGACGATGATTCTCTGGTTCCTCTATGCGGGCTACCTCGTCCTGCGCAAGATGGACATGCCCCGCGAGCGCCAGGCGAACCTGTGTGCGGTGGTCGGCATCGTGGCCTTCGTGGACGTGCCGCTGGTGTTCCTGTCCGCACGGCTGTGGCGTTCCATCCATCCCGCCGTGTTCGCCAACAAGTCCGGCGGGCTTGAACCCGAAATGAAGATCGCCGCCATCGCCGCCGTCGCCTGTTTCGGGCTTGTCTGGGCGGGCCTCGTCGGCCTCCGCACTTTGCAGATCAAGCAGAAAG
>OGIE01005759.1_pt1 | contig 10107 bp, 9 predicted proteins | sample 1571581 | NCBI WGS metagenome assembly OGIE01 (sample SAMEA2582021, study PRJEB24529) | metagenome | biome: Human gut stool | place: China | collected 2011
GGGGACGGATGAGCTCCATGCCGGAAAAATTGGTGCTGTGCAGCTTGGGCGGCATGGCCTGGAGCTGAGAGCCGAAGAACATGCCCAGCACCGTGGTCTCGATCACGTCGTTAAAGTGGTGGCCCAGGGCGATCTTGTTGCAGCCCAGCTCCTTTGCCTTGCTGTAGAGATGCCCTCTGCGCATGCGCGCGCACAGGTAGCACGGAGATTCCTCCTCACCCGCCACAATGTCAAAGATCTCGGAGGTAAATACCGTGATTGGGACGTTTAAGATTTTGGCGTTGTTTACGATCGTCTCGTAGTTGATCTCATTGTACCCCGGATTCATGACGAGGAATACCACCTCGAAGTTCTTCTTGCCGTGGCGCTCCAGCTCCTGAAACAGCTTCGCCATCAGCATGGAATCTTTTCCGCCGGAAATACAGACGGCGATCTTGTCCCCGTCCTGGATCAGCTCGTATTCGTTGATCGCCTTTGTGAACTTCCGCCAGATCTCCTTGCGAAATTTTTTCACAATACTGCGCTCGATCTCGCTGCAGCGATCCAGATTCTTCTCTTCGGCATCTGGTGCCTCCGTCTGCTTCATAGACTCCAGCAGCTTCATGCGCAGGTACGCACGGTATCCCCCCTGCACACTGTATACCTCGTAACCCTCTTCCAAAAGCTCGCGCGCCAGCTCATCGCTGCGCTCTCCCGTATAGCAGATCAGGTAGACTGGGCAGTCCTTGGGCACCTCGTCCTTATGCGCCTCAAACTCCTCCCAGTAGATATGCTTTGCTCCCGGATATGTTTCTCTCAAAAAATCAGCTTCTCTGCGGATGTCTATGATTACTTTTTCCCGCTCGTCCTTCTGCAGTTCTTCTATGTTTCTCTGATACATGCCTGTCCCTCATTCTCTATTCTGCCGCAAGGTCCTTGATGACCTCCGATGCAATGATCAACCCTGCCACCGATGGTACAAATGCATTGGAACCCGGAATCGCACGGCGCTCCGTACATTTATGCTTTGCTCCCGGCGGGCAGATACAGTGCGCACGGCAGCTGATCGACATATCCTCGATCGGCGTGACCGGCTGCTCCCTGGAATACACCACCTTCAGTTTCTTCACTCCGCGCTTTTTGAGTTCGCGGCGCATGACCTTCGCCAGCGGGCAGACCGACGTCTTATAGATGTCCGCCACCTCAAACATTGCCGGATTCAGCTTGTTGCCGGCGCCCATGCAGCTGATGATGGGCGTGCCCGTTGCCTGCGCCTGCATGGCCAGTTCCAGCTTGCCCTTTACCGTGTCGATGGCATCGACCACATAGTCGTACTGGCTGAAATCGAACTGGTCGGCGGTGGCGGGGGAGTAGAAGGTCTTATAGGTGGTCACGGCGATCTTGGGGTCGATGTCTGCGATGCGCTGGGCGGCCACATCCACCTTATACTGGCCCACCGTGCTGCGGGTGGCGATGATCTGACGGTTGAGGTTGGTCAGGCAGACCTTATCGTCATCGATCAGATCCAGTGCGCCCACGCCGCTGCGCGCCAGTGCCTCCACCGTGTAGCCGCCCACGCCGCCGATGCCAAACACTGCCACCCGGGCGTGGTGCAGCTTTTCCATAGCCTCTGCACCCAGCAGCAGCTGGGTGCGGGAATACTGATCCTGCATTTTGTTCTCCTTACTTTTCTACGCGGGTGATGGTGCCGCCGCCCAGCACCACATCGCCCTGATACAGCACGGCAGCCTGTCCCGGGGTGGGGGCACGCTGGGGCTGGTCGAATTCCAACCGGAAACCGTTTTCTGCGGGGTAAACGGTGGCCTGCTGCTCGGCCTGATGGTACCGGGTGCGGGCGGTGACCCGCAGCGGCTCGGTCAGCGCCGGAATGGCGATCCAGTTCACATCCTCTGCGTAGACGATGCGGTCAAACAGTTCACTCTCCGGCCCGACGGTGACGGTATTGGCCTGCATATCCTTACCGCAGACGTACACCGGCGCACCCAGTGCGAGGCCAAGCCCCTTGCGCTGCCCCAGCGTGTAGCGCACTGCGCCGCTGTGGGTGCCCACTACCTTGCCGCTCCGATCCAGAAAATCCCCGGCAGGGTAGTGCTTGCCGGTAAACTGCTCCATAAAGCGGGCATAGTCGCCGTCCGGCACAAAGCAGATATCCTGACTGTCGTGCTTTTGGGCGTTGATAAAGCTGTGCTCCTGCGCGATCTCTCGTACCTCAGTCTTGTGCAGCGCACCCAGCGGCAGGCGGATATGTGCCAGCTGCTCCTGCGTAAGGTTATACAGCACATAGCTCTGATCCTTGCCCTCGTCCAAGCCCTTTTTCAGCAGCCAGCGGCCGGTGGCTGCATCCTGCTCCACCCGGGCGTAGTGGCCGGTAACCACATACTCCATGCCGTGTTCTTCCGCCCAGTCCAGCAGGTGGCGGAACTTCATATATTTATTGCAGTCGATGCAGGGGTTGGGGGTACCGCCCGCCTCGTAGACGCGGATAAATTTTTCAATGATCTGCGCCCGGAAATCGGCGGTGAAATCCAGCACCTGATACGGCATATCCAGTGCAAAGGCCACCTCGGCGGCGTCCTCGATATCCTTTTCCGAGCAGCAGGTCTGGTAGCCGGACTGTCCCAGCGTTTCGTTGTGGGTGAGCCGCATGGTGATGCCGGTGCAGTCGTAGCCTGCCTGCTGCATCAGACAGGCCGCCACCGAGCTGTCCACGCCGCCGCTCATGGCAATGAGGGCGCGGGGACGGTTTGCAGGGTTCTGTGTGGTCATAGGTTCTCCTTTTATGGGTTCAACATACTAAAGCAGTAGTATAATACTACCGCAGCATAAACCGCTTGTCAAGACGCTATAATTTTCTGCGCCGCAGCCAGCAGTGCCGGTTTTTCGTTGGGGTACTCTGCGCGTATCACGCCGTCCAGCAGCGCTTCCAGCACCCGGCGCAGCGCAGGCCCTGCCGGGATGCCCGCCGCCATCAGGTCGCGTCCGTTCACCGCCAGCTGGCGCACCCGGCAGCATACGCCGTCAGCCTCCAGCTGCCGTGCCCGCTGCGCCGCAAGGGCGCAAGCCGGGGCAGCTTGCGGGCGCAACGCCGCGCACAGCGCACACAGCCGCTCCACGGTGCACAGCCCGTATCGGCCTAAAAGCCGCCGAAGGTGGATATCACTGGCGCGTTCCGGGGCGTGTGCGGGAGTTTCTCCGAGGACCGTCCGCTGGGGTGGGACCCTGCTGCCGCAGGCAGTAGGGCGGGCGATGGAATGGCCCGATTCGTGTCCGAGGAGAAAGCTCCCGCACACGCCCTCCCCTGCCGTTTCCCGCACCAGCACGGCGGTCTCCTCGATGCAGGCGTTGGAGCAGCGCAGCCGCTTGAGCACCCGGCGGGTGTCGGCCTCGCCCAGAGTGCCCAGCAGCGCAGCCCAGCGTACCGGCAGGTTCTCCTCCCCCGCCGGGCAGGCATCCACCACCGGCTTTGCGGCTTCAAGCGCCGCCGGGGTCAACTCCGGCAGCACCACCGCCAGCACGGCGGGTTCCAGATACGCCCCCGGCTGCGGGGCAACCAGCAGCTTTGCCAGTTCCTCCTGAATGCGCTCGGCAGAGATGCAGTCCAAATGCGGTGCCAGCTGCCGCGCCGCCCGGGCTGTGGCTGCGTCCAGCGTAAAGCCGAATCTTGCGGCAAAGCGGTACAGCCGCAGGATGCGCAGCGCGTCCTCGGTAAACCGCTGCTGCGGCTCGCCCACCGCACGCAGCAGACCGTTTTGCAGGTCTTTTTGCCCGCCAAAGGGGTCTACCAGCCCCTCGGCTGCATTATACGCCATGGCGTTGATGGTAAAATCCCGCCGGGCAAGATCCTCCCGCACGTCCGGTACGAACTGCACCGCGTCCGGGTGACGGCCATCGGTATAGCTGCCCTCGGTGCGGAAGGTGGTAGTTTCGTACAGCTGCCCGCCGTATTTGATGGTGACCGTGCCGTGCTGCAAACCGGTGGGGATGCACTGCTCTGTCCCGAACAGTTCCATCACCTGCTGCGGCAGGGCACTGGTGCACAGGTCCCAGTCGTGGGCGGTGCGCCCCAAAAGGCTGTCCCGCACGCAGCCGCCTACGGCATAGGCTGCGTAGCCCGCCGCGTGCAGGGCGTCCAGCAGGGCAGCTGCCCCGGGGTCAAGTGTCAGCTTCATTCCTCGTTCTCCTCGTAATGCAGGGTGATGCGTTTGCCGTCAAAGCCGCATTCTGCCGCCGGGAAGACGCTTTGCGCCTGTGCAAGATGCTCCTCCGGGTCGGTGACCATGGGGGAATAGTGCACCAGCCACAGCCGCTTTGCCCCGGCTTTTGCCGCCAGCGCTGCGCTTTGGCCAAAGGTGCTGTGCCCCCACTGCGCGGCCTGCTCCTGCTGCTCCGGCAGGGCATAGGTGGCATCGCAGAGCAGCAGGTCTGCCCCCTGCGCCGCCTGTTCCAGCGCCGGGCAGGGCGCACTGTCGCCGGAAAAGACGAACCGCAGCCCCTTGCGGGGCGCGCCCAGCACCTCGGCGGGCTGCACCATACGCTCTGCCAGCGGGACAGCCTGTCCCCGCTGCAAAAGCCGCCACTGGGTCACCGGTACGCCCAGTGCCCGCGCCTTTTCCGGGTCGAACCTGCCCGCCCGGGGCAAGTCCAGCCGATAGCCCAGACTGCGCACCCGGTGCTTTGTTGCCACCGGCAGCAGCGTTGCCCCGGCGGGCCATCCATCCGAAAGAGCATCCAGCGCCACAGGCTGCCCGGCGCGGCAGACCAGCGGTTTTACCGCGTAGGGCAGCGGCCCGGTCAGAGCATACACCGCCCGCCAGACCTCCAAAAGCCCCTCCGGCCCCAGCAGCACCAGCGAACGGGTGCGCCCCTGCGCCCCAAGGGTCTGCAAAAGCCCGGGCAGACCAAAAATATGATCCCCGTGGTAGTGGGTCAGACAGATGGCGTCCGCGCGCATCAGGTTCACCCCGGCGCGGCGGGCAGCGGTCTGGGTGCCCTCGCCGCAGTCCAGCAGCAGGCTGTGCCCGCCGCACTCCGCCACCGCGGCGGTCAGGGCGCGCTCCGGCAGCGGCATGGTGGCAGCCGTGCCCAGCAGTGTAATGGTCAGCATAAGCAGTTCCTCCGTGGTTCTTTCCTGTTATCTTACCACAAACCCCGCTTGTGCACAATTCTTTCTGCCGCAGCATAAGCTGGGCAAAGCCTTGAAAAAGGAGGGCGCAGCCTATGCAGCGTGACCGCAGAAAACGCTATTCCCCCGCCCGGCATCCGGTGCTTTTGCGCAGGGTGCTTTTGGTGCTGTGCATTCTGGCGGTGCTGTGGCTGGGGTACAGCTGCATGATGCCACAGCTGCTTTTTTCTGCCCGGGGCACCATGATTTTTGTGCCAGACCCGCCACTGCGGGGGTAGCGGGAAAAATTTTCATTTCATGAATCACCAGACGCAAAAACAGGGCTGCTGCACGTTACTTTGTGCAGCAGCCCTGTTTCCAATTTATAAACTTTCCAATACCTTTTTCCCGGTCAGCGGGTCGGGGATGCCCAGCAGCGCCAGTATAATGGCCATGCGGATATACACACCGTTATGCACCTGATCGAAATAAGCGGCGCGGGGGTCGTTGTCCACGTCCGGCTTGATCTCGTCGATGCGGGGGAGCGGATGCAGCACCGGCATGGTGGGCGGTGCCAGCTGCAGCAGCTTTTCGTCCAGCGCATAGCAGCCTTTCAACCGCAGATAGTCCTCTTCGTTGAAAAAGCGCTCCTGCTGGATGCGGGTCATGTACAGTACGTCCAGCCCGGGCAACTCGGCCTCAAGGTCGGCGGTCTCTTTATAGTTCTGGTGCAGCGGAGTCAGGGTCTCGTCCTTGACGTACTGCGGGATGCGCAGTTCCTCGGGCGAGATGAACACGAACCGGTTGCCCTCGAACTGGCTCAGCGCGGCGGTGAGGGAGTGCACCGTCCGGCCGAACTTGAGGTCGCCGCAGAAGCCGATGGTCAAATGATCCAGCCGCCCCTTGCGCTGGCGGATGGTCATCAGGTCAATCATGGTCTGGGAGGGGTGGGCGTGGCCGCCATCGCCTGCATTGATGACGGGCACCCGCGCATACATGGACGCCCGCAACGGTGCGCCCTCCTTGGGGTGGCGCATGGCAATGACGTCTGCATAGTTGCTCACCACACGGGCAGTATCGGCCACCGTTTCGCCCTTGCTGGCGCTGGAAAGCTGCGCCCCGGCAAAGCCCAGCGTCTTGCCGCCCAGCCGCAGCATGGCGGACTCGAAGGAAAGGCGGGTGCGGGTGCTGGGCTCGTAGAACAGGGTGGCCAGAATGCGGCCGTCACACAGGTGGGCGTAGGGCGCGGGGTCAGCCTCCATCCGGTCGGCAAGGTCGAGCAGTGCCAGCTGCTCGGCCAGAGAAAAGCTGCCGGGCTCAATAAAATGTCTCACAGCCATTCTCCCTTCAGCACAAACTTTTCGCGCTCGGCGCCGGTGGAAACAAACTGGATCTCGTGCCCCAGCTGCTTTTCAAGGAACTCCACATAGGCCTTGGCTTCCTTGGGCAGCTCCGTCCAGCTGCGGCAGCCGGAGATATCCTTGTTCCAGCCGGGCAGCAGCGTGACCACCGGCTGCACACGGTCAAGGTCGGACAGGGTGTCGAAGCGGGGGACTTCCACGCCGTCCAGCTTGTAACCGGTGATGACCGGGATCTGCTTCATGCTGCTCAGCACGTCCAGCTTGGTCAGTGCGATCTTATCCGCGCCCTGACATTGCAGGCCGTAGCGGCTGGCAACGCAGTCAAAGGGGCCTACCCGGCGGGGACGTCCGGTGGCCGCGCCGTACTCGCCGCCGGCCTTGCGCAGCTTTTCGTTCCACGCTTCGCCCATTGCATTCTCTGCTGCAAAGGGGCCTGCGCCCACGCAGGTGGAGTAGGCTTTCAGCACGCCCACCACATGGTCCAGCTTGCAGTTGGGGATGCCCGCACCCAGCGGCGCGTAGGCCGCCAGCGTGTTAGAGCTGGAAGTGAACGGGAAGATGCCGTAGTCGATATCCCGCATTGCGCCCAGCTGCGCTTCCAGCACGATGCGCTTGCCGCTATCGTGCGCCTGCTGCAAGAAAGCGCCTACATCACAGATGAAGGGCGCAAAGTACGCTGCCTGCTGCCTGCACCAGTTCAGCAGGGCATCGTAGCTCATGGGCTCCTGATGATAGCAGCCTGCCAGCTCCAGATTTTTTGCATCCAACATCGTCTTCAGACGGGAACGTACAGACTCCTCATTTAGATGGAGCAGATCTCCCAGACGGAGCGTTTTCTTTCTGTATTTATCACTATAGGCATAGGCGATTCCGCGGCGGGTAGAACCAAAGGCGGAACCGGTCTTGGCAAGACGATCTTCTTCCAGTTCATCCTGAATCCGATGCCATGGCATGGAAATGGTAGCCAGGCGGGACAATTTCAGATGTTCCGGTGTGACTGTGATTCCTTTTTCGCGGATCTGCTGGATTTCCCCGGTAAGATGTTCAAGATCGATAACCATGCCGCCGCCTAAGATACATACGACATTGGAGTGAAGGATGCCGGAGGGAAGAAGGTTCAGTACGAACTTACCCTGGTCGGTAACAACGGTGTGTCCGGCGTTATTACCGCCCTGATACCGTGCAACTACATCAGCCTGCTCTGCGAGCAGATCAATGACACGACCTTTTCCCTCATCTCCCCAGTTAATACCTGTAACTGCTGTTAACATATCAATGATCCCCTTTCGGTTGTTGTTTTTTGAAACGAATTCCATTATACTGAGAGAATAGAAATATGTAAAAACTATTATTGATATGATAATCATCAGAAAATGATATGGCAGGAGAAAAAACATGAATGTCAACATGGACTACTATCGAATTTTCTATTACGTTGCAAAGTATGGAAATTTTACGAAGGCGGCAAGAACATTAGGGAACAGTCAGCCTAATGTGACGAGGGCCATGAACTGCCTGGAACAACAGTTGCAGTGCAGTCTTTTTATCCGCACCAACAGAGGCGTTCAGCTGACACCGGAGGGAGAGCGGCTATATGTCCGTGTTTCTGCCGCGATGACACAGCTCTTTGCGGCTGAGGAAGAATTAGGAGACAGTGGGGGACTTTCTCGTGGAAGTATTTCCATAGGAGCAACCGAGACTGCATTAAATATTTTCCTGCTTGAGAAATTGAAAAGCTTCCATATGGAATATCCGGGAATCCGCCTGAAACTGTATAACCATTCCACACCCCAGGCTGTTGAGGCAGTAAAGAGTGGAAAGATTGAGTTTGCGGTGGTGACCACTCCAGTAGAGATGAAACCTCCGCTGAAAAAGATAGTTTTGCAATCGTTTCGGGAAATTCTGGTAGGGGGGAAGACCTTTACCGCCTTGGGCAGCCAGGTGCTTTCTCTGGCAGAGGTGAAGAACTATCCCATGATCTGCCTTGGACGGGAAACGATGACCTATCAGTTCTACAGCCAGTTTTTTCTGAAACATTGTCTGGAGCTGACACCGGACACGGAGGTGGCGACAGCAGATCAGATTCTGCCTCTTGTGAAAAATGAACTGGGACTTGCCTTTTTGCCGGAGAAGATAGCAGAAGAAGCTATCGCACGTCATGAAATTGTGCAGATTGCGTTGCAGGACCCTGTTCCGGAACGGCAGATCTGTATGGTATATGATGTGGAACATTCTCTGAATGCACCGACAAGGCAGCTTAAAAATCTGATTTTGGGAGGCAGCGCAGAACCGGAGAAATCTGTTGACATACGTGTATACAAAAAGTAAAATTAAGAAATAAAATCGGACAATATATAAGGAGATAGAATTATGAGAATTGGTATTTTAGGATATGGAAACCTTGGAAGAGGCGTTGAGTGTGCCATCAAACAGAATCCGGATATGGAACTGGTAGCTGTATTTACGAGACGTGCACCAGAGACAGTATCTGTACTGACAGAGACTGCAGCTGTTTGCTCCGTGGCAGATGTGGAGCAGTGGAAAGACAAGATTGATGTGATGATTCTCTGTGGCGGAAGTGCGACAGATCTTCCGGTGCAGACCCCGAAATATGCAGAATTTTTCAATGTCGTAGACAGTTTTGACACCCATGCAAGAATTCCGGAGCATTTTGATGATGTAGATGAAGCGGCAAAGAAGAGCGGTCACGTGGGCATCATTTCCGTGGGCTGGGATCCGGGTATGTTCTCCCTGAATCGTATGTATGCAAATGCGATTCTTCCGGAAGGCCATGACTATACTTTCTGGGGAAAAGGTGTCAGTCAGGGACATTCAGATGCCATCCGTCGGGTAGAGGGTGTCAAAGATGGCAAGCAGTACACCATTCCGGTGGAGTCTGCACTGGAATCAGTCAGAAATGGTGAGAATCCGGAACTGACCGCAAGACAGAAACATACCAGAGAGTGTTTCGTTGTACTGGAAGAAGGCGCTGATGCTGCAAAGGTAGAAGAAACCATTAAAAATATGCCGAACTATTTTTCTGATTATGATACGACGGTTCATTTTATCAGCGAAGAAGAGTTAAAGAGAGATCATAGCGGAATCCCTCACGGTGGATTTGTGATTCGTTCCGGGAAGACCGGCTGGAATCTGGAAAATAACCATGTAATCGAATACAGCCTGAAATTGGATTCCAATCCGGAGTTCACTTCCAGTGTGATTGTAGCTTATGCAAGAGCTGCTTATCGTCTCTACAAAGAGGGACAGACCGGCTGCAAGACCGTATTTGACATTGCACCGGCATATTTAAGCGCAAAAGACGGTGCAGAATTAAGAAAAACGCTTCTGTAAGGAAGAATATCATATCCTGCGACAGAGTAGAACAGGAATCATAAGGAGGTACGCATATGGCAATTGCAGAAATGTTGGATGAACTGAAACAGAAAGCACTTCATGATCCGAAACTGAAGGAAGCACTGTTGGCGACCCGAAAGGAAGACCAGCCTTTTGCGGCATTCTGCAGAACGTGCCGGGAGCTGGGGTATGAGATTTATGAGATGGATCTCATCACTGCCGGAGAAGAAGCCTATGCGGCCATGCGTCGAAGCACCAACGGCGGCGGAGAGAACTCCCCGATGCTGGAGG
>OGIE01005760.1_pt1 | contig 10107 bp, 8 predicted proteins | sample 1571581 | NCBI WGS metagenome assembly OGIE01 (sample SAMEA2582021, study PRJEB24529) | metagenome | biome: Human gut stool | place: China | collected 2011
ACAACAATAGAAATTCCAAAATAAAGAGATAAAGAGCATTTCCTTTTTAATACAATATGTCAAAGAACACTTGATTCTTACTTTTTACACAACCTCAACTGGAGGAGGGGAATGGAGATAGTCCGTTTGATTCAAATCTGTATGAAATGCGTGAAACATTTTTTGCTAATTTGTTTGAATTTCCTGTCGATTGAATAGAGAAACGTAACGGTTTGATTATGAGCGTATATAAATGGAGGTCATCTCAGTCGTATATTTAGAGTACCTCAGTCGTATACTGAGATACCCTAAGTATACGACTGAGGCCCCCTAAATATACGCTCCGGGTTAGATGTTCGCTTTTTGTAAAAGAATAATTTTTTTAGGCATTTAGAATAAATTGAAATATATGAGTTATATTGTACCATGAATAAGTCCTTTTGTCATTTACTTTATAACAGAAAAAGAAGTGAGGTTAATGATTAAGTAGTATTATCTGTCATCCTGAACGTAGCCGAAAGATCTACTCTCTGGCACAAAGTTGTATTATCGTAATAGGGATGAGCTTCTTCGACAAACTCAGAATGACAGATACTCAGTAAATCATCATTTTATTCTGAAAAGTTTTAGCCGGATAAGCATGGTTGTATTGTATAAATTATTAGTTTTGTGTAACTGGTAATCCTTAAAAGTCAAATCATGAAAAATAAGCTACTTCTATTTTGTGTATTCAGTCTTTTGTACCTCCCGGCAGTTTTCTCCCAGCAGGCGGCAGCAGTCATCAAACCTGACCTGAAATATGGCAGGCCCTCCAAAGAAGAGTTGTCATTGACAACATATACTCCTGATACGACAGCCACGGCTATTTACCTGTTTCATAAGGGAGTCAGTGGCTTTACTTACGATGACGGGTTCCAATTGGTCACGGAACATTGGGTGCGTATCAAGGTCTTGAAACCGCAAGGAGTGTCGTATGCTGATGTTGCTATTCCTTATTATGCACCTGCCGACCGGAATAAAGAGAAGGATCAGGTTTTTGATCTGGACGGATGCTCCTACAATATGGAAGATGGGAAAATAGTAAAGAGTCGTCTGAAACGAGATTTTGTTTCTAACGAGCGGGTGAATTCTTATTATAAAGTGTTGAAATTCTCATTACCAGCCGTCAAGGTTGGGACGGTCATTGAGTATCACTATAAGGTTACTTCCGATTATTCCGTACATATTGAGAACTGGATGATGCAGGAAGAACTTCCTGTGATATATAACCAATATAAAATAACGATTCCTCATGTTTTTGTGTACAACATTGAGTTCAGAGGTCGCCAGTATATAGATGTCGTTGAGGAGAAATCTTCCATGCAAGCCCAGCAGCACACTGAAAATGGTGTATCAAAGATTGCCCATAATTTCACTATCTCGGCGCGGAAACTTACGTTTATTTCGGAGAATCTGCCTGCTATCCGTCAGGATGAGTCCTATTGCTGGTGTCCGGGAGACTATAAGATACAAATCAGTTTTGATCTGCAAGGCACTAACTATCCGGGGGAAGATTATAAACCGTATAGTGTTGAATGGGGAGATGTGGATAAGCGATTGACAAGACAGGAAAACGAGAACTTCGGTAAGCATTTGATGTGGAAGAATCTATATGTGGAAGAAATCCGGCAATTCAATAATTCCGGAGAGCTGGATTTTAATAAGAAAGTCATCAAAACCTTCCAGTTATTGAAGCAAAAGATATCCTGGAACGGAGAGTATAAACTCTACAGTGAAAATCTTGATAAGGTGATGGAAAAAGGAAGCGGTAGTAATGCCGACCTGAATTTTATATTTATCAATATGCTCAGAACGTACGGAACTAAGGCCTATCCTGTTGTTATGAGCCGCCGTTCGTTGGGAATGTTGCCGTATAATTTCCCTTCCCTCCAGAAACTGAATACGTTTGTTGTTGCCGTTTATGATGCTGCGAAGAATAAGTACGTCTATCTGGATAGTTCTATGGATATACCGGCTCTCGATGTACTGCCCCTTGAATTATCTGTAAGCAAGGCGCGTATACTTTCTGCCGATGTGCCGGAAAACAAAAAATGGGTGAATCTTCAGGATATTTCTCTCAACCAGGCCACTATGCTAATTACTGCCACTGCTCAGGATAACCGGATTACAGGACACCGGACTACAATATTGAAAGGACATCAGGCTCTGGAATATCGGAAAGAGCATTTACAGCAAGATAGTCTGGGGAATAGACAAGAGCAGATTAAGGAAAAACTGACCGTCAGTAATTTGAAGTTGACAGACACGGATGATGATTTCACTACTATCAAGGAAGATTTTGACTTTGTGCTCGAATCAGATCAGGTGGATAATCGCATATACATCAATCCGTTACTCTTTCCGCAGTTGACCAAGAATCCTTTCATACAGTCGGAACGAATTCTTCCGGTTGAGTTCTCTTATCCGTATAAGGTCAAGCTAATGTGTACTCTGACGCTTCCCGAAGGGTATAAGATAGAGGAAATTCCCCACACACGGACGGTGAAGACGGAAGATAATAAATTGCTATGTAGATATGCAATTCAAAGAAATGGGAATACTGTCGTTGTGAACTATTCATTCAGTCTGGATTCTTCCATATTGCCTCCCGAGCATTACAAACAGTTGCAGGAAATATGGCACAACGCAGTGGAAATGAATCAGTCGCTCATAGTACTGAAAAAGCTATCGTTATAAATTTTCTTGCTTCATACGGTAAGTGAGTGATAAAATCATTAGTTTTGTCGGAAGAAAATAGATTTATTATGGATAAGATAAGAACCGGATTAGCTGCTTTCGGTATGTCGGGGCAGGTGTTTCATGCCCCTTTTATTTCCACTAATCCTCATTTTGAGTTGACTGCTGTCGTGGAACGCAGTAAAGAATTGTCGCGGGCAAAGTATCCGCAGTCCCGCATTGTGCGCAGTTTCGATGAACTGATAGGTATGAAGGAACTGGACTTGGTGGTAGTGAATACGCCGGATAGTTCCCATTACGAATATGCCCGTCGTGCCCTCGAAGCTGGCAAACATGTGATTGTAGAAAAGCCTTTTACTACTACTGTGGAAGAGGGTGAAGAACTTGTGGCTCTTGCTGCGGAGAAAGGACTCACTTTAAGTGTCTATCAAAATCGTCGTTGGGATTGTGATTTCCTGACTGTGAAAGAAATATTGGCTAAAGGATTGTTAGGCCGTTTAGTAGAATTTGAATCTACCTTTCCCCGCTACCGGAACTTCATAAAACCGAATACCTGGAAAGAAACCGGAGAAAGCGGTGGCGGGTTAACATATAATCTGGGTGCCCACGTCATAGATCAGGCTGTGCAGTTGTTCGGTATGCCCGAAGCTGTATTTGCTGATATAGATGTGTTGCGTACCGGAGGTAAGGTAGATGATTACTTCATTATCCACTTACTGAAACCGGCAAAAGCATCGGAAGTAAAAATTACTCTGAAAGCCAGTTACCTGATGTGTGAGCATGAACCTCGCTTTGTTCTTCACGGCACGGAAGGCTCTTTTGTAAAATATGGCCTTGACCCTCAGGAAGAGGCTTTAACTAAAGGTTTACTGCCAACCACTCCGCATTGGGGTGAAGAAGACCGGACTCAGTGGGGCATACTCCATACGGAAAAGGGCGGTAATGTAGTACGTGAATCCTATCCTACCCTTCCCGGAAACTATGCTGCCTTTTATGAGAATATCTATCAGCATATTCGTCAAGGTGTACCTTTGCAAAGCAATGCCCGTGAGGTAGTTGGCATTATTCGCCTGATTGAAGCAGCGTGGGAGAGTAGCAGGACGCAGAACGTCATAAAACTGTAAGCTACAGTATATATGGATAAGAAAGTAATTGTTCTCTCTGTTGCCGGCTCTGATTGTTCCGCCGGTGCGGGTGTACAGGCGGACATAAAGACCATATCGGCATTAGGTGGATATGCGGCAACGGCAATAACCGCGATAACGGTGCAGAATACATTAGGTGTGCAGGGGGTACATCCTGTTGAAGCAGGAGTGGTTGGCTGGCAAATGGAGGCTGTAATGGAAGATTTGAAACCGGATGTCATTAAGATAGGTATGACTGGGAATGTGGAGATTATTAATGAAATTGTGCGTGTGCTGCATCAGTACTCTCCGCGTCAGGTTATTTTCGACCCGATCATGGTTTCTACCAGTGGGCACAAGCTTATGACGGATGAAGCGGTAGAAGCTATTTGCACCAAGCTGCTTCCGGTTGTATCTCTTGTAACTCCTAATTTGCATGAAGCAGAAGTATTGTTGCAACAGCCCATCCATACGGTAGATGATATGGAACTTGCCGCACATCTGGTGTATGAGAAGTATCAATGTGCTTGTCTGGTCAAAGGAGGGCATCTGACAGGCAACGAAATGTGTGATGTGCTTTATGACGGGCATGAACTCCATCTCTTTGGTGCCAGACGCATTCATACCGGAAACCTGCATGGCACGGGATGTACTCTTTCATCGGCTATCGCAACCTTTCTGGCACAAGGCTTTCCTCTGTATGAAGCGGTGGAGCTGGCTAAAACATATATAACCAAGGCCATTGAAGCCGGGAAAGATTTACATATAGGACAGGGGAACGGACCTTTGTGCCATTTCCCATATCTGGTAAACCCGGTGAACCCCGTAGCAGAGGAATAGAAATATGAAACTTATTGTTATTACATCTCCGGATTTCATTCCGGAGGAAGCCCGGATTATCACCGGACTATTTGAAGCTGGACTGGACTTGCTGCACCTGCGCAAGCCGGATGCTACGGCTCATGAAGTCGGGAATCTTTTGCATGGGATTCCTATGGAATACAGGAAACAGATTGTTATTCATGATTTCTTTCCGCTGAAGGATGAGTTTTCTTTGGGGGGAATTCACTTGAACTCCCGTCATCCGGAAGCACCGGAAGGGTATCAAGGATTACTGAGCCGTGCTTGCCATAGTCTTGAAGAGGTGAAAGCTACGGCTTCTCACTTTGACTATGTACTGATGAGTCCTGTTTATGATAGTATTTCCAAGCAGGGATATCATTCGGGGTATTCTCAGGAAGCCTTGCGGCAGGCACAGGTTGAAGGGATTATTAATGAAAGAGTTGTTGCTTTAGGTGGAATAAGCGCGGCGAACCTTTCAGAAATAAAAGCCCTTGGTTTTGGCGGTGCAGCCTTGTTGGGAGATATATGGAACCGCTACCGGACGTGGGAGGATGCAAAAGAAGTCCTTTTCCACTTCGGAAGACTGAAAGAAGCTGCCGGATAGTGCTCCCACAGAAAAGAAATATGAGGCTGTGTTGACACAACCTCATATAGTAAGAAAAGGCAATTTGCAAAAGATTATTTCTTCAGCTTCGCAATAATTTCCTCAGCTACCTTTTTTCCTGACATCAACATTCCACCGAAGATTGGTCCCATGCGCGGAGTGCCCGAAACGGCAGATGCAGCCATACCGCAAACATAAAGTCCCGGATAGATTTCCTTCGTACCGTTTACAACCTCTTCCTCTCCTGCCACTACGTCCAGCGAACGCTCGCCAATCACACCACCCGTTTCTGTTGCCAGACGGATGCCGTTTTTGCGTGCTACGGTAGCAGCTATTTCGCTGTCATGTCCTGTTCCGTCTATTACTATCTTTGCAAGGATGTTCAACGGGTCTACGTGCATGCCTTCGCGCAATACGGGAGTCCAGTTTACTACAACTCCGTTTACTGTGTTGTTTTTGAAGATGACATCTTCTACAGAATAGCAATTGAATATTGTAGCACCCGCATGAACAGCCTGATAGAGCAGGGCAGAAGTGCTTTCTACCGAGTCCATTACATACAGTCCGTCTTCATACTTCTCATGGTTGATATTGAATTCCTTTACAATATCAATCGCTTCTTCCTGGATAACAATCTGGTTGAACATCATGGCACCACCCCACATACCGCCGCCGGGAGCAAGTTTACGGTCAAACTGTGCCACCTTTAATCCGGCCTTTGCCAGATAATAGGCAGCTACTATGCCTGAAGGACCGCCACCGACAATAGCAACGTCTAAATCAAGGTTCCTCTCTAATTTCTCAAAATAGGTACTGATGATACCTTTGGATACTTTAGTTTCAATCATAATATAATAAGTTTAAAAAGTTATTTTTCTATTTCTTCATTCTCTGCATCATAATTGCAATCCTTCAACTGCTGACTAATGCGCATAGCACAGAAATTAGGTCCGCACATGGTGCAATACTTTCCATTCAGGTGATTGGCTTCTTTATAATATTGGAGTGCCCTTTCCGGATCAAGGCTCAGGTTGAACTGGTCTTTCCAGCGGAATTCATAACGTGCCTTACTCAAAGCATCGTCCCGAACTTCCGCCCCCGGATGTCCTTTGGCAAGGTCGGCGGCATGTGCGGCAATCTTATAAGTGACTACACCTACACGCACATCCTCTTTTTGTGGCAGAGCAAGGTGTTCTTTCGGAGTCACATAACAAAGCATTGCTGTTCCGTACCAACCGATTTGTGCAGCTCCGATGGCACTTGTAATGTGGTCGTAACCCGGTGCAACGTCTGTCACCAACGGGCCGAGGGTATAGAATGGTGCTCCGTGGCACTTCTCTATCTGACGATCCATGTTTTCCCTGATTTTATGCATCGGCACGTGTCCCGGGCCTTCGATGAATGCCTGTACATTCTTTGCCCAGGCACGTTCTACGAGTTCCCCCATTGTGTCCAGTTCAGCAAACTGCGCCCGGTCGTTGGCATCCCGTATGGCTCCCGGACGCAAACCATCACCCAGTGAAAGAGCTACGTCATATTGCGCACATATATCGCATATATCATCAAAATGTTCATAGAGGAAGCTCTCCTTCTGATGTATTTTGCACCATTGCGAAATGATGCTTCCGCCCCGACTCACCATTCCGCAAAGGCGTTCGTTGGCGAAATGTATGTTTTTTAAACGGATACCGCAGTGGATAGTGAAGTAGTCCACTCCCTGTTCGCACTGTTCGATAAGTGTATCCCGGAATAATTCCCAGGTCAGGTCTTCGGCTTTTCCACGCACCTTTTCCATTGCCTGATACATGGGAACTGTGCCCACCGGAACAGGACAGTTGCGAATGATCCATTCACGCGTTTCGTGAATGTTCTCTCCTGTGGACAAGTCCATCAATGTGTCACCTCCCCATTTGCAGCTCCATACAGCCTTTTCTACTTCCTCTTCGATAGTGGAAGAAGTGGCGGAGTTTCCGATATTCGTATTTATCTTGACGAGGAATTTAGAACCGATAATCATGGGCTCTGCTTCGGGGTGGTTGATATTGGCGGGCAGTGCGGCACGTCCTGCCGCAATCTCATCCCGCACAAATTCCGGTGTGATGTAAGTTTCTATGCCCAATTCCTTGCAGTTCATGTTTTCGCGAATGGCAACGTACTCCATTTCCGGGGTGACAATGCCTTGTTTGGCATAGTACATTTGCGTAACTTGCTTGCCTGCTTTGGCACGATAGGGCAGGGTGATATGCTCAAAGCGGAGGGAGTCGAGGCTCTTGTCTGCCAGGCGCATCTTGCCGTATTCGGAGCTGATTTCCGTCAGCCGTTCCACTTCCCGTTCCTGTATCCACGGCTCGCGGAGGCGGGGCAGACCTTTCTTTAAGTCGACTTTCTGGTTCGGGTCACTGTATGCTCCGCTTGTGTCGTAGATGTACACGGGAGCATTTTCCGTGATAACTTTTTTCCCGTTTTCCACTACTACGGTAGGGGTCAGATTCACTTTTCTCATGCCCACTTTCAGGTAAGGAAAAAGCTCACCCTGCATGTAGACTTTCTCGGAATCGGGATAGGTGATTTTTGTTTTATCTTCCATGGTTCAATAATTGATTGCTATTCGGTCTGTTGTATGATTGTCTCCATCTCACGCACCGGATCTCCGGCTTTCAGGATTCCACCGCTCAGTGCTATCCCGCTTAGCCCTACGGCTTTCAATGCCGGAATATCCTCACGCGTAATTCCGCCAATGCCGACGACGGGAATTGAAAGACTTTCTTCTTTCATTCGCGTCAGGATGGAGCGATAGCCGTCCAGTCCCAGGATGGGTGATAATTTCTGTTTGGTGGTGGTGAAGCGGAAGGGGCCGCAACCAATGTAGTCCGCGCCATCGGCAACATGCTGCCTGATGTCCTCAAAAGTGTTGGCGGTTCCGCCAATGATGAAACCTTTACCCAGTCTCTCCCTTGCTTCTTTTATCGGCATATCCAATTTTCCTAAATGGACACCGTCCGCACCAATCTGTTTCACCAGGTCTACGTGGTCATCAATGATGAAGGTAGCCCCGTATTGGCGGCAGAGGTCCTGCACGCGTATGGCTGTGGCTTTCAGTTCATCTTCGGAAGCGTCTTTCATCCGAAGCTGTACCCAGCGGCACCCTCCTTCGAGGGCTATACGTGCGGAGTCCAAGTATGAAATGGATGCCGTAAAATGCGTAATGAATTGTACGTCAAACATTCAAACTCTGAATTTTTAGAGGTTCTACTTACAGAAAGGGATAGTAGTATAAACGAATAGTAGAATATAGAAAGAAAATTCCCTTCGACGGTACTAACCGTATCAGGTTCATTGGGTATAATCTCAGCTATTTTTATAGCACCCCCTTTTCTGACGGTAAAGTAAGGACGAATGTTTTTAACGGGAAAGATAACGGCTTATATTTTAAGCTTATTTAAACTTAACATAATTGAGGCGGGGGTACTGCTTATTCCCCAAAGTGTAGGTACGTGCGATGCGTGCCGAAGCAATGTATACTGTTTCTCCCGGCTGGAAAGCATGTTCCGTACCCGGCAGTTGGCACGACTCTCGGCTTGCTGTGCGGGCACTTGTCCGGAAAGTGACGAGGTTACCGATAGAATCTTCCAGCGTAAGTATCTGCCGGACGTAGAAATAAGGGGTATTTCCTTTTACGATAGTTTTGTAAGGATCGTCTTCCAGTCGCACGCGGAGCACTTTCAAGGTAAGGTCTGCCACTTTCTCCCCTTCCTTTCCCAGAAAACGGCTGGTGGAATATTTCTGCCGTGCCTGTTGTTTCAGGATATCGAGATGGACGGAGTGATATATCTGCGCGATCTGTACAAAGCGTTCCTGTTTTGGGATGCGTGGGGTGAACTTATAAGCAACCCAACTGATATATCCCGGGTCGATGCGAAAGATTTCGTGAAGGAAATGCCCGTGATATTTACCGATGGAAATAATGTCGTCTCCTCTGCTCTGCATGCGTTTGGCATTGTATTCCACCAGTAGCATGCAGCGTGGAGAATAATAAAACAAGCTGCTTGCCGCCCGCAAGCTCTCATTGATATCTTCGGAAAGGTCCTGAATGTAAAAGATGGACTGCCGTTCAGGCAAGGGCGAATAAATCCATAAAGAGTAGCGGGGATACTCGGGACGAGGCAACACAACAAGATAGGCACCAGCCTCTTTGTAAGAGGCTCTTCCCAGATTGTATTCGTTTAGTTTTTTATACAACAGGTCTTGTTCAGCTTCGGGAATGCCCGGGATAATCGGATTTGACATAATCTGACTTGTTTAAGTCAAATATACGATTTTTCGGGCAAATAAGCAAGTTTTGTATAGAAAAGTTTAGGAAGAGCTCATAGATATTCAAGAAAAGAATTGAGTTTGTCTGATGGTACGCTTCTGATTTATATGAATATTGGTATTTTTTTTATATAATCTCCTATTCTTTCGTGATGTGTTCTTTTCGTATCTGTACCGTACCCGAATCGTATCAGGGCCGTACTTGCTCCGTACATTCTTCGGTCAGAGGTACCTCTACACGAAGAAAGTACGGAGCAGGTACGGAGCAAGTACGACTCTGATACGTCACAGATACTTCTGGAGGCACATTTGAAATTTTATCGATAAGAGTCATAGAAAGTAAATAGGTATATGGCATAAATTGATTTCTCCGTATGCGATGAAGTGATTTTTAGACAATTGTTATATCAGAATTAGGGTTTACTAAAAGAAGGAAGAAATATTCGTTACTCTAACAATAATCTTATAAATTTGTCGCATATTTGTATGTAGAGATTAAAAATTGAGACT
>OGIE01005761.1_pt1 | contig 10107 bp, 7 predicted proteins | sample 1571581 | NCBI WGS metagenome assembly OGIE01 (sample SAMEA2582021, study PRJEB24529) | metagenome | biome: Human gut stool | place: China | collected 2011
AGAGTAGCTGACTACGGATCAGCCGGTTACAGGTTTGAATCCTGTCGCGGTCACAGAATAGGAAAGTGTTGAAGTAGTAATATTTCAACACTTTTTCTTTTTCCACAACTATTATCATACATCTTTCATATTGGAGAGTTTGTACAATAAACGTAAAGGATTGTAGGATTCCTATCTTATTATTTCCCGGAATAAAGGGTGTGGAGAATGAAATATAAATTATTGGGGTGGATTTTGTTTCAGGTACTCGTTGGGAGTAAGATTGGTCTTTCGTTTAAAATTACGATAGAATGAATCGGTAGATACAAAACCGGCTTTCTCTGCCAGTACGGATAATTTCTGACCGGAATGGATACGCTCCAGCAAATAATCGATACGGAAATCGTTGATCCATTGATTGAAGTTTTTGCCTGAACAGGTATTGATACATGATGACAAATAGGTCCGGTTGGTATCCAGTATCTTTGCCAGTGAATCAAGCGATATCTCTTTATCGAGGTATAGTTTCCCTGATTTTACTTTCTTTTGAGCTGTACGGAAGAGTATTTCTTGCTGGCTGAGTGGTTTTGCGTTTTCTGGCGATACCGATGTCTGACGTCGTTGTTCTTCTTTCTCCTGCTCTATAAGAATGGCCACGCGCTTTTTCCGCTGGCGGTAAATGTGATAAACGGTTCCCATAAGAGCAATAAAAAGAATTATGCAGGTACCAAAAGCGACCAGTAGACGTTGAGTGTCCATCAATTCAACTTTCTGCATTTCGAGTTTGTGTATCAAATCACTAATTTGCAGACGGTCTATAAGATTTTTGTCATCACGTTCTTTCTCGGCTTTCGTAATGATTTGCTGGATAGAGTCCCGGTATATCAGAAGGTCTACAGCTTTTTCATATTGTTTAGTGGCTCTGCAAAAAGAACTATAACGAGCAAGGGCTTTTACCTGTATTTCTAACTGAAAAGTCTGCTCTGTAGCCTTTTTCATTAGAGATTCAACAAAAAGAAATAACTTACTTGCCTCTTGAAAGTTACCATTTTGTTGATATATAGTTGCTAAAGAAGAATAAGTGGGTAAAAAATAAAAGGGAAGGGAGGTTTTAATCTCATTTTGTTGAAGTCGCTCAGTGTGGTTTTGATATTGTTTCATTGCTTTATTTAAAAAAATAAGAGTTGAATCTATATTGTTTTCTGCAATATAAGTATCTGCGATATTACAATTAAGAATCATATTATTTTCCATTTTTTTAGTTTGCTCCATTTTTGTTAAATAGAAACGTGCACTATCCGGTTTTTGAATTTCTAAATAACATGTTGATAATAAAGAATAAATAGATGGCATGAATACAGCTACGGAATCTATGCCTACTCCATTAGTATAATTAATTACCTCAGTGTACTGTTTCGAGTTATAGAAAAGGTATACTAATAGAGAAAAGCATCTGTCAGCCAAATCAGATAGATGATTATTCATAGCTAATTGATAGGCCTCCTTATATAAAGGAATAGCCTTCTCTTGATCGCCTAATATTGAAAAATAATGAGCAATTGTGTAAAGATCTTCTATTACTAGCTCTATTTTTTTGGCTGTACGATGTTCTGCCAATAGCTCAAACCAAATAGGTAAATATTGTTCATGTAATCCATTCTTGTTTAGTAATGAGGCTTTTATCTTTTTTATTTTCCACTCATCCTCTTGCGAAAATGAATAATCAACTTCCAGTTTGTCACATAATCGAATACCTTCCGTCGCAGCATCAAATACTCTCTGATCTGATAATTTTTTGTATAATTCAAGTAATTGTAATAATATCTTCTTTTTTTCTTTTTTTGAAGCAAGAGGTAAACTCTCAAATAAAAGAGCTTTTTGTTTTAACAGTCCATCTATTTCTTCTCCATCTCTACAGGCTATCCTATACAAAATTGCCACCTGTTGATGAGATGGTAATTTATGTACGTCCTGCAGTAAAGAGTCAAATGATAAAGAGATGATAGGAGTTACGTCCAATTCTTTGTTTAATAAATGGGCTCTATCCTGATTTTGATTAGTACAACCTATATATATAAAGACAAGAAGAAATAGATGGTATGTTTTCATTTTCTTCATTAAGTCAAGACGATAGCTTCTGAGGCACAAGCATTTTCGCAATCACCACACCAACTACAACGAAATTGATCAATAATTATGATTTTCTTATTTTTAACATCGAGTAATCCAAGTTTACAAGCATCTATACATTCACCACAGACTGTACACTTTTTATAATCGATAGTCCATTGGGTTATTGGTGTATCCTCTGAGGATTCTTTTATTTTCCCTTCATTGTTTTTCATTATACTAATGTTTTAAAATTGTTAGACAAAATTACATATTCTATTTAAAATAGCAAACCGATACGGACTTCTATTTTTTGAGAATTTTCACGAATGACATATTGAGGAATGCACTCAAGATTAAAGCCTGCACGAATAAACCATGCAAAAGGGACTGATCGTGTATAAGTAATGGAAGCATTCATTCCCCAACGTGACATCGTTTCATAATCGAATACTTGTTGTAATCTGTTGCGATTTTGCCACAATGGAATTTCAGGAGCATTTTCTCCTGATTGTAGTTGTTTTTCATTGAGGATTGATCCTCCTCCTGTTCCATATTCTCCCCCCAAAGAGAGATCAAGCAACGCATTAGGTAATAAAAAATTCCGAACAAATGTGGCATGAACTGTAAACCGATGGATCGGTTGTGTGAATTTAGCCGGATAAAATAGCAATGCACTTTCTGCTTGATAATAGCTGATCCCTGAAAAAATAGAGAAACGAGGATGCCATGCGTCACGTAATTGATCATACTCATAAGTCAGTGCATACCGGCTTGTACGCCGAGTAGAACGAAGCAATTTTCCATCCGATTGCCAGGTATCCGATTCAGTCTGGTGCTGCAACGGATCATAGTTATTCACATGGCCAAAGGTTGCCTGCCATACCCATTCATGTCGGAAAAGGGGAGAAACTCTTTGAAGTTTTCCTTTATAGTCTATTTGCCAGATGTTTGATTCTCCTTCTTTGCGATTTTGTATACGGTTACTCTCAATGACTTGATTTATAACACTTCCGTCCATTTCTTGAAATAGTTTAAAAGGACCACGATTGAATCCTAACTGCAAAGAACCACCTACTTCCCGACCAATATAATACCAGTTTACATTTTCACCTACAGATAAGGTTTTAAAGTATCCGAGTGGATAAGCTGCCAGGACTGGATAAGCTGTATGGCTTCCCATATTTTGATAATTCACAGTTTCCTTTCGATGTGTGTAAAGAAAAGAAGCTCCCAACTGTAAATCTCTATACATATATCCCATTCCCGGAGTGAATTGCCATTCCATCCATTGATTCTTATTGCGCGGGTCAATGTCTTTGGCTGTAAGTTGTACCTGATAGGCTGCTTTTGCTCCTAGTAACCAATGCTGGTGAACCGGTAGAGAGAAACCTGCTGCCAATTGATATTGTTCCGAACGTTGTTTTCCACTTATAGAGTCACATAAGTTTATGGCCTGCCAATGATCACCGGTCATTCCATTCCAGTTTTGTTCCCCATTTTGATATTGTGTATAACCGATCTTGCCATAAAGAGAAACTTTATTCACCGTCTGGAACGATTCGCTATACACTGAATAAATACTAGTTGAAGCCGGTATACTGACATTTCCCAGATTCCCATTATGATAACTATAGCCTGCTTCCGCCACAGAAAAAGAACGGAAGCGATTGAATGATAGTCCTACTGGATTGTTGGCTGCTAACCAGTTATTATGCTTGTATATTTCCCGGATAGAAGGAATATGCAGCGTGTCGGTTTGAGCAGAAACCATCGTGGATAACGAAAATAAAAATCCGAACAGTACTTCCTGGCTTCTCATAGCACTATTTTGTTTTGAGTGTAGCAGTCGTTACTTCTATATCTTCAGCTGAATTGTTCGTATCCTGATAAACTGTGTGTCCATCAGTCGTACCTGTTTTCTTACGGATAATAGACCTGCCTGAATAGCGATCACCAGGGATATAACATTTTCCATTGTCGAGTTCGTTAGGTACTCGCTTGGGAGAATTTGCATCCTTTACACATTCAATGCAGTCGATGACCCATTCTTTGGGAACCATCAGATAACGTTTCTCCTGATTCGAAGCATTCGGGCGTGGTTCGCGGTTCTCCGGGTCTAACACATATTCTTCCGGAGAATCCTGTAGACTGAATACCATAAATGTAGGACCGTTAACGGGGAGTGCATACATAACCAGTAAGGGATTCAGGTTTGCAAGCAATGTCATCGGTTTAACACCGGCTGTAATATTCTGACGCTCAAGACTGACATCCCAAAATCCCCAATCAACACCGGACAGATCGACGGAATTGGCATGCTGAAACTCCCCACCTGTATGATCTATGGCATTTGTTGCTATGGTCGTTTCTTCTCCTGGAGCTAAAGGATACTCTTTTCCACTCCCGGGGAATTGCCAGGTCAGATCATTTACCGGAATACGTTTCATTTCTGTATATGCCATCCAGGGTGATTCAAGGTTATTACCAGGGTCTACTACGCCGACACACAAACCATCCAGATAAATAGTTTGATCTGAATTATTATACAGAGTTATATACTGGTCAGCTTGATAATTTTCATAATACCCTTTACATCCGCCAAAGTAAATCTCTTTAATCACAAGGGCATTAGTTTTAGCTTGTGATAAAGGAAGTTCTATAATATCCGGTGTTTCTCCCTGATCTGGTAATAGTGCTAATGATTCTATCCTTCCGCTAAAAATTAATCCGGCATTTGTTTGATGGTGTACGGAGGCGGAGTAATAACCAGGTTCTACATCGAGAGAGGCTTGTCCTGTCGAAGAACAATGCAAAGAGTACACGGTTCCCTGATCTTTATTTGTGAGCGTTACTTTCATTTCCTCATAAGGTAATGCAGTATAACCATCAGGAGGTAACAATTGGATATGAACGGAATAAGACTGATCTTCACTTTCCGAGCAGGATGCTAAGGCTAAAATTAAAACGAGTAATAAATAGGATACTTTTTTCATTCGATATTTGTTTTTTATGTAAATAATCAATCAAAACCGAATCGCTATCTCGGCTCCGTAATACAAACCGGGATTTTGAATCGTATATTGTTGCGTACTACAGGTATATTTTTTTGGATTCGATTGCGTAAAATTGTTGGCGCAAAAAGCAACCGACACATAACGACCTATCTCTTTTGTTACCCGAAGATTCAACAAAAAATAAGGGCCGAACGAATCCGTCAAAAATGCAGTTGGCGTGCCTGTAGTCAGTACCAGATCTGCAAAACGTTTGTCATTTGCCATTTCTGGGGTGAAAAGATGCTGTACACCTTCACTATCCATATAATATACCGGATTGATACGTTTCTGGTGTTCAGTATCTGTCATTGGATCTCCATCTATACGGTTTCCGTTATCGTCGATCAGATAAACGGGATTATTGTAATTACTTTCCATACCCCGACGTTGTTTATCCATCCATACGGCTTGTAATGTCAAAGTGGTAATCAGTCCTATGCGGGGGAGCTGAGTGATGAACTGGAAACGGGTACTGAATTGTTGCCATACTTTGAGATTGGCAGCGAAACTATTTGTTTCGTAAATACCGACATACGGATATGGTTTACCGTTTACTTCTATCTGAGGATATCTGGCAGAAAGTGCAGTGTTTTTTTCATGTAAGTTCAGATAACTTCCACTGATAAATAACGAAGTATGTAAAAGATCCCAATGCCCCATGTCGAATGTATATTCTATACCTTGTTTCAACTGTTCAATACCATTATCCGGAGAGGTATAGGTTGCAAAGGTTGTATAAGTAGTATAGGGGAGAGGCTGTCCGTTATTTATCACACCATCGGACGTTAATTCGGGATGCTCGCCTTTGCTGAATAACGGATCATAACGACGGTATGTAAAAGGTTCAACTTGTTCCGATGTACTGAATCCGTTCCGGAGGTGTTCCCGGAACCATACGATATCGGCTTCAACTTGTCCTATTTGCAGGTTAAGTCCTAGTTCTAATTTTTGGTTCACAGGCAAGCGCAGCTTCGGGTTGAACGTACGGTCTGTTGCAAAAGTATGCATCACAGTCAGGCGTTCACCATTTTCCATATCGTTATAAGTAAAGCAATTTTTGTCGGTATAGGACTTATCCGGATACAGGTAAGTTAATACCGGCATCTTATGCATTAATCCCCAGCCTGCCCGTATACTAAGATGTTTCAACATTGCATCTTTGTTTTGCTCCACCAGAACTTGTTTGAGGTTTATTCGTGGATCGACTGCCGGTGTATAATGGAGTGCCTTTGTTTGGAGTTGGGTGATACGTAAGCCAGCCTGTAATTCCGTTCGCATTTTTCCCATGTGAAAAGAGACTTTGTCTTCTGCAAAAGTTGTATAATGGTTTACAAAAGGAATACTACGGAAAGAACGGCTGCGCACCTGGATCATTTCTAACGGTGGCTGAAGGGGATCGAATACTATACCTGCGCCACGATTGCCTTCTGTACTTATTTCCATTCCTAAAAGAAAGTGATTATATACATTATTATATAACGTATTTCTAAGATTGGCCGTTAGTGATATGTCGGCATATATCGGTTTACCTTCTACCGAAAGATGACTGAAATAATTAGGAGCTAAAAATATTCCTGCCTGTTCACCGGGCTGACGGGTATAAGTAGTGACTTGTTGTGTACCGGAATAATATGTGCTTGATTCATTTTTCTGATAGCCATAAGTTAGTCCGGTACGATATTCCAGATTTGATATCCAGGATTTGTTCAAATTCCACTGACCGTTTGCTGAGAACGAAAGCCCCCGGTTAAAGGCTTTCTGAAATTCACCATCGACCGAATTACGTCCATAGCCTCCTTTATCTCGCATCCAATATCCTCGTAGGTTGAAACGAAGTGATGCCGTAAGGAAATCTTTTGAATGAGCAATTTGAATACCTAACCGTTGAAAAGCCTGTTCCGGTATGCGGGGATCTTGTGCAGAAAGAGCATAATCAGCCCCAAGATGGAGAATGCCGCCATGATTACCGATAGCCATACCTTTACTTATAGAAGCCAGTTTTTCAGTAGCCGTAAAACGTAATCCTACTGTATAGGGTTGTAATCCGGCTTTTGAGTTGACCAATACAACACCACTGGTCGCATCTCCATAACGGGCGGAAGGTATTCCACGTATAACTTCTACCGACTCGATGGAAGCTGGCGACAGTGAACGTATATCGAATCCCGAAAGAACCGAACTGTTAAAGAGACTACTTTGGCCTTCGAGTCCCATTTGCTGCATATTCATATTATTATTCATTCGTATGCCATCCACCAATATGGCAGTTCCCAAAGCATTCGTTGCATTTTCGTATGTAGCACTGCGGATTGTAAAAACGGCAGGTGTGTTCAGGTCAGGGTTGCGGGTAAGTACACCTGGTAATAATTGCGACAGATCAGACAAATCGGTAGCCTGAATATGACGAATGGCATCCTGACCGATCACGGAACTGGTGCCTGGCGTATTTGGTTGGGTGGCAGTAACTATCACTTCCCGAAGACGGATATTAGAGAGGGTATCGGTGGGTATTGTTTTTTCCTGTCCGTTAATGAATAAAGAACATAAAAGAAAGAATATTGCACACCATGTTTTTACCTGACTATATTTGTTCATTCTTGTTGTAAAACTGATAACTGACCGGTATAGTATGTTTTGAGGGGGCAAAATAAGCTATTTTATTTTGTACATTCACCGTCTGAAGTAAAAAAAATTAAAGAATCCTGTATTTATCAACTTTAGTAAGTACATTTGCATTCAACAAATTCATGATGCCATTACTACTATTTAAGATATTAGTTATTTGTACCTCTTTACTATCCTGGGTTGTTTTAAGCATTGCCGGGATTTCTTTGTTTCAGTACAATAAGTATAACAAGAAGATCGCTCTTTCGATTGCCATCGTTTCACTACTTTGGTTTGTTTCTACCTATAATAGTTGGTATGAAGGAGTTTTTCTCTTTAGGAAGATTGCTCTTATGCCCACTCTGAACAGTTGGGCACTTACGTTACTTACTCCCTTGTTTTATCTGTATTTTTGTATTCAGAATAGTGATAAATCATTGAATACACGGCTGTGGATACGACATTTACTTCTTCCGGGAATACTGGCGGGTATATATATTGGAATGATACTTTTCAATCCGGTACCTGATATGCTGATTTATAATTGGTCAGAATTCGAACTTAATTGCCCGGCCTGGTGGATTTCCTTCCGTATCGGTTGCTACTTGCTTTTGATCATACAACTGTTTGTTTATGTACCGAGACTCTCTGATATGAGTAAGGAAATAAGCGATAAAAACATGTATCAAATAAGATTCTTTAAAAGAGAATTATTATATATTTTAAGTTTTTACATTATCTCTGTTGTGAGTATGCTTACTCCCTGTTATATTTGTAATATTCTATATAATTTGTCTGTTACTCTGACGGCTGGATATTTTTTGAGACAATCGGTCTTTTATAGAACTATAAAATACAAAATAGCATTTTCGTTGCAGCCTCACTTAAACACAAGACAAGAAGAGAAAACAGATATTATTATCCTCTCTCCACTGGAAGAAGAACAATTAGCCAAGCATTTAAAAAGGATGTTGAATAATCCTGATCTGACACTCAAAATGCTCGCTCGTGAAGTAGGAAAGAATGCAACGATATTAAGCCGTTACTTCAATCAACAATTAGGGGTCCGCTTTTCAGATTATGTGACAGCCCGCCGTTTGGATGAAGCGGAAGTCTTACTAAAGGATACGGATATGACTGTAATTGAGATTTCGGAGCTGGTAGGCTTTCAGACTTCGTCCACATTTTATCAGGCTTTCAATGCCCGACACAATCTCCCTCCTTCTCAATGGAGAAAGAAAATGAATGTAGAACTTTGAAGTTTGTATTCTGAAATCGTTTATTATTATTCTGAAATCATAAAATTTAAGACTCTATTTATTGCGTTAAGTTGCTGTTAAATAGTATAATATGATTATGTTGAAATAAAAATCCTTTCGTTGTTAACACATATTGTTTCTAAGCTACATTTGCATATGTAACCTAGGTCGTAAGGCCTATAAAAATGAAACAATATGAATACACCTAATTTGGAAGAACAGACCATTCAGGAAGCTGCTGTCGATACATTGAGCAACGCGGATCAAATTGTATCGGATAGTATATTTATTAAAATACAGGAACATTTCCGCAGAATATTATTTAAAGATATTCTTTATATAGAAGCATCTGGCAGTTATTGCAATGTCTATTTGCAAGGCGGTTCTAAGGTCACGGTTGCATATACGTTAACCGACACTATGCAGCATTTGTCAAATAGCCTTTTCATTCGCGTACACCGTTCTTTCATTGTTAACATAAAACATATCACAGCTTATATCGGTAATATATTTTATGTGGGTGAGCATGTGATACCCATCGGTAGACAATATAAAAAAGAGGCATTATCCCATCTTAATATCTTAGGAATGATCAGTTAATTATAGTAATAATTTATGATGCAATAAATGAAATCATCTATATTGACTCTGCTTGTTTTGCTATTATTTTCTCCTGATTATATATATTCGGTAGAGTCCGATATAATGTCAGGGAATTTTGATAGTCTGCGTTATCGTTTATCTCAAAGCGATAGCACAAAGAACACACCGCAACAATTAGAAATTATACAGAGTTGTATCCATTTTAATAACAATGAGATTAGTAAAGGACTTCACCATGCTTCAAAAGCATTAAAATATGCCCGTAAAGCTGGAGATATAGACATTGAATTACTATCCTTGCAGATGCTTTGTAATGGATACAGCCTGCAAAAAAACGAAAAGGAATTTTCTTATTATACACGTCAATTAAAAGAGGAACAAAAACAGACAATTATAAGGTTACAGGATACAGTCAAGTGTTATCGGATTTATTGTATTATTTTATTAATATACTCCATTTTATTATCAGGTTTTATATACTATCATTATTATCGTTT
>OGIE01005770.1_pt1 | contig 10094 bp, 6 predicted proteins | sample 1571581 | NCBI WGS metagenome assembly OGIE01 (sample SAMEA2582021, study PRJEB24529) | metagenome | biome: Human gut stool | place: China | collected 2011
ACACTTGATTCTTACTTTTTACACAACCTCCCGGGAGGAGGAGAATTGAGATAGTACTACTTATCATTAGCTTCATTTCTGAGCAGTTTTGAATGAATTCCCTAATAAATTACTTTGTGATAAAAAAAATCGTTGACGAACTGATTTCGTCAACGACTCGTCAGGAAATGAGGCGAAGCTTCTCTTTATTGACAAATGCTTCATAGGCTTCTATATACCTCTTATAGTTACTCACCAGATTTTCGGGCTGTGCATCCACATCCAGCATCGAGGCAAGGAAAATCGCATATTCCTTCTTATCGCCACCCCTGTGCTTTTGATAATGAAAGAAAAGACCGTAAAGCACCTCTACATACCCTTTCAGGATTTTCACCTGGTTCTTGTGAGCCAGTGAAATCTGGCCGCTCTGCAAAAAAGACAGGAAATCATTTTCCAGCCACTGAACATGTTCGGAACTCATCAGATAGCCCCCTCTGGGGCCGGGTACTTTGTACAGAAATGCCAGGAGTGTATGCACTTCGCCCATATCGGGCAACTGGACTGCCAATGGACGCGAAAGCGGAATTGAAAGTTTCTCGTCGGACGAAATAGATATGAACGGACGCGAATAGTTCTGTTCGTAAAGCTCCTGCCTGCTCTGTAGGTAGCTGCGTAGCATGCGGGGAAGACTTGCCTCGTACGCAACAAGTGGACTCAGGAATCCCAGACAGGGCTCATTCAGCTTTCTGAAAGTCCACTGCGAAGCCCCCCGACCCTCGTTGTAATGCAAATGACCGGCATACTGATCGTTGCACAGGTCGTTCAGACAAGTCCTCATCCATTGCTCGTCAACAAGCTGACTGTAAGGAATCCTATCATCGGACCGGCGACTGCTGCGAAGAAGGAAAAGGAAATTCTCAAGCGCCACAACACCCTGCCACAGACAGGCTTCGGTATGCGAATACAGCTTGTTCCCGGCAAGCAGTGCCACCAAATCATCATAAAGTTGCATAGCATCTGCCTCACACTTTTCTGTGATATCCATACTGACCAAACGCTTCACCCGATTTCCGGCCTGCAGAATATCATACTTCAGTACCTCACACTCGTGGACAGGATGAAAGTAACGGGCATCGTTGAACAGATACCGATAACCCATATAATCAGCACTCTGCAACAAATGCCCGAAATTTATAGTCAGTTCCAGATATAGTGAAGCCAATGCCCCCTTCAACTGTCCGCACAATTCAGCCGAAAGCCCTCTGCGAGAGGCTTCGTCCACCCATACCCCGGTGTCGTACACCTCTTCAAGCACTTCGCACAGCAACAGACGCGCATCAGTGTCGGAACGCAACTGGCTGATTCTCTCTTTCAGCAACAATTTCAACCACCGGGCCTCGGCACGAAGAAGGGCACTGTAGAAACGATAGCAAACAGTGGGTTGCTCCTCGCAATAAAGTACATTCAGGGTATACTCCATCTCTTCCACCCTCAAGCGGCAGAGGGCAGCAGTGGCATTGAAATCCGGGAAATGGGATGCCGACGGTAGGAAATCAAAAGAAGGGTAAGGCAGGTCAACGTGCCAATCGGATAATATTTCCCTCAACCGCCCCGTCAACTCGTCCGACGCCCCCGGCAAATCTTCCAGCTTCCACGTGGCTTGCTGAAGCCGCGCAGAAATGTAATGCTGCCCCTCCAAACTGGAAGGGGACAATGCACCACTGAAGATGGCGATGGTCAAAGGAGTAAACATAAGATACGATTTTGAGGCTCTTCATTTTAGTTTAACAGGTTAATAATCAGTAGTTCTGCCTTTCTCCAGATACTCATCAGCACAGGGATGACCCCAATCGTTCTTATAGGTTGCATGAGAAGAGAGTGTTGCAAATGTAGTAAACAGTTAATAAATATGCAATTACCTTACGTTAATCATTTCTAAATGCCGACATTTTGTAGGATTTTCAGGGTGGATGGCTGATCTTTACTAAAGAAAGCAAAACGAAGCAACGCTTCGACACAAAAAATAGGCAAGCTTATTTTGTACTACTTTCAGTTTGCATTATCTTTGCACCGAAATGAAACGAACCATCCTTTTACTGATTATAAGCGCGTTTTGTGCCATCGGTCTGAAAGCCCAACGCGCCGATTCCATCCGCATCAGCCTGCTGACGTGCGCATCGGGCGGAGAGATATATTCCCTTTTCGGACATACCGCCATCCGCTACGAAAACTATACGCAAGGCATCGATGCAGTTTTCAATTACGGTATGTTCAATTTCAATGCCCCCAACTTCATCTTCCGCTTCGCCCTGGGAGAAACGGATTACCAATTGGGAGTGACAAGCTACGAACGCTTTGCCGAAGAATACGACTATCTGGGACGGGACGTCTGGCAGCAGACACTCAACTTCACCCAAGACGAAAAGGAACATCTGGTTCGCCTGCTCCAGGAGAACTACCGCCCGGAGAACCGCGTGTACCGCTACAACTTCTTCTACGACAACTGTGCCACCCGCCCACGCGACCAAATTGAGAGCGCCATCGACGGCTCCCTGCAATATACTGACAATATGACCGAAAACAACACGGGAGTCTCTTTCCGTGACTTGCTGCATAAATATAGCGAAGGCCACCCTTGGTCGCGCTTCGGCATGGACATGTGCATGGGCAGCGAAGCCGACAAGCCCATCAACCGGAGACTGATGATGTTCATCCCTTTCTACGTGCAGGAGTACTTCAATACAGCCCAAATCGTAAATAAGGAAGGCCAGGCCCGTCCGTTGGTATCCGCCGAAGAGAAAATAGTAGTGACCGGACTGACAGATGCCGACCACCGCTCCGGAGGCATCACCCCGATGCAGGCTTCCCTACTGCTGTTCATCGTGGTGACAGCCGTCACCATTTATGGCATACGGCACCAGAAGACTCTTTGGGGAGTGGACTTACTCTTGTTTTTCTGCGCAGGAGTGGCCGGATGCATCCTTGCTTTCCTCGCTTTGTTCTCCCAACACCCGGCAGTAAGCCCCAATTACCTGCTATTTGTATTTCATCCTCTGCACTTGTTTTGCCTCCCGTGGATGATAAACAAGGTGAGAAAACGGCAGAAAAGCAGGTACATGGTAGCTAATTTTATCGTTTTAACACTTTTTATACTGCTTTGGGCGATAATACCGCAAAGATTTGACTTAGCTGTATTACCTTTGGCACTTTGTTTGCTGGTACGTTCAGCAAGCAATCTTGTTTTGACATCGAAAAAGAGAGAAAAGAGATAAATGAAAAAGGGACTGATTACTTCCATACTCGCACTAACATTCACCGGTCTGCAAGCGCAACCGTTGCCCACCGCCCCGAAACTGGTGGTGACGCTGACGATTGACCAGTTGCGCACCGATTATATGGAAGCATTTTCGTCCTTATACGGAGAGAAAGGTTTCAAGAGGCTGATGCGCGAAGGAAAGGTGTTCTACCAGACCGAATTCCCCTTCAACGGAGCAGACCGCGCTTCCGCCATTGCTGCCATCTACAGCGGCACAACGCCCTCAATGAACGGCATTATATCCCGACATTGGATGGACATCAATACGCTGCGCCCGGTGAACTGCGTGGACGACGCCGCTTTTATGGGCAACTTCACCGACGAAAACTCCTCTCCCTCACAACTACTGACTTCCACTATTGCCGATGAACTGAAGATAGCCACCCGAAACAAAGGTCTGGTATACGCCATCGCCCCTTCACGCGACGCAGCCGTGCTGGCTGCCGGACACTCCGGAAACGGCGCTTTCTGGCTGAACGAAAACACAGGCAAGTGGTGCAGCACTACATATTACAGCGAGTTCCCGTGGTGGGTGAGCCAATATAATGAAAAGAAGTCACCCGATTACCGCATCCGCGACATGGTGTGGGAACCCGTACACCCAATCACTCGATATACTTTCCTGCCGGAATGGCGGGACCAAGCTTTCAAATATAAATTCGACAGCGAACGGATTAATAAATTCCGCCGGCTCATTACCAGCCCCTTCATCAACGACGAGGTGAATCTGCTGGCAGAAGAGCTGCTGGATAAAGGCACTATTGCAAAAGACGAAATTCCGGATTTGCTGGCACTGACCTATTATGCTGGAAACTATAACCATAGGAGCACGCAGGAATGTGCCATGGAGATGCAGGATACCTATGTACGCCTGGACAACAGCATCGCTTCCCTACTCGACCTCATCGACCGCAAAGTAGGCCTGCACAACGTGCTGTTCTGCATCACTTCCACCGGGTATGCCGACGCCGAAGCTCCCGACCTTGCCCTCTATCGCATCCCGGGCGGAGAGTTCCACCTGAACCGCTGTGCCACGTTGCTGAACATGTACCTCATGGCTACGTATGGCGAAGGGCAGTACGTAGAGACTTATCATAACCAGCAGATTTATCTTAACCATAAACTCATAGAGAACAAGCAGCTGGATTTAGCGGAGATACAAGACAAATCCGCCGATTTCCTGATACAATTCAGTGGGGTGAATGAAGCGTATTCCGCCCATCGCCTGTTGCTGGGTCCCTGGTCGCCCCAAATTGAACTTGTACGAAATGCTTTCCATCGCAAACGCTCCGGCGACCTGCTGGTAGACGTATTGCCGGGCTGGACTATTGTAGAAGAAAATGTCACCGACAATCGCGTAGTGCGACATGCCGATGTCCCCGCTCCGCTCATCTTCCTGGGTGGTGGAGTGAAACCCGAAACCATACGGGTTCCTGTCAATATTACCCGCATAGCTCCTACCCTGTCAAGTGCGATGCGCATCCGCGCCCCGAATGCTTGCACAGCTACTCCGCTAAACTTCTGATTAGAGAGCTAAGAGCTGAAAGTTGAGTGTTTTACTCAAAAAACAATTCGCAAACTTCTCGTAAATCAGCATTTTAATGTAACTTTGTCCCCGTATTCGGGATAAAGTTATACCTGAATCAATTTAGTAAATAATAATAAAAACAGATATATAATGGGATTTAATGAATTATTAAGCTCGATTTTCGGCAACAAATCCACACGCGACATGAAGGAAATTCAACCGTGGGTAGACAAAATCAAAGCCGCTTACCCGGAAGTTGCCAAACTCGATAACGACGCCCTACGCGCCAAGACAGAAGAACTGAAAACCTACATCTACAACTCCGCCACCGAACAGCGCGCCAAAGTAGAAGAGCTGAAAGCAGGTATCGAGGAAATCGAACTGGAAAACCGTGAAGAGGTTTTCACGCAGATAGATAAGATAGAAAAGGACATTCTGGAAACCTACGAGAAAGCACTCGACGAAGTGTTACCCGTAGCCTTCTCTATTGTGAAAGAGACTGCCAAGCGTTTCTCAGAAAATGAGGAAATCGTAGTTACAGCTACCGAGTTCGACCGCCACCTGGCTGCCACGAAAGACTTCGTACGCATCGAGGGCGACAAAGCAATCTATCAAAACCACTGGATGGCAGGCGGCACGGAAGTCACCTGGAACATGGTGCACTATGACGTGCAGCTCTTCGGTGGTGTGGTATTGCATAAAGGTAAGATTGCCGAAATGGCAACGGGTGAAGGTAAGACCTTAGTGGCTACCCTCCCGGTATTCCTCAACGCCCTGACCGGAAACGGTGTGCATGTGGTGACCGTGAACGACTACCTGTCAAAACGTGACTCCGAATGGATGGGACCGTTGTATATGTTCCACGGCTTGAGCGTGGATTGCATCGACAAGCACCAACCCAACTCTGACGCACGCCGTCAGGCATATCTGGCAGACATCACGTTCGGTACGAACAACGAATTCGGTTTCGACTACCTGCGTGACAATATGGCCATCAGCCCGAAAGACCTCGTACAGCGCCAGCACAACTATGCCATCGTCGATGAGGTGGACTCCGTATTGATTGACGATGCCCGTACGCCGTTGATCATTTCCGGTCCTGTGCCGAAAGGTGAAGATCAGTTGTTCGAACAACTCCGCCCGCTCGTAGAGCGCCTGGTGGAAGCTCAGAAAAAACTGGCTACCCAATATCTGGCCGATGCCAAGCGTCTCATTGCTTCTAATGACAAGAAAGACCAGGAAGAGGGTTTTCTCGCCCTGTTCCGCAGTCATAAGGCATTGCCTAAAAACAAGCCTTTGATTAAATACCTGAGTGAGCAAGGCATCAAAGCCGGTATGCTGAAGACTGAGGAAATCTACATGGAGCAGAACAACAAACGTATGCACGAAGCAACCGACCCGTTGTACTTCGTCATCGAAGAAAAACTGAACAGTGTAGACCTGACAGATAAAGGTGTGGACTTGATCACCGGTGACTCGGAAGACCCTACCCTCTTCGTATTGCCCGACATCGCCGCACAACTCTCCGAACTGGAAAATGAAACACATCTGACTGACGAAGAACGTCTGGCTAAGAAGGACGAACTGATGACCAACTATGCCATCAAGTCAGAGCGTGTGCACACCATCAACCAGTTGCTGAAAGCATACACCATGTTCGAGATCAATGATGAGTACGTTGTTCTCGACGGTCAAGTGAAGATTGTGGACGAGCAGACCGGACGTATCATGGAAGGTCGCCGCTACTCCGACGGTTTGCACCAGGCCATCGAAGCCAAGGAAAACGTAAAAGTGGAAGCTGCCACGCAGACATTTGCCACTATTACATTGCAGAATTACTTCCGTATGTATCACAAACTCTCGGGTATGACCGGTACTGCCGAAACGGAAGCAGGTGAGTTGTGGGACATCTACAAGTTGGACGTAGTGGTAATCCCCACCAACCGCCCCATTGCCCGTAAAGACATGAACGACCGCGTTTACAAGACGAAACGCGAGAAATATAAAGCAGTTATCGAAGAAATCGAACAGTTGGTGCAAGCCGGACGTCCCGTTCTGGTAGGTACTACATCAGTAGAAATCTCCGAAATGCTGAGCAAGATGTTGACTATGCGCAAGATTGAGCACAACGTCTTGAATGCCAAATTGCACCAGAAGGAAGCAGACATCGTAGCGAAAGCCGGTTTCAGCGGAACAGTAACCATTGCTACCAACATGGCAGGTCGTGGTACTGACATCAAGCTGAGCCCGGAAGTGAAAGCTGCGGGTGGTTTGGCCATCATCGGTACCGAGCGTCATGAATCCCGTCGTGTAGACCGCCAGTTGCGCGGACGTGCCGGACGTCAGGGTGACCCGGGTTCTTCCGTGTTCTTCGTGTCACTGGAAGACGACCTGATGCGTCTGTTCTCTTCCGACCGCATCGCAGGTGTTATGGACCGCCTCGGCTTCAAGGAAGGCGAAATGATTGAGCACAAGATGATTTCCAATTCCATCGAACGTGCACAGAAGAAGGTGGAAGAAAACAACTTCGGTGTACGTAAACGCTTGCTGGAATATGATGACGTGATGAACAAGCAGCGTACCGTTGTGTACACCAAACGCCGTCATGCCCTGATGGGTGAACGTATCGGTATGGATATCGTCAACATGATTTGGGACCGCGTTGCCGCTGCCGTTGAAGCACCCGACTACGAAAACTGCAAAATGGACTTCCTTCAGACACTTGCCATGGAGGTTCCTTTCAGCGAGGAACAATTCCGCAATGAAAAGAAAGAGAAGCTTACAGACAATGCCTTTAATGCGGCAATGGAACTGTTTAAACAGAAGACGGACCGCATGGCACAAATTGCTTATCCGGTCATCAAGCAGGTTTATGAGACTCAAGGACATATGTATGAGAATATCCTTATCCCCATTACGGACGGTAAGCGCATGTATAATATCTCCTGTAGCCTGAAAGCCGCTTATGAGAGCCAGTGTAAGGAAGTGGTGAAAGCTTTTGAAAAGTCAATCCTGCTGCACGTCATCGACGAATCATGGAAAGAAAACCTTCGTGAACTCGATGAGCTGAAACATTCTGTGCAGAATGCAAGTTACGAGCAGAAAGACCCGTTGTTGATTTACAAACTGGAGTCTGTAAATCTGTTCGACGCAATGGTCAACAAAATCAATAATCAGACTATCTCTATCCTGATGCGCGGACAGATTCCGGTGCAGGAGCCGCAGGAAATACGCCAAGCTGCTCCCGAACAAAAACAGGATATGAGCAAGTATCGCGAACAGAAAGCAGACCTGAGTGACCCGAATCAACAGGAAGCCGCCCAGCACGACACGCGCGAAGTAAAGCGTGAACCGATGCGTGCGGAAAAGACCGTAGGACGTAATGACCTTTGTCCTTGCGGAAGCGGTAAGAAGTTCAAGAACTGTCATGGAAAGAATGTGTAATCAGTGATTAAGTCTTAGTGATTAGTGATAAGTATGCTAATCACTAAACGCTAATCACTAATAAAAGCCTCAAACGGTTAAAAACTGTTTGAGGCTTTTATATATCCATACAAAAGCGTATTTTTGTTATTCTTAGATAAAGAAGAAGCTTATGACCAAATATTCATACTCCCTATTAGTCTGCTGCGCTATACTCTTTGGTGGTTGCCAAAGCATAGAGCAACTGTCCATTGACTATATGTTGCCGGCGGAAGTCAGTTTCCCGGCCAGCCTGAAACGTGTAGCTGTGGTAAATAATATGCCACCTATCCCGGACAATCAGTTGATTGTAGAAGAAGCTGATGAGAAGACAAAAGACAAGACAGAAGTAGCACGTAAGACGACCTACTTCAACGGGGATTCCAAAACCGCCACAGAATCACTGGCCGAAGCACTTGCTCATGAGAATTACTTCGATGAAGTCGTCATTTGCGACTCCGTCCTGCGCGCCAATGACATGATTCCACGCGAAAGTACACTTAGCAAAAACGAAGTGGAAAAACTTACCGAAAGCCTGGATGTGGACTTCCTGATAGCCCTGGAAAATGTACAGATACGTTCTCTTCGCAAAATTGAGTATTTGCCGGAGTGGGGAGCATATGTAGGCACCCTCGACGTTAAAGTGTATCCTACTGTAAAAGTGTATCTGCCCAAGCGAAGCGGCCCGATGGTAACCGTCAACGCCAATGACAGTATATTCTGGGAACACACGAGCGCTAATATGGCTTTAGCAGGCTCAGGTCTCATTACCGATGAAGATATGCTGAAAGAGGCGTCTGAATTTGCAGGTACTGTTCCTGTCAAGCACATACTGCCATACTGGACCACAGCTTCCCGCTATCTGTTTACGGGTGGTTCTGTGAATATGCGCGATGCTGCCGTTTTTGTTCGCGAGGACAATTGGGAAAAAGCAATCGAGCTTTGGAAGCAGACTTATGAAAAAAAGAAAAAAGGAAAGCAGAAAATGTATGCCGCCTACAACGTAGCTTTAGGGTATGAAATGCAGGACAGCCTCTACAAAGCCGAAGAATGGGCATTGAAAGCACAGAAGGAGGCATATGACATCGATAAAATAGAAGAGAAGAAAAATCAAGTCAATGTAGATTTCAGCGATGTCCCCAACTACTTTACAGTGACCCGTTATTTGAATGCATTGCAGGAACGAAAGGAAGGGATGACCCGTCTGAATGCCCAAATGCAACGATTTAACAACGATTTTTAATCAAATGATGTGGGAGTAATTGTTTTTTTTATACCTTTGAACATCCATTAAGAAAGAATATCTATTATGAAACTGAGCCAAGCATCCTTATCGCTCCTCGAAACGACTATTAAACAAGCAGTCGACAAGTACACTTGCGGCTGTGAGCAAACCATTGTGACCGACATCCATCTGCAAGCAAACCAAAATTCCGGTGAATTGACTGTATTTGATGATGAAGACGAAGAATTGGCAAACATAACCATTGAAGAATGGCTGACTTATGACGGAGACGACTTCTATGAAAGTGTGGAACGCACTCTTGTCAACTTACTCAATAATCTGAAGAATAGCGGTGACTTCGACAGACTGACGATTCTGAAACCTTACTCATTCGTACTGGTAGATGACGAAAAAGAAACAGTCGCCGAGTTATTACTAATGGATGACGATACACTGCTCGTGAATGAGGAACTGCTGAAAGGACTGGATGAGGAGTTGGACGATTTTCTGAAAGATTTATTGGAAAAATAGGCACTATAAAATATTTTGTGTAAATGGAAATACGGGATTCAAGTTTGAGTCTC
>OGIE01005775.1_pt1 | contig 10078 bp, 8 predicted proteins | sample 1571581 | NCBI WGS metagenome assembly OGIE01 (sample SAMEA2582021, study PRJEB24529) | metagenome | biome: Human gut stool | place: China | collected 2011
TTCCTTGTTTTCTTTCAAGATTGCGAACGAGCCTAGCGAGTTTCGCAATTACCTAATTTATACTTTTAGCGATGCATCAACTTGTTACACACATTTACAAGTCAAATTTCTTCTATGCTTTACACTTGTTCTCCATAACTTCACTCCAAAATAATCCAACAGGAATTCTGGAAAAGCACTCAAAACAAACACCCTCTGTCTCTCAGCCTTTTTCTTTTCCATCACATATATTTCACTTGGTGTCACTTTACCGGAATATTGTTCATACTCCATCGTATCAGGTGTCTCACAAAGACATGATACTTTCATCACGAACACATCAATAATATCCTTCCATGCATCAATGTCATATTCTTTAAAATGAGGATTATATGCTCTAACCGCTGAAGCATTCTTATAATTATCAAGTTCCTTTATCGCTACAAAGCAATCTACTCCATTGCCACATTTTCCCGGTTCATAATCTCTGAGCGCCTCAACCATTGGATAGCTTATGTATAATTTCCCGTTCTCCGTTTCATTATCAAAGCTTTCCAGCATCTCACATATTACATCCTCCTGTACATCTTTACCCAAATTCGTCTGATGAGCATCATAATCAAAGAAAAGATAAACCTCAGAAAAGTCATCTCTTGATAATCCCATAAGTTGCTTCCTGATTTCGTCATTGCTCTCCCTGAGAACCTCAATGATGTCTGTTTCAAAATCATCCTCTTTCAACTGCTTCCATAACATATAAATATTTTCTCCTGCCGGAAGTGTAATAACTGTATAATTCCTATGGGAAAAGAATATCTTTGAGATATTATCAATAATTTGTGGTTCCCTGACTTCTCCTTCAACTATAAACGCCTTATAGTCTTTATCTGCCACTAAACGCACCTGCCTTATACATTTTCTGGAGATTATGTGCCTGTCGAAGTTCCTTCTCTGTTAATTCAGAAATGGCTTTAATCCTGTTATTTTCAAGCAAAAAGTAACTGTCCGGTCTAAGTAAATCATTGCTCATTAAATCTGTATTATGAGTAGTGGTAAATATTTGAACCCCAGACATCTTTTTCAGATGCCTTTGCACTGACTCCGATAGCTCAAAATGGTAGAATGCATCAAATTCATCAATAAATACAAAGGACGCTTTCTCCATACGGATATACCAATAATAAAACAATGCTAACGATCTGGTTCCAGTAGATGCAATCTTAAAGAAATCCGCATCCTTATTTTCGAAATGACAATAGATCGCTTTTCTTCCATCCACCTCACACCCATACAATTTATAATCAATATCGTTTTCTTTCAGGAACTCTTGAAAATCCTGTACTCTTCCACTGTTCACAATACCTTCTGCAATACCTTCACTTCCATTCATAAATCCTTCATATCCACGACTGTCCAGCGAATAGAACAAAAGCATTCGATCCACAAAATCCATGAATTTCTTAAATGCCTGATTTTGCACATTATCTGTCAGAATAGAATTGTTGTTTACATACTTCACTCGGGAAATAGGACTCTCATTCTTAATAGAAGCATTCAAAGTATCAGAACCCTCTAACAATGTAAATCCATCTCTGGTAAGGAAATCAAAAAAGATAACCTCTTTTCCATCAATTGACAGGCTCTCGCTCTTCAGTGTGTTGACATCGTTTTTACTGTATCGATAAACCACTTCATGCTCATCGAACAAGAACGTATATTCAAATTCAGCAAATGACTTTCTTCCACTCATATTCAGGTAAAAATCATAACTGAGAAGCAATTTTTGCTTTTCTGTAAGATGCGTAATAATATCGAAAATAGCCAATCCCAGGTTCGATTTACCACTACTGTTGATGCCATAAATAATGCCCTTCGTTACACACCCATTTTCTATAATTTCAGAGTTAAAGCTATAGTTACTTGGCGAACCTATATCAAATGTGATTTTATTCTGAAAGCCCTTAAAGTTTTCTACTGAAAATTTTTTTAACATAACAATCACCCTTCTGTCTTTTTCTATATTGTATAATTATCTGCAAAAAAATTCAACTTATTCCGTATTTTTTTTACGGATCAGTTAGGTTTTATCTCTTTCTGTGTCTTCTCAATATTTTTCATTGCCCAACTATATTTTCCTATACACCAAACAACGCCCAACTGCATTTCTACAGTCGGGCCGGGTCTTCGACACTTGCTCAAACCCAAAATCCCTACAAGCCGCAGAAATGCGGTATTTTTTTGTCAAATTTTCTCAAAATATATGTTGTGTGGCGTTGTGTTTTATGTTATAATGAAATATGAAGATTTGGTATGACAGAAAATCCAAGGATCCCACATACTTTATCCAGATGGGGATCCGCAATGGAAAGAAAACAACAACTAAAAATGTTGCCCGTATCGGAAAGCATTCTGAACTTCTAAAGATTACCGATGACCCGCTTGCTTATGCGAAAGAACAGGTCAAAAAATATAATGAGGAGTATAAAAATAAGAACTGCGTATCTTTAGAAATCAAAGTGGATTTTGCTGAAAAGATTAAGGCAACCGGAGACACTGCTTCGCACAGTACCCTCTTAAATATTGGCTACTTTTTCCTGCAGCAGTTTTATCATGATCTGAAAATCGATTCTTTCTTTGAATCCATTACGGCAGATAGGAAAAACGGGTTTGATCCAAACCTGATCAACCGTTTTCTCACTTACTCGCGTATTCTGTATCCGGATTCGAAACTTGGAACGCATCAGAATCTCTGCCGTTTTTATGAACAGCCGGTATTCGATTATGTCCACATTTTACGCACAATGGATATCCTGCAGGAACACTACGATGAGTATATCGCTCACCTTTTTGAGACCAGCTGCCAGCTTGTTAAAAGAGATACTTCGGTATGCTTTTATGACTGTTCCAACTATTATTTCGAGGTCGAAACGGATGATGAGGATTATGTCGATGCAGTAACCGGGGAAACCATCAAGGAACTGCGAAAGTATGGACCATGCAAAGAACATCGTCCGAATCCCATTGTGGAAATGGGACTGTTTATGGACAGGGACGGTATCCCTCTTTCCATGTGCATTACCTCCGGATCAGACAATGAACAGACAACCGCCATTCCCCTGGAAAAACAGCTCACAAAGATGTTTAAAGGGAAAAAATTCATTTACTGTGCGGATGCCGGACTCGGTTCACTGAATATCCGGAATTTCAATTCGATGGGGGGAAGAGCTTTTATCGTTACCCAGTCCATTAAGAAACTTTCGGATACCTTACAGCAGGCTGTATTCAGCGACACGGATTACCATCTGCTTTCTTCCGATGAACCTGCGACCATAAAGGATATGAAGGAATTCGACCAGCATGATCCCAAAAACAAGGATCTGTATAATGACAGGATTTATAAGATTATTCCTGCAGACAAAGCGTTCGATCTGGGGCTGTATGAGGAAAAGACAGGTAAGAACGGCTCTGTCCGTAAAGTGAAGTCAAAAGCGGTTGTACCGCAGAAAATCATTGTTTCTTTTTCGAGGAAAATGATGGAATACCAGCGGTATATCCGTAACCGGCAGATTGAGCGTGCAAAAAAGCTTTTGAAAAATCTGGATCCGGAGACTTACAAAAAAGGACCGCATGATGTCATACGTTTTATCAAACGTACTTCGTCCACAAAATCCGGTGAAAAGATTACGGATCAATATACCATTGATCCGTCCGTTATTGAAGAAGAAGAGAAATATGATGGGTTTTATGCGGTTGCAACAAATCTGGATGATTCTGCCAAAGATATTTTAGAAGTCAGTGCAAACCGCTATAAGATCGAAGACTGTTTCCGGATGATGAAGACAAACTTCTCAGCACGTCCGGTTTTTCATCAGAAACGGGAACGCATCATGGCACATTTTATGATCTGCTACACAGCACTGCTTATTTACCGGCTGATGGAGAAAAAGCTGGATCTGCATGGGACTCATTACACGGCAGATACACTGATAGAGACCATGAAAAGTATGGACGTGGCAAACATCGAGGATATGTGCTACATGTCAACCTACACGAGTTCTGATGCGTTTACTGCCCTGAATGCAATAACCGGGCTTGGTCTGAACAAAAAATACTATCAGCCAAAAGAACTGAATAAAAATAATTTTGAAGTGATATCTCCATACAACATACTTTAAGACATCAAAAGTGGCAGAATCCAAGTAAAATCAAAGGATTCTGCCACTATACTTTTCTTTAAGTGTCGAAGATGGGATTATACAAAAACCTCTTGGCTTTGTCAATGCATTTTACATTATTTTTAAATGGTTATTTTTAAATGTTCCTGCAAAAAGAAATAATTATCGAACGATAAGCTTCTTCCTGTCCCCGTTCATGGCTTTCCTTCTTCTCTCAGTATAAAATTTCATCAAATCTCATATAATTTTCAAGTCAGCTGTCATATATTTTCATATACATTTATCGTAGTATTTCCTATTCTGCACTGACAGAATTGCCGCTTACAGAGTTTCCGCTCACAGAATTACCGCTTACCGTGCTCTGCGTCTTGGCCGTGTTGCCCGAAATACTGTTACCGCTGACTGTGGAGCTGCTCTCCGGTTCCAGATCCGGGAAGGAATAGACCACATTTTCATTATCGTCTGCCACTTCAATGGAATAGCTCTTCGTTACATAACCGGACTTCCGGAAGGTAAGGACGTGTGTTCCTGCAGTCTTCGTGTAAGTAACCGGTGCATAGCCCTTATACAGGTTGTCCTCATATACTTCGGCTCCATCCGGAGTCTGAATGGTAATTGTTGCGCTCTCCTTCTTATCCGAAGCCCAGGAAATATCATTATCCGATACCGAACTCTTGCTCTGGGGCAGATTCAGCTGCAGCTTCAATGGTTCTTCACCGGTAACATCAAAGAACTGACTGACCGTATCATAACCAGAAGCACTGACAGTAAGCTGATGCATACCTACCGGCAGCTTTAAGGTATAAAGCTGATTAATCAGATTGTTATCAACATATACCGAAGCACTTTCCGGTGTGATATCAAAGGTGACCTGTCCACTTTCCGGAACCGGCTTCTCAATATCACCAAGATCCAGTGTCGTAATTTCATCCCGGCGGATCTCCACCTCCCGGCTTTCCTCCAGAAGATCTGTGGTCAGCCGTACCTGATAGCTACCCTCCGGTACAGAAAACAGCATTTCCGGTGAAACCTGCGAAATCACTGTCTGTCCGATCTCAATCCAGCCGCCAACGAAATACTCTTCATTCTTAAGCTCCAGATAGCCATGTCCCCGATCCACGCGGATGCTCAGGACCTCCTGGCCGATCCCCTGCATGGAAATCACATCCTGGCTTATAACCTGCTCCGGCAGAATCTCCTCCTGTCCGGAAAAAACAAGCAGCCGGTCACTTAAGTGGTATTCCTCCTGCCCGACCGTAATCGTCCGGTTCCCGGTATTCATGCTGAATTTCTGGATATCTCCATAATTCCATGAATCCGGACTGATCTGCAAAGATCCCATTTTTTCCATGTTGCTGTTATAGGCAAGCGTCACGATACTTCCCGGAATAAGCTGATCCACAGTCAGCGGACCGCCATACTTATCCGTAAGCACGGTTGCCCCGTCATAGGAAAGTGTTTTTTCTTCCTGCTGATTCAGCTCACAGATTGTAATTGTCTGCGCCTCTTTATCCACACGCTTAACCACTCCGGAAGCACTGGATACATAAATATCCACCGGTTCCTCCTGCGTATTCTCAAAAGAACTCTCAAACGTGGATTCCTGCGCAAGTCCGGTGCTGCTGCATCCCGTTGCAGTCAGACACAATAACGCACACAATACGATGATTTCATTTTGTTTCTTCCCAGATTTCTTCATAAAGTACCTCATATTTCATATCCGCATAACAATTTCCCTGTTGCTCCAGACGGCCTTTTCTATATTGATTATGTGTAGCCATTCAGCCCTGCCCATTCATAAGGTTCCGGATTGTACAGATCTCTGATTAGTTACAAGTATACTCCACGATAATGCTCGAGAAAAGTCTTTTTTTCCTCTTCCAGATCCAGAAGCCGATAAAGCTTCTCCATATTCTTCATCGGTATCCATGCCTTACCTGAATTATAGTAAAAATTGGCTATTTTCCAGAATTTTTCCGGATAGGCGAGTCTTCCATACAGATGAATCTTCTCCGCAGCCGTAAGCGGACGAACCTTCTCATATTCCCCGATCAGCTGAAAAGCCAGCTTTTCCTGCCAGGAGGTTTTCTCCAGGATCTTGCGCAAAAAGAGCCCAAGATCCCTCGTTATATCTCCAATGGCACACTTTTCAAAATTGATCAGAAAGGTCTTTTCCTGCTCTGTCAGAATATTGTGATACTGAAAATCTCCGTGGCAGATCCCCGAAGGTACGGGCTGTGCCGCAAACCTCTGCATTTCCTCTTCAACCTGAAGTGCCTGTTCAAAAAAATAGGTATAATTCTGCATAAGAAGTATTTCAAAATCCGACTTCTGGCTTCTTGTCTTCAGAAAACGCCGGATTTTCTTCAATTCCCTGGTATGACGGTTAAACTCCAATGCAGAATTCTCCGGTATTTCCACAGGTGCATTTTCCTCCTGCCAAAGCTGCGTTCCATGGAGCTGTGCCAATGCCCGGACTGCCTGATTGCAGTTTCCGGAATCCTTCAGATCACATTCCCTGCCGGCAAAATAAGTCTTAAGGACATAGGCCGTTCCGTCAAAGTCCATGGTCAGAAGCTCTCCTTCTTTATTCTTAAGGATCTGTTCAGCCGGAAACTGTTGTCCATGAAGAAGCTCTAAAACCTCATTCTGCAAATAGATTTTGTTTCTTCTTTCGATATATTCTTTAAAAATCAGCATTCCCTGATTTGTTTCACAAAGAATAGCGCCCCGCCCCTTCGTGGTGCGAAGCACTTCTACATCATAATTGTCAAGCAGCGAAACGCATCTGTCGTTCACATTCAATCCCCCTAACCACTGTCATGGTCTATCCTATGAACGATTCCTGCAAAGTATTACTGTTTTGCTGCAGACAATAAATATTCTTTGGTATTTCTGGATGGATCTTCAATCACAAGTGAAAGAAGCTCCTTTAATTTCACACCGACCTGCGGACCCTCCGGAATACCGGCCTCCCGGATCAGATCACTTCCCGTTACCGCAAGCTGCTTCAGTGAAACGCACTCCCTGCTGGCAACGATATCCTCATATATTTCCTTTAATTTTGCCAGATCCTGTTCCTTTTCCTTACGCTTATACATACTCTGTGCCAGCGTATCCGCCTCCCGTACTTCAAACAATAACGGGAAAATATCATCACCAATCTTATTTATCGCCCGGCGCACGCTTTTCCGCGACAGTTCCATACGGACATCATGGTATCTTACCAGATTTGTTACATAATAGATGGATTTATTATCAAACTTAAGCCGCCGCATGATTTTCTGTGCATAAGCTGCTGAAATTTCCGGATGACCGTGGAAATGATTGATTCCGTGCTCATCAGTTGTAATGGCATCGGGCTTCCCTATATCATGGAACAACATTGCAAGACGCAATACCTTATCCGGACGGATTTCACACATGGAATGCAGAATGTGCTCTCCCACTGTATAGCAATGATGGGGATGATTCTGGTTCGTAGTCATGCAGATGTCAAATTCCGGAAGAATGACCTTCGTAATCCCCGTTTCATATGCAATCCGCAGATCATCCGGATGGGGAGAGGTCACCAGCTTTACAAGCTCCGTCTGAATCCGCTCTGCACTGATATTCTTCAGATTCGGTGCAAGTACCCTGATAGCATCCGCCGTCTCGGCTTCAATTTCATATCCGAGCTGTGCAGAAAAACGTACCGCACGCATCATCCGCAGAGCATCCTCCGTAAAACGCTCTATCGGATTCCCTACGCAGCAGATCACCCGCTTCTGAAGATCCCCCGTTCCGTCAAAAGGATCCACCAGTCCCTGTTCGTCGTTGTAGGCCATGGCGTTAATGGTGAAATCCCGCCGTTTCAGATCTTCAATCAGATTTGAAGTAAAAATAACCTCTCTGGGATGACGACAGTCCTCATATTCCCCGTCAATCCGGTAGGTCGTGACTTCATAACCAATGCCATGCAGCATAATCGTTACCGTACCATGCTTAATCCCCGTATCGATCGTATGGGAAAACAGTTCCTTGATCTGCAGGGGCTTGGCCGAGGTCGTAATATCATAATCTTCAGGGATTCTTCCAAGAACCGAATCACGAATACAGCCGCCTACAGCATATGCTTCGTAGCCGGCTTCCGTAATCGTTTTTATGATCTGTTTTACATCTTCGGGTAATTCAATTTGTCTGATTGGACTCATTCTTTTTACCTGTATTATGAAGGGAAGAGTTAATAAGCTCTTCCCCAATATACCATTTTCTTTGCAGGTTTGCCACAGTATACACACTTATCGGACAGACATTCCTGATGGAACGGCATGCAGCGGCTGGTTACTGCCATGTTTTCCTTAATGGCCTCTTCGCAGCTTGTCTCACCACACCACATTGCCTTTACAAATCCGGTCTTCGTTGCGAAAATTTCCTCAAATTCTTCTCTGGTTGTTGCGGTATAGGTATGGGATTCTACATGCTTTCTTGCTTTCTCTAACATATCGGACTGCATCTGCTTTAACAGTGCATCTACGGTTTCTGCAAGCTGATCAAGCGCTACCTCGACCTTTTCCCTCGTATCACGGCGGCAGATCACACACTTGCCTGCTTCGATATCCTTCGGTCCGATTTCCACACGAAGCGGAATTCCACGCATTTCCTGTTCAGAGAATTTCCATCCGGGACTCTTGTCGGAATCATCAACCTTTACCCGGAAGTTACTTAATACTTCCTTTAATTCGTTTGCCTTTTCCAGAACGCCTTCCTTCTTCTGCTGGATCGGGATGATCATAACCTGTGTAGGTGCAATCTTAGGAGGAAGTACCAGTCCGGAATCATCACCATGAACCATAATGATCGCACCGATAATTCTGGTGGACACTCCCCAGGAAGTCTGATGAACATATTTTAATTTGTTATCCTTGTCTGTAAACTGGATTCCGAATGCTTTCGCAAAGCCGTCACCAAAGTTGTGGCTGGTTCCGGACTGAAGTGCCTTGCCATCATGCATCAATGCTTCAATGGTATAAGTTGCTTCTGCTCCTGCAAACTTCTCCTTCTCGGTCTTACGTCCTTTAATTACAGGGATTGCAAGTACTTCTTCACAGAAATCTGCATAAACGTTAAGCATCTGCTCGGTACGTGCCTGTGCCTCTTCTGCCGTTGCATGTGCGGTATGTCCTTCCTGCCACAGGAACTCTCTGGAACGCAGGAAAGGTCTGGTTTCCTTTTCCCAACGGACAACGCTGCACCACTGGTTATATACCTTCGGCAGGTCACGATAAGACTGGATATCATTCTTATAAAAATCACAGAACAGTGTTTCAGAGGTAGGTCTGACACACATTCTCTCCGGAAGGGGATTTAATCCGCCATATGTTACCCAGGCTACTTCCGGTGCGAATCCTTCTACATGATCCTTTTCCTTTTCAAGTAAGCTTTCGGGGATAAACATGGGCATATATACATTCTCTACTCCAACTGCCTTAAAACGGTCATCAAGCTGTCTCTGAATATTCTCCCAGATGGCATAACCTGCCGGCTTGATTACCATACATCCCTTGACATTGGAATAGTCAATTAATTCTGCCTTCTTTACCACATCAGTGTACCACTGCGCAAAGTCCTCATTCATCGAGGTAATTGCTTCTACTAACTTTTTCTCTGCCATGTTATTCTCCTCTGTCCGGCCACTCATCCCTTATAAGCCGTTTACTTTTTGTTCTGTTAGGCTCACGAATCCGTGCTCCGCACTCTTCATCCTGCTTCGCAGGATATTCGTTCGCTAGTGATGCCTGAAAAACAAATGTCTGCTTCGCAGCCGCTTCTTTTTCTTTGACTATCTGGCTCACGAATCCGTGCTCCGCACTCTTCATCCTGCTTCGCAGGATATTCGTTCGCTAGTGATGCCTGAAAAACAAATGTCTGCTTCGCAGCCGCTT
>OGIE01005790.1_pt1 | contig 10057 bp, 7 predicted proteins | sample 1571581 | NCBI WGS metagenome assembly OGIE01 (sample SAMEA2582021, study PRJEB24529) | metagenome | biome: Human gut stool | place: China | collected 2011
AGGCAGGGTGGCTTTTTGTTTCATAGGAAATTGCATCCTATGAAATAAAAACACTCCGCAGGGAGCGCACTGCGGCGGTGAGGAAATCTGTCGCAAAAGCGATCCGCCGCAGGCGGAGAATCTCGCAAGCGAGATTCTTTTTAAAGCTTGTCATAGATTTTCTGCTTGTCCGGAGTTTTTAGTAATAAATACTTACGAATTGCAAAAATTGCTCCAAGCGCAACAATTCCGATAAGCGTATCCACCATGGTTTCGTGGACGACGACCATCTGTCGTGCAAGAGCGAACATCAGTACTTCGAGAAGCGTTTCGGCAGTGTGTTTTGCAAGCATTTTTACAAACTCTACACCGATGAGTAAGGTGAGGACATTCCCCAGAAATGTGGTGAAATCGTGAGCCGTGATTTCAAGCAGAGGATGTTGTACAAAATCATATACGACGGGAATAATCAGTAGAACAATCACGGTCAGAATAATGAGAGATAGAAATATTTCCGTGTAGCGTGAGATTGTGTAGATGATTTCATTTAATTTCTTTTTTATGTTCACGCAAGAACCCCCTTTTATGATGAGTTTATAATACCATAAAAAACGTTGTGAAGACAACAAAAAAGAGTAAGGTTGTCTAAAAAAATAAGCACAAGAAAAGAAGTTAAATATTAATAAAATGTTACAAAATATAACATGAAAATTAATAAAAAATGAAAAAAGCTTGCATCTTTAAAAGAAGTGTGCTATTATGGACAACAGTGAAGCACAAAAAAAGGAGAGAGGTAAAGAAGTGAAAAAACGAATTATAGCTCTTAGCTTAGTTTTAGCGATGTCAGCATCTCTTACTTTTCCAGTTGCAGCAGCAAGAAAAGATGAGGTACAGGCTGAGAAAGCAGCAACAGAAAGTAAATTATCTGCGGCAGAAAGTAAGGCCGATGAATTAGAATCAGAAAAAAATGCATTACTTGGAGAAATTGATTCTCTGGATCAGAGTCTGGTACAGACGATGGCTCAGATTGAAATCTTAAACGGAGAAATTTCTGACAAGGAATCTGCAATTGAAGATACAAAACAGAAATTAGAGGATGCACAGGCTGAGAAAGATAAACAGTATGCATCTATGAAGAAAAGAATACAGTATCTGTATGAAAACGGTGGCAGTAATGCCTGGGCACAGATGATTCTGGAATCCGGAAGTATTACGGATATGTTTGATAAAGCCGAGTATACTGAAAAAATGTATCAGTATGACCGCGATGAGCTGCAGAAGATGAAAGATGTTGTAACAGAAGTTACACAGCTTGGAGAACAGCTTACACAGGAAAAAGCAGAGCTTGAAGATATGAAACAGGCTCAGGAAGAACAGCAGAGTTCTCTGCAGACGCAGATGGATCAGAAGAAAGCAGAAGCTTCCGATTACGAAACTCAGATTGCAAATGTACAGGCTCAGGCTCAGGAATACAAAAACCTGATTGAACAGCAGAATGCAGAACTGAAGAAGATTCAGGAAGAAGAAGCAAGAGCAGCAGAAAAAGCAGCGAAAGAGAAAGCAGCAAAAGAACAGGCAGCAGCCGAAGCAAAAGCTGCGGAAGAAAAAGCAGCAGCTGAAAGCACAAAAGCAGAACAGACAAGTACAAAATCCGAAGATACAACAGATAACAGTGACAATAATGTTTCCGAAGATACAACAGACAACAGCAGTAACAGTGCTTCCGAAGATACAACAGATAACAGCAATGTTTCTGAAGATACTTCAAATGATGATGCATCTAATGACACAACAAATGATGCATCTAACGATACATCCGATAATGACAGCAATTATTCTGAAGATGTATCTGATGACAGCTCCAGTACAACAGATAATAGTTCAAGCAGTACTTCCAGTGCAACTGGAGAAGCAGTCGTTGCTTATGCAAGCCAGTTTATTGGAAATCCGTATGTCTATGGTGGAAACAGCTTAACAAACGGAATTGACTGTTCTGGATTTGTGCAGCAGGTATTTGCACACTTTGGATACAGTTTACCACGTGTCAGCGATGCTCAGGCGGGAGCAGGAAGAGGAATTTCTTATTCCGAATCCCGTGCCGGAGATATCATTGTATATTCCGGACATGTAGCAATTCTTACAGGAGACGGTGGAATTGTACATGCTTCTAACAGTGCACCATATCCACAGGGTGGAATTAAGTATTCATCTAACGCACTGTATCGTCCATACATAGCAATCAGAAGAATTGTAGAGTAATCTTACTTTAAGAGAATTAAAAAGCGAACAAAAGACAAAAGGGGTCTTGTACAAAATTGTACAGGACCTCTTATTTGTTACAAAAATTTAAACTTATGCTTGCTAATGTAATAATTTTGTGATATCATGTTCAAGGTAATATTGTCTCAGAAAGAAAATGTGAGGTACATAATATATATGAAAAAAAGATTTCTTTGTCTCAGTCTTATTTTTGCTCTTGCAGTCACACAGGTTATGCCGGTAGCTGCATCCAGAAAAGAGGAAGTTCAGACTGAAAAAGCAAATACAGAAAGTAAATTATCTGCAGCGGAAAGCAAAGAAGCAGAACTGGAACAACAGAAAGAAGAATTATTAGGAGAAATTAATTCTCTTGACCAGAGTCTGGTAAAAACACTGGCAGAAATTGAAATCTTAAAGGGTGAGATTTCAGATAAAGAAGATTCTATAGAAGAAACAAAAGAAAAACTTGCAGAATCTGAAGCAGAGCGTGATGAACAGTACGCAGCCATGAAAAAAAGAATTCAGTATCTTTATGAGAATGGTGGAAGTGGTGCATGGGCACAGATGCTTTTAGAGTCCAGCAATATCACAGACTTATTAAGTAAAGCAGAGTACACAGAAAAGATGTATCAGTTTGACAGAGATGAACTCTCTAAAATGAAAAATGTTGTAGAACAGGTAACATCTCTTGGAAATCAGTTAGAAGAAGAAAAAGGCGAGTTAGAACAGATGAAACAGGCTCAGGAAGAGCGTAATGCCGGAACACAGATCAATATTTCTATTATGAAGAAGAATAAGAAATTCCAGAAAGATCAGATGACAGCAGAGGGCTATACAGAGTTTGTAGAATTCTTTAAAGACAGAATGTAATAATTCGTAACTGTTCAGCAACATTGCGAGATAGCAGACTGCCGGATAGTTACAACAATTCTTATAATATAGAAAGCATGAAAAGAGGAAAGAAACATGGCTGAAAGTATGCAGGGACTGCACAGAACATGCCGATGTGCAGAAGTAACAAAGGAAATGATCGGCAAAGAAGTTGTCCTTATGGGATGGGTTCAGAAAGCCCGCGATAAAGGCGGAATTATTTTCGTAGATTTAAGAGACCGTTCCGGTATCATGCAGCTGATTTTTGAAAATGGCAGCATTGATGAAGAAGGTTTTGCAAAAGCAGGTAAACTGAGAAGTGAATTCGTAATCGCTGTTACCGGTGTGGTAGAAGAAAGAGGCGGCGCTGTTAACAAGAATCTTGCAACAGGTGAAATTGAGCTTCGCGTAAAATCCCTTCGTGTTCTGTCTGAAGCAGAGGTACCTCCGTTCCCAATTGAAGAGAACAGCAAGACAAAAGATGAAATCCGTCTGAAATATCGTTATCTTGACTTAAGAAGACCTGACCTTCAGAAGAACATTATGCTTAAGAGCAAAGTCATGATGCTTACAAGACAGTTCTTCGCAAAAGAAGGATTCCTTGAAATTGAAACTCCGATGCTTGGTAAGAGTACACCGGAAGGTGCAAGAGATTATCTGGTACCGTCTCGTGTTCATCCGGGACATTTCTATGGTCTGCCACAGTCTCCGCAGCTGTACAAACAGCTTCTGATGTGCTCTGGTTATGACCGTTATATCCAGATTGCAAGATGTTTCCGTGACGAAGACCTTCGTGCGGACAGACAGCCGGAATTTACCCAGATCGATATGGAACTCTCTTTTGTAGATGTTGATGACGTAATTGATGTAAATGAGAGATTCCTTGCTTATCTGTTCAAGGAAGTACTTGATATTGATGTAAAACTTCCAATCCAGCGTATCACATGGCAGGAAGCTATGGACAGATTTGGTTCTGATAAACCGGATATGCGTTTCGGAATGGAACTTCATGATGTAAGTGATGTAGTTAAAAACTGTGGATTCAGCGTGTTTACTTCTGCGTTGGAAAATGGCGGCAGTGTTCGTGGTATCAATGCAGAAGGACAGGGCGCTATGCCACGTAAGAAAATTGACAAACTGGTTGAGTTTGCCAAAGGTTACGGTGCAAAAGGCCTTGCATACATTGCAATCGCTGAAGATGGCACAAGAAAATCTTCTTTTGCTAAATTCATGACAGATGAAGAGATGGATGCTCTGGTAGCAGCTATGGATGGTAAAGCAGGAGACTTACTTCTGTTTGCAGCAGATAAGAAGAAACTGGTTTATGATGTACTTGGCGCACTTCGTCTGGAACTTGCAAAGCAGATGGATCTTCTTGATAAGAATGAGTATCGTTTCGTATGGGTAACAGAGTTCCCGCTTCTTGAATGGAGTGAAGAAGAGAATCGTTTCACAGCAATGCATCATCCATTTACCATGCTTATGGAAGAGGACCTTCCACTTCTGGATACAGATCCTGGAAAAGTTCGTGCAAAAGCATATGATATCGTATTAAACGGTAATGAAATTGGTGGAGGAAGTGTCAGAATCCATCAGGATGATATTCAGGAGAGAATGTTTGAAGCACTTGGATTCACAAAAGAAGCTGCTCACGAGCAGTTCGGATTCCTTCTGGACGCATTCAAATATGGAGTTCCGCCTCACGCCGGACTGGCATACGGACTTGACCGTCTGGTAATGCTTATGGCGAAAGTTGACAGCATCCGTGACGTAATCGCATTCCCGAAGGTAAAAGATGCTTCCTGTCTGATGACTCAGTCTCCGAGCCGCGTAAGCGAGGAGCAGTTAAAAGAACTGGAACTGGAAGTAAGACCGGAGGAAGTAACTGAATAAGGATGGAGCTTACAATTCAGACGTTTTTGATTGTATGCCCGTTGGTATTCCTTGCAGGATTAGTTGATTCTATCGCAGGCGGGGGTGGTTTGATCTCCCTGCCTGCGTATCTGCTTGCAGGGGTTCCGATGCACAATGCGATAGCAACGAATAAATTATCCTCGGCAACTGGGACAGCGATTTCAACAGCACGTTTATGTAAGAATAAATTTGTAGACTGGGGAGTTGCACTGCCATGTATTTCCATGGCTCTTGTCGGTTCTTTTGCAGGCGCTCATATTGCGCTTCTTGCCAGTGATAAGATATTAAAATGGATGCTGATTCCAGTACTTCCTATTGTTGCGTTTTATGTAATGAAGAAGAAAAATCTGGATGATAACAGCAATGTAGAGATTTCCAGAAAGAAACAGTGGATTTTGTGTGCGGTGTGTTCTCTGGCTGTTGGCTGCTACGATGGCTTTTATGGGCCGGGAACTGGTACGTTTCTGCTTATTTTATATACAGGAGTAGCAAAACTTCCCGTAGCGAAAGCTTCCGGAACTATGAAACTTGCAAATCTTTCTTCTAATATAATGGCATTAGTTGTTTTTTTATTTAGTGGAAAGATTGTCATATATCTTGGACTTGCAGCTTCTGTTTTTTCCATTGCAGGGCATTATGTAGGATCTGGAATGGTAATGAAAAATGGAAATAAAATCGTAAGACCGATTATTCTGATCGTTCTGGTTTTACTGTTTATCAAAATTATAACGGGGATGTAAAAAGAATAAGACAAAGATTAAAAAGACCACCATATCATAGAATGATTCAGAAAAGGAATATTTCTGTGATATGATGGCCTTTTTAGTTATTTGGTGTAGAGCCACGTAGCGAAAGCGGATTGCGAATATCCGATTGACTAATCGTTAATTGGAACTGCTTTCAGTAGAAGTATTATCATCTGTCTGCTTATCTGTATCGGCAGAAATATTTTCATCCTCAGAATCAGAAGTCTCGAGAGGAGAATCTGTCAAAGTACCGAAAATAGCATTTCCCAAAGTATTTCCCTCATCCTGAAGTTTCCAGGATACCCCATCATTGATTAGAACAAAATCTACATCATTGACGGTAGTAACGGTATTATCATTGATGCTGTTCAGAAGAATTTCGAAAGATTTTTCGTATCGTTTCTGAGAGCCATCGATAACTGCTTCAGCAGAAGCCAGATATTTATCAAGCTTTTCCTGATAATCAGCCAGGATCGAATCACTGTCAAAGGTTGTAATTTCAGTTGTAACAGTGGCATTGTATCCATTTTCACTGCTGGATTTAATGACATAATTAAAATTTTTATGAATCTGTTCGGCAAGTGCTGAGGCAATGGAATTTTTTGCAGTATCGGATGTATTCATGATATTTACTACACCCAGATAAGATGTCATTTCTTTCAAATCCAGTTTCTGTAGAGTGTCAAGATAGACGGTCAGGGTATCTTCCGGTGAAAGGATATCCGGATTTGCCAGATCAGCTATAAGACCGCCGACAAGGTCATCTTCCAGAGAATTGGTACGCTGGATCTTCCATTTTTCCTTTTTATCATTGCCTGTATTGACAAGCTGTATGTTACAGTCTGTCTCAACTGTATCATAGTCATTTGTGTTTAAAAGATGATTCAGGATCAGATAATGAGCCTCAAGAGATCTGGAAGAATCTTTGATATTTCCTTTTTGTGCCTGGGCTGACTCTGTGATCTGTGTCCGGAGAAGTTCTGCTTTAAAATCTCTGGCAAGAACTTTGGAATCGATTGTGGTCAGTTTGACAGAAACAGTGGCAGAATGATTGGCTGTGCCGACGATGACATCCGAAATTTTGTAATTAAATTTCCGGAAAAAGAGAGAAAAGGTTTCATTGATTTCATCAGTTAAATCAGTATTCTCTGTGGCATCGGGGAACAGCTCTGTATAGGGTATGTATTTTTGCGTAGTTTCTGAATCGAGATTTTTTAACTGATCCAGTTCATTTCTGACTACACTCTTTACATCTGACTCATTTTTGCGGAAACAGCCGCTGCTTACAGATACAGCAAAAAGAAAAAATAAGACAGAGAAAAGAAGAATCAGGTGTTTGTTTATATTCATACGTGTTCTTTCCTTTCACAGTGCTTTCTGTGCAACTGTTTGACAGTTACTTTTCTGTTTATTTTAACAGATTTTGTACTGACTGTCAAAAAAGTGAAAAAGATGAACGAAATTCATAAAAAAAACGTGAAAAAATTGTGAAAAATGTTGCCATTTGATTACAAAGCTTTTATTTTAAGGCAGAATCTGCTATGATAGGAAAGTGAATAATAATGATATAAAAAAGCAGTATTGTATAATAGATGTTAGCCTGAACAAGGTGACAATATCAAGGAGGCAACTTATGAAGAAGCGTATTATTATCGTTTTGGGAATCCTGATCGCAGCAGGTGGTATCGGAACCGGAGTCTGGTATCACTTTAAAGGAAACGGTCAGAGTGGAACCGGTGATTCTATTGTGTATGTGTCAAAAGTAAGCGTGATCACCGGATCTGAAACAACAGCGGTAAATCGGTTTGCCGGTGTGGTAGAACCGCAGAAAACTGTAAACGTAAAAATAGAAAGTGGACGAAAAGTAAAAGAAGTGGAAGTTAAGACCGGAGAAGAGGTAAAGGCCGGACAGCTTCTTTTTGAATATGATCTCAGCAGTATTGAGGATGATCTGAAGCAGGCGCAACTGGATCTGGACAGATTAAAAAATGAACAGATCAGCCTGACAGAACAGATAGCTACGCTGGAAGCGGAGAAGAAAAAAGCAAAGGCCGAAGATCAGTTGTCCTATACCATTGAAATCGAGACTAACAAAATGAATCTCAAGAAGAATGAATATAGTCAGAAGAGTAAACAGTCTGAAATTGATAAACTTCAGAGCGCAACACAGAATACAGAGGTTCGAAGTGAAATAGATGGTGTGATACAGAAAATTGACACTTCCAAAATGACAAGTGACGACGGTGATTCTGTGGATGACAGCAGTGCAATGGACAGTAGCATGTCGTCAGGTGACGGAAGTTCGGACAGTTCTGCATTTATTACAATTCTCAGTACAGGTGCTTACAGAGTAAAAGGTAAAGTTAATGAACAGAACAGGGATTCTATTGTACCCGGAGAGGCAGTGATCATCCGTTCCAGAGTAGACAGCAGTAAAACATGGAAAGGAACGATGGGATCCGTAGATGTGAATAATGGAACTTCAGATGACAGCAGTAATGATATGTATATGGGTATGGCAAGTACCAGTTCCGATGATCAGACAACGTCTACTTCTTATCCTTTTTATGTGGAATTGGATTCCTCTGAGAATCTGATGCTTGGACAGCATGTGTACATAGAACGTGACATCGGACAGGATGAGAAAAAAGACGGTCTGTGGCTCAGTGATTACTATATTCTGGACACAGATACCAATGAACCGTATGTATGGGCAGCCAGCGATAAGAACAGACTGGAGAAGCGTTATGTAACACTTGGAGAACATGATGATGATCTTGGAGAATATAAGATTGTTGAGGGCCTTACAAAGAAAGATGCGATTGCATTCCCGACAGCGGCTCTGGAAGAAGGCGAAAAAACAGAGATCGGAGATCTGGCTCAGACAATGAGCGGAGGCGCGGACGGGATTACAGATATGGATGCTGATCATGGAAATATGGATGATGAACAGCCAGATTCCGCAGATGGGGAAGCCTATACAGATCCAGATATGGAAGAGGGTTCTGAAGATGACAGTTCGGATGACTCGATTGATCCAAATGAGGAACTTGTACCAATCGATGAGGCACCTGGTATGAGCGCAGGTGAAGACGTGGAGGGGATCGAATGATACTGGAATTAAAGGGTATATATAAAGAATATCAGCAGGGTAAAATGAAAGTTCCGGTATTAAAAGATGTGAATTTCTCCATGGAAGAAGGAGAATACGTGGCAATTATGGGACCATCCGGTTCGGGAAAAACTACTCTGATGAACATTATCGGATGTCTGGACAAGCAGACAGAGGGGACTTTTTTTCTGGATGGAGTGGATATTAAGGCGTGTTCGGAGAATGAAATGTCAGATATCCGGCTGAATAAGATAGGGTTTGTTTTTCAGAGTTTTCATCTTCTCCCTAAGCAGAGTGCTCTGGCAAATGTTGAGATGCCATTAAATTATGCGAGAGTACCTAAGAAGGAGAGAAGAGAACGCGCTCTGAAGGCACTTGACAGAGTGGGCCTGGCGGACAGAGTGGATTTTAAGCCAAATCAGCTTTCAGGAGGTCAGATGCAGAGGGTTGCCATTGCCAGGGCGATCGTCAATAACCCGAAACTTCTTCTTGCAGATGAACCTACAGGTGCTCTTGACAGTAAATCAGGTGCGCAGGTTATGGAACTTTTCCAGAGGCTGAATGATGAGGGGGTATCTGTATTGATGATCACCCATGATGCGGATATTGCCGCACATGCGAAAAGGGTGGTTACGATCAAAGATGGTATCCTTCAGGAAAAGAGGTGATCTTCATGGGCAAAGTAAAGAAAATCCTCGCAGGAGTGCTTGTGGTGGTAATCGCAGGAAGCGGAATTACAGCGGGATTGATGCAGCTGAAGAAAAACAGCCAGAAAACAGTGGCGGTTACTCCTGTGAGCGGATTACTGCAGGAATTTTATACACCTTCCACCACGCTTGACGGAACCATTACATCCAGTGCAACACAGACAGTAAACGGTGATAAAGACCTGATCATTGATCAGATTTATGTGACAAAGGGAGATGCCGTAAAAAAAGGGGATCCTCTGGTTTCTTTTGATACTACTCTGGTGGAAATGGAACTGAATATAGCAAAGCTGAAAAAACAGAAACTGGAGCAGGATTTAAATAAAGCAGTGAACAGATTGAACAGCCTTCAGAATGGTGGACCTGTAGAGGAAACAGATGCGGGTACAGACGCCGATAACCTGAATTCAAAAACAGGAAAAACTGATAATGATACAGGCGATGATGATATGACGCCGGATGATACGTTA
>OGIE01005791.1_pt1 | contig 10051 bp, 7 predicted proteins | sample 1571581 | NCBI WGS metagenome assembly OGIE01 (sample SAMEA2582021, study PRJEB24529) | metagenome | biome: Human gut stool | place: China | collected 2011
TGAACGACCCCAAGGTGTACAGCCTGCTGACCAGCCCGGAAGCGCTGGGCGTGACCCCGGAACAGATCGACAGCCAGACCGGTACCTTCGGCATCCCGGAAATGGGCACCAACTTTGTGCGCGGCATGCTGGTGGAGGCCCGGCCCAAGAACTTCTCGGAGCTGATCCAGATCTCGGGCCTGTCCCACGGCACCGACGTGTGGACCGGCAACGCGGATGAGCTGATCCGCAGCGGCACCTGCACCATCGCAGAGGTCATCGGCTGCCGTGACAGCATCATGCTGTACCTGCTGCGCAAGGGGCTGGAACCCAAGATGGCCTTTGACATCATGGAGGCCGTGCGTAAGGGCAAGGTGGCCAAGGGCGGTTTCAAGGACGGCTGGGAGGAAGCCATGCGGGAGCATGATGTGCCGGACTGGTACATCGAGAGCTGCCGCAAGATCAAATATATGTTCCCCAAGGCCCACGCGGTGGCCTATCTGATGAGTGCCATCCGTCTGATGTGGTTCAAAATCTACAAGCCGCAGGCCTTCTATGCGGTGTACTTCACCGTGCGCGGCGACGACATCGACTATGAGGCCGCCATCGGCGGGGCTGCTGTGGCCCGTGCTCACATGGAAGAGGTCAAGCGCCGCCTGAAGGAGGAAAAGAACGCCAAGGACGAGGACGTTCTGGTGAGCCTGCAGCTGGTGAACGAAATGCTGGTGCGCGGGTACGAGTTCTTGCCCATCGAGCTGGGCAAGAGCCGCGGCTCCAAATATGTGGTGGAGGACGGCAAGGTGCGCCTGCCCTTCAGTTCTCTGAAGGGTCTGGGCGGTGCTGCTGCCGACGCACTGGAGCGGGTGACCATCCACGGCGAAGAGTACCTCTCGGTGGAAGAGCTGCAGCAGGCCTCCGGCGTCGGTCAGGGCATCCTGGACCGTCTGCGTCAGGTGGGCGCCCTGGGAGACCTGCCCGAGAGCAGCCAGGTGAGCTTCTTCTGATAAAAAAACTTGACACCATATGTGACACCACATATAATAGAAGCAGGAGCATGAACGATGTCAAAATGGGATAAACTGATCGCACGCATCTGTGCACTTTCCAAAGATATGCGGTTCGATGAGCTGCGCAAGGTGCTGGAAAGCTACGGCTATGTGATGTATGCGCCCCGGAGCGGGAGCAGCCACTACACCTTCCGCAAGGCGGGGTGCCAGCCGATCACGATCCCGAAGCATGAGCCAATCAAAAAGGTATACGTTGAGATGGTGAGGCAGATCGTAGAGAGTGAGGCGAAGAACGATGAAAACGCTGAATGAATATCTTGCCATGCCCTATCGGATGGAGATCGTGGAGGACCGGGAAGAGGGCGGTTTCGTGGTTTCCTTTCCGGAGCTGCCGGGTTGCATCACCTGCGGCGAAACGCTGGAAACCGCTGTGGCGAACGCACAGGATGCCAAAAAAGCCTGGCTGGAAGCAGCCATCGCGGACGGTGTGATGATCCAGGAGCCGGATAGTCTGGAAAAATACTCCGGACAGTTCAAGCTGCGGATGCCGCGCAGCCTGCACCGCGCATTGGCAGAGCACTCCCAGCAGGAGGGCATCAGCATGAACCAGTACTGCGTGTACCTGCTGGCCAAGAATGATGCCCTGCACGCGGGCTGACAAGCGGACAGCGACACAACAAAAACTCCCCCTGCGGTGGGCATTTGCTCACGGCAGGGGGAGTTGCTGTTTTTCAGGGAACAGGTCAGCCGGAGGAATTGCTTACTCCACGCTGATCATATAATAATACACGGGCTGGCCGCCGCGGATGTGGCTGACCTCCACATGGTTCGGGCACTTGGCCTTGACCATCTCGGTGACCTTCTCGGCGTCCTCATCGCTGACGTCGCAGCCGGAAATGATGGTGACGAAGCTGGAGTCCTTTTTGCACATACCCCGGGCCAGACGATAGGTGGCCTTGGTGATATCGGTGGAGGTGGAAACGATCTTGCCGTTCTCCAACGCCATGATCTCGCCCTTCTTGATGCGCTTGCCGTCGTACTCGCTGTCGCGGGCGGCGTAGGTGATCAGGCCGGTGGACACCTTGTCGGCTGCCGCCATCATGTTGATGGTGTTGGTCTCGGCGTTCACGGAGGGGTCAAAGTTCAGCATGGCGGTGATGCCCATGGGCACGGTGCGGGTGGGCAGAACGATGACCTGACGGTCGGCCAGTTTCTCGGCCTGCTCGGCGGCCATGATGATGTTCTTGTTGTTGGGCAGAACGAACACGGTCTTGGCCGGCACGCTCTGGATGGCTGCCAGAATGTCCTCGGTGGAGGGGTTCATGGTCTGGCCGCCGGAGACCACGGCGTCCGCGGCCAGGTCGGTGAACACGGACTTCAGGCCCTCACCGGCAGCCACGGCCACAAAGCCGTAGTCACGGCTGGGGTCCACAGCAGCGTAGACGAACTCGCTGGCCTGAGAGGGAGCCTTCTCGGCAGAGGCCTGCTTCTCCAGGCTCTTGCCCTGCTTCTGGCGGGCCAGGAACTGCTCGTGCATGTTCTCGATCTTGAAGTTGGTCAGGTAGCCGTACTTGATGGCCTCGCTCAGGATCTTGCCGGGGTCGGCGGTGTGGACATGCAGGTTGATCACATCATCGTCCTCGATGCACACCACGCTGTCGCCGTTGGACTCGGCAAAGGCACGCATCTTGGCGGCGCTGGCACCCTCGTACTTGTTGATGAGGAACTGGGTGCAGTAGCCGTTCTTGATGTCCTCCACCTTCATCAGGTCATCGGTGAACACGCCCTTGCCGGCGTTCTCGGTGGAGAGCTTTGCCTTGTTGGGGGCAGCCTCGCCGCCAGCCACGATGGGCTCGCCGTGGAACACCTTGCCCATGCCCTCAAAAATGATCAGGATGCCCTGACCGCCTGCGTCCACGACGCCGGCTTTCTTCAGGACGGGCAGCAGGTTGGGGGTGTCGTCCAGGGCTTCCTGACCGGCAGCCATCACCACGTCCCACAGGACGGGCACGTCGGCGGCATCGCTGGCGGCAGCCTTTTCGCTGGCCACGCGGGCCACGGTGAGAATGGTGCCCTCGGTGGGCTTCATCACGGCCTTGTAGGCACCCTCGACGCCCTTCTGCAGGGCAGCCACGATGTCGGCCACGTCGGCTTCCTTCTTGCCTTCCAGCGCCTTGGAGAAGCCGCGGAACAGCAGGCTGGTGATGACGCCGGAGTTGCCGCGCGCACCGCGCAGCATGGCGGAAGCAGCGGTCTTGGCGGCCTCGCCGACGGTGCAGCTGTCGTCCAGAGCTTCCAGCTCACGGACGGCTGCGCCCACGGTCATGCCCATGTTGGTGCCGGTGTCGCCGTCCGGGACGGGGAAGACGTTCAGCTCGTCCACGCGGGAGCGCTGGTTGTTGATGTTGTTTGCGCCGGAAATAATCGCGTCGCGCAGGATCTTACCAGAAATCATTTGAATTTTCTCCTTATTCTCTTGTCCGATCAGGCGATCACGTCGTCCACGGAGACGATCACGCGGGCGACCTTGAGGCCGGTGGCCTGTTCCACCTCGTCCTTGACGCGGTGCGAGATGCTGCGCGCAGCGGTCGAAATGTTGAGCCCATAGCTGACGGCGATGTGCAGCTCGATCACGAGACGGCCCTCTTCCTGGGTGACGCGGACGCCCTTTGCAGAAAAATCAGCGCCGTGCACCATGCTCCGCACCTTGTCGGTCAGATCGCGGGGGGTCATTGCGGCCACACCGTAGCATTGTTTGGTTGCTTCGCCCACGAGCGTCGAAAAATACTCGGCGGAGAAGCTGACATCTCCCAGCGGGAAACGGGAAGTGATCATAGTCGCTCTGCTCCTTTTATCAGATTGTTTGGTTTGGCCCGGCGAACCGGGAAAGGAATCTTACACGCTTATTATACCTCTTTACCGGCCCGGTGTACAGCGGAAAATTGCAACTCCTGTGCCGGATATGCCCCATTGCACCCGATTTCGAGCGCCGCAGTGGGTATCCTGAGAACAGGGCCGCAGTGCCAGAGGGCCCAGTGGGCAGTTCCTTTCTGTTTAGTATAGCACAAAATGCGCCAGCGTGCATGGTTTTTCCGCATGTTTTGAAAAAGAACGAAAAATGACTGTGAATAAAATCTAAAAAGTATGATTATTCCCTTTAACTCGCTGTGAAAAAGTGCTAAAATCAAATCAGAGAGACGGGGTGCTGCGCCCACAACGGCAGAATTTGTTTTTCGATAGGAGAGCTGATGATGAACATTTTGTTTTTCCTTTCCCCCAAGCAGGACCTGATGTATGTCTACGATGACTTCACCCTGCGGCAGACCTTGGAAAAATGGGAGAACAACCGCTACGCATCCATTCCGGTGCTCAACCGCAAAGGCGAATATGTGGGCACCCTGACCGAGGGGGATATCCTTTGGGGGCTGAAAAAATATCATGGCCTGGACCTGGAAGCCGCCGAGGACGTGCCCATTTCCAGCTTTGCCCACAAGCGGGATTACAAAGCCGTGACCGTGAGCACCAGCATGGACCAGCTCATCGAAGCGGCCATGAACCAGAACTTTGTGCCGGTGGTGGACGACCGGGGCATGTTCATCGGCATCGTCCGGCGGCAGGCCATCATCCGGTATTGCTACGATAAGGCCCGCGCTGAGCAGTCCGCCGCAAAACCGGCCCGGCGGCGGGAAATGGCGTCAGCTGCGGCAAACTGAATCGTTTGTAAAATCCATGTAAAATCTGCGAAAAGAACTGTGCCAAAACCCGGCGAACCGCGCAAAAATGTATCAAAAACGCAAAAAACATGTAAAATAAGGCTTGTTGAAACAGGCCGCTCGATGCTATAATAAAAAGGACGGCGTTCAGGCAGAAAGAGCCTGGCGGCCGTCCTTTGTCTGTTCAAAAGAAAAAGGAAGAACATTTTTAGGAGTATCGAGATGGATATCACACACATCACCTCTCTGTTGGGCGGTATTGCGCTGTTCCTGTACGGCATGTCGATCATGGGCGCCGGCCTGGAGAAGCTGGCGGGCGGCAAGATGCAGGGCGTATTGCAAAAGCTGACCTCTTCCACCATCAAGGGCGTCATTTTCGGCACCCTCATCACCGGCGTCATCCAGTCGTCGGCGGGTACGGTCGTCATCTGTGTCGGCCTTGTCAACTCCGGGATCATGACCCTCACGCAGTCGGTAGGCGTGATCATGGGTGCGAACATTGGTACGACTGTCACCGGCCAGCTCATCCGCATGGCGGATATCTCCGGCGACAGCCTGTGGCTGACCCTGATGCAGCCCAAGACCTTCGCACCGGTGGTCGCGTTTATTGGCTGTATTTTTTATGTGTTCCTGCGCAACGCCAAGAAAAAGAACATCGGCCAGATCATGCTGGGCTTCGGCATCCTGTTCACCGGCATGAACCTGATGGATACCGGCGTTTCGCCCCTGCGGGAGAGCGCGGCGTTCCAGAACCTGTTCGTCAGCATGACCAACCCCATCCTCGGCGTTCTCGTGGGCGTGGTGGTCACGGTCATCATCCAGTCGTCCTCGGCATCGGTCGGTATCTTGCAGGCACTGTCCAGCACCGGCCTTGTTACCTTCGGCTCGGCCATCCCCATCATTCTGGGTGCCCACATCGGCACGGCCTTCACCCCGCTGCTGACCATCGGCGGCTCCTCCAAGGATGGCAAGCGCGCCGCGCTGATCCACCTTTATTTTAATATCATCGGCAGCGTGGTGCTGCTGGCGGCCATCTATGCGGTGCGCTACACCATCGGCATCCCTGTCTGGGGCGATGTGATGAACAAGAGCTCCATCGCAAACATCCACACCATGTCCAGCGTGGCGGCGATGCTCCTCTTCCTGCCGTTCAGCAGTGTGCTGTCGAAGCTGGCTGTCCTCACCGTGCCCGACAGCGCCGAGGAGGCACAGGAGCTCAGTATGCCCGTGCTGGACGAGCGCCTGTTCAAGAGCCCGGCCGTTGCCCTGCAGCAGGCCAAGAACGCAGTGGTCAAGATGTCCCGCCGTGCTGCCCGCAACGTGAACCTGTCGGCTCCGCTGCTGCTCAAGATGGACGAAGACGTCGTGAGTGCGGTGAACGTCCGGGAGAACCTCATCGACCGGATGGAGGTCGAGATCTCCAACTACCTCATCAAGATGACCGACCAGGAGCTGGGCGACGACGAGAGCCATGCCGTGACCGAGCTGCTGAACTTTGTCACCGAGTACGAGCGCATCGGCGACTATGCCGTCAACATCATGGAAAAATCCGAGGAGCTTTATGAGAAGGAAGCGTCCTTCAGCGACCACGCAAAGGAGGAGCTCAAGCTCCTCACCGGCGCGATGGAGCGCGTGCTGGACCTGACGAACGACGCCTTTGAGAACAATGACGTCGCACTGGCCCGTCAGGTGGAGCCGCTGGAGGAGGTCATCGACATCATGGTCGAAAAGCTGCGCGATCAGCACATCAAGCGCCTGAAGAATGGCATCTGTTCCATCGACACCGGCGTCGTCTTCCTGGATGTGCTGAACAATGTGGAGCGCATCTCCGACCACTGCTCCAACATCGCAGCCCGTCTGATCGGCACGAACCAGGGCGAGGACTACGACTCCCACACCCTGAAGAGCCTGATGCACCACAACCCCACCAAGGAATACTCGCTCCATTACGAACAGTGCTGCAAGGACTACCTTGTGCCGCTGGAAGCCATGGAAGCGTAATGCACCGATAACAAGAGACCCTCCCGCCAGGGAGGGTCTCTGTCATTCTCCCAGGTCCTCCAGCACGGTCCGCAGCTCGGTCTCGCTGTAGACAGAAAGGCCCTGCTTGATGCGGAGGGCGTCGTTTTCAGGCAGAAGGTTGACGTAGATGCCGGTCTCCTCCAACCGGTCGGCGGGTTCCCCGTCGGCCCCGCAGGCATAGACCGTCAGCATCCCGCCCTCGTCGCAGAGGTAGTAGAGGGCTGTCCGCTCCGGCAGAGCCTGCGCCGCCAGACTCAGCGGCACCGAGTCCGGCGCTTCGTCCTGCGGGGCAGGGGAGGGCAGCGTCAGCCGGGGGAGGGCCATCCAGAACAGGCTGAACGCGATGGCGAAGGCGCAGAGCGCATAAAACAGGCAGAGAACGAGCTTGCGCACAGGGAAATCACTCCTTTGCAGGGAAAGTTTCAAACGGTAGTATGCGCAAAAAGAAAGTTTTCCAGACAGAAGAACAGAATTTTCACAGCAGAATGCTGTACTTTGCAGGGCAAAATGTGCTATACTACCTCTATCCGGGGAAAATTCTGCCCTTCTGCCGGTCGGACCGGGCGGGGCAGCTTGTCGTATAACCAGCGAATCATCGGCCCAGTGGCCGGTCAGGAGGCGATCCTTATCGAACCAAGAAAGATCCACCAGAGCGGGGCGAAGAGAGAACCCCAGCCTTCCGTGGGACGTCAAGTCAATGTGAACAACAGCCGCCGGGACCCGGCTCCCAGCGGGAAGCCCCCCAAGGAGCCGAAAGAGAAGAGCAGGCACCCCCTGCTGCGGTTCCTGGGCCGCACCCTCGCGATGCTGATCTGTCTGGGCATCATGGCGGGCAGCCTGCTGATGGTGGGCATGGTCTATTACGCGGTGCAGGCCACGGCCAACGACGGCGACCTGCTGGATCTGGACAACATCGAGCTGAGCCAGTCCAGCACGGTGGTGGCCACCGACCCCGACACCGGGGCACAGGTGGAGTACGCCACCCTGCGTTCCTCCAACAGCCACCGTGTCTGGGCAGACCTGGAGCAGATCCCCACCAACCTACAGTATGCGTTCATCTGCACAGAGGACAAAGATTTTTACAATGAGCCGGGCGTCAACTTCAAACGTACCATCGGTGCCATGGTCAACGAGTATGTGCTGCCGATCTACAGTTCCAAGCAGGGCGCGTCTACGCTGGAACAGCAGCTCATCAAGAACCTGACCTCGGACAAGAGCGCCAGCGGCATCCAGGGTGCTCTGCGCAAGGTGCGCGAGATCTACCGCGCCCTCTGCCTGAGCCGCACCTACTCCAAGGAGACCATTCTGGAAGCCTACCTGAACACCATCAGCTTCACTGGCACGATCCAGGGCGTCCAGACGGCGGCAAACGAATACTTCAACAAGGACGTCAGCCAGCTCACCCTGTGGGAGTGCGCGGCCATTGCGTCCATCACCAAGAACCCCACCAATTACAACCCCTATACGAACCCCGAAAATCTGATCCACCGCCGCAATTTCATTCTGTATAATATGTGGCAGCAGGGCGTGATCTCGGAAGATGACTACCGGAATGCCGCCGCCCAGCCGCTGGTGCTGGCGGAGGATACCAGCAAGAAGAACACCTCCTCCGTGACCAGCTACTTCACCGATGCCCTGTTCAACGAGGTGGTCGGCGACATCATGGAGAAGGAGGGCGTGGACGAAGCCACGGCCCAGAACATGCTCTACACCGGCGGCTACACCATCGAAGCCACCGTCAACCCCAAGATGCAGACCGCCATGGAAAACCTCATGCTCAACACCAACGATGCCTATTTCCCGGCAGGCTGGCATGAGGAGGAAGTCACCTCCATCTCGGACGACGACGTGCAGGTGATGAACGAGGACGGCACCCCCAAGACCCGCACCGGCGACGACGGCACGGTCTACTATTACCGCAATGTCCGCACCCAGGCGGCTATGGTCACCCTGGACTATGACGGCAATGTGCTGGCCATGGTGGGCGGCCTGGGCAAGAAGACCAAAAGCCTCTCCCTGAACCGTGCTTACGGCGTCACCCGGCAGACCGGTTCGACCATCAAGCCCATCGGCGCCTACGCTCTGGGCGTCGAGTACGGCCTTGTCAACTGGTCCACCATGCTGAACAACTCGCCCCTCTACCTCAAGCAGGATATGGTCATCCGCGATGAGGATTACTGCCGAAAGAACGGCCTGATGGGCATGTCCGACACTCAGCTGAAGGCCTACCCCAACGCATGGCGCAGCTGGCCCCGCAACTATGGCGGCAACTACGGCGACAACTCCGACCTGCCGCTGTGGAACGGTCTGGCCCGCTCGCTGAACACCATCGCCATCCGCGTGGGCGACCTGGTGGGCGCAAGCAACATCTTCAACTTCGTCTATAATACCTTGCAGCTGGACACGCTGGACCCCTCCAGCGACGTCGGCCTTGCTCAGATGGTCATGGGCAGCCAGACCCACGGCGTCACGCCCACGGCGCTGGCCGCAGCCTTCCAGATCTTCTACGACGGCCAGTACACCACCCCGCATCTGTATACTCGTGTGCTGGACCGTGACGGCAACATCTATCTGGAAAACAACTCCACCAGCTATCAGGCCCTGACCCCGCAGACGGCCTATGTCATGAACCGCCTGCTGAAGAACGTCCTGTACTCCAACGTTGGTACGGCCAGCGGCCGCTACCCCAACTCCAACGGCATGGAGTCCTTCGGCAAGACCGGTACGGCCAGCGACGAAAAGGATCTGTGGTTCGTGGGCGGCACACCGTATTACGTCACCGCTGTGTGGTGGGGCTACGATGCGCCGTATGACATGACCAACACCCTGAGTAAGAATCAGGCCAAGACCCGCACCTGCGTCATGGCGTGGAAGGCCTATATGGAAGAGGTCCAGAAGAACCTGCCCTATAAGCCGTTCCCGGCGGCAGACGGCGTGGTGGAGCGCGCCTACTGCACCCAGAGCGGTCTGCTGGCAGGCCCCAGCTGCCCCAGCCGCGCTACTGGTTATTACCGTGCGGACGACCTGCCCGATACCTGCAATTACTCCCACTCTTCGGGCGTGACGCAGGCGGACCAGCCCGCAGCCGACCAGACCACCATCCCGGCGGACACTTCCGGTCTTGACACCGACTGAGCGCAAAACTCATACTTTTTCCCATGGGATGGGTGCCATTCCGGCAAGGCGATGCGCCACTTCACGCATCAAAACTGGACAATCTGACAAAAACACATCCGGCCTCTTGCAATGCAGGGGGCCGGATGTTATTATATTCTCTGCAAGAACACTTGTGTTTGTGAGGTGAACAAGTTGGAACGCCGCTTTTATCTG
>OGIE01005796.1_pt1 | contig 10035 bp, 9 predicted proteins | sample 1571581 | NCBI WGS metagenome assembly OGIE01 (sample SAMEA2582021, study PRJEB24529) | metagenome | biome: Human gut stool | place: China | collected 2011
GCACCTAAAATTGCAATCTTCATGTCATAATTTCCCTTCTCTAACAAAATTGGTCTTAATTTTTCTTTCATTATACCCTTATATACTCCCCTTTGAAAGACTAACTTTCAGCCCAATTTGCTAGAATTTTCCACTGCTTCCGCCGTGTGTTTCCCCCGACGATGAAGTGTGGGTACTGCTTCCGGAATCCCCATCACTGGATTTTGGTTTTGCTGTACGAGTTACATCTTCATATAAGAATAAATCACTGCTTTCTGTCACTTTTAGACTGCCTTTTTTCTGATAATTTCCGGCCGTTGTTTTTCTTGCCACGGTTTTCAATTGTCGTTTCATTCCTCCTACAATTGAAAATGCACAGATAAATCCAAGCACCAGTGCAACCGGAATCCATATCATTCCAAGTGGTTTTTTTGGAAGATTGGAATTGTCGTAAGGGCGGTCTTCTCTCGCCTGTGTGACAAATGCATCGCACTGGTCGATATAAATTTCAAATGCTTTCTCATACTCGCCATCTGAAAGTGAACTCTTAAACTGTTCTGCTATGTAATCGCATCCTGCATCTGTAAATGCAGTAATTCCGTAGCCGCAGGTCGAGATATGCCATTCCCGCTCCTCCATACTGACTACAAACATCAGACCGTCCCGGTCTGTGCCGTAACCGAAATTACAATAATCGTAGAGGTCATCCGCACAGGCCTCAATGCTGTTATAGTTATCGAGATTCTCTACCGTTGCGATCGTCACATCCATCTTCTGGCGTTCACTGAGTTCATCCAGAAGTTCGGTGATCTCATCTTGTTCTTTATCAGAAAGAATAGATGCCGTATCTAAAAGCCGTTCATATTCACTGGAAAAGCCATCTGCCGCATAAACAGCTGTACTGAAAGCGGAAGCTGCGAGAAGCCAGGCTGCTGCCATTCCGATCAGTTTCCTTCCTGCTCTTTTCATCTTCTCCACTCCCCCTTCTATATAATCCGCGCCAGCCATAGAAGCCAGCTGATACCGTAAGCTGCTGCGGCAAATGCTGCGGAAAGCCCTATCATCCAGGTTTTTGCAGCATCGTTATCCACTGGCAGATCGCCTACGAATTTCCCGTTCTGTCCATTCATGGCAAAGCGGTACTGTTTTCCATTCCAGGTTGTATTTAAGATCCAGACCGGGTAAAGCGCATATTTCGCACTTCCGTCATGAAGTCTCACACTGCTCTGTTCTGTTGTCACCGATGTATAGCCGCTTACAGTCGATTTGAAATTATCCTCTGTTGATCGTTTTACACGCTCATTTGCACGCGCAATACTTTCTTCTGCACTGACATCATATTTATCTGCCATATAGCCCGCAAGATATGCTGTTTGAAATCGAAAGGTTCAACGGCCTCCATCAGATCGTCCTCCATCTTCGTCGATCCGTCCACCGGAACCCGTGTAAAACCGATGCTTCCGCTGCGTCCCACCATGAAAAAACTCGTTTCCGTATAATTATAGTCTTTATCACTCCAGCTTCTGACCTTTGTCGCGCGATAGCGGATATCCGCGTCTGCCTCCGTATCAAACAGCCAGAATGGAACGTAAACACCCTTGACCTCATCAATATGGTTCTGATCCTTAAAGACCTTCGGAAGAAGCCTTTTTCCTTCCAGATGACGCATCAGACCGTCCTTTGCCGCCTTTTTGTCAAGCTTGAACGGAATCACATAATCCGGCTTCAATGCTCCCGAAAACTGTCCGGTCACAACGATCGGATTTCCGCAATACGGACACGCAGATGCTGCCATATTCTCATCTGCGACGATCTCTCCGCCACAGGACTGACACTGGTAGGTACGAAGACCATCGGTCTCACCTTCCCCCCATTCTTCTCCTGCACTCGTGTCCCATACCATTTCGTCCGACTGCTCCTGGTTCAGCGCCTCATCATATCCCCGAAGCGCCTCCATCTCAAATTCTGTATCACAGTACGGACATTTCATCTTCTGGATCGCACTGTCAAAGTGGATGGCACCACCACAGCACGGACACTTATATTCCTGTATATTTCCCATACCGCTGTTCTGCCTCCCTTTCTTTTCTCTGGCCCTTTAAAGGGAAGCGCTGCCTTTCTACGGCAGCGCTTCCTCCAGGTCAATGGTGAGAACCCCCTTTTTTCCTTTTCTCCAGATCACGCTCACATAGATTATTCCGGGAAATCAATATTTAATTGGTTCTGTCTGCATCATCAAAAGGATCTCCACATTCCGGGCAGAATTTCGGTGGATGTGCCGGATCCTCCGGTTCCCAGCCACACTTATCACAACGGTACAACAATGCTCCCTGCGGTTTCTTTGCTCCGCAATTCTGGCAGAACTTTCCTTTGTTTACGGTTCCACAAGAGCAGATCCAGCCTTCGCTGTCTGCCGGCTTCGGAGATCCGCATTCCGAACAGAATTTTCCGGTTGCTATTGCGCCGCATTTACACTTCCAGCTTCCTGCAGGCTCCATCTTCGGCTCCGGCTTCTTTGATCCGCATTCCGGGCAGAATTTTCCATTCACTGTTGTTCCGCAGGAACAGATCCAGGTATCTCCCTGTGGCTGCTCCGGTGCTGTCTGCTGTGGTGCCGCCTGTGGCTGTGGCGCTGCCTGTGGCTGCTGCTGTCCCATGGCAAACAGGTTCTGGGCATTCATGCCGCCCATACCGCCGGCATTCATTGCCATTCCCATTCCCATGAATCCGGTCATTGCGCCGGCATTGTTTCCTGCCGCCGCCTTCATAGCGTCGATCTGTCCTCCAACAAGGCGGGCAGCCGCTGTTGTCGGGTTGGTGGTCATTGCATTTTCTTCCCACTCATTGATCTTCTTACGCTGATCCTCCGGAATACTTAAGGAATTGATATTAAAGGAGAATACCTCAATGCCTCGTTTTTCCTTCCATGTCTTTGAGAGGACTTCATTTAACGCATCAGACAGATCCTGCGTATGTGCCGGGATCTCATAATACTGGACTTTCTTTGCAGACAACGTGGAAAGTGCCGGCTGTAATGCTGTCATCAGCTCGCCTTTTAAACGACCTGAGATCTCTGAGCTTTCATAATCCTGCTCCACGTTTCCACATACGTTTGTATAGAAAAGCAGTGGATCACAGATCCTGTATGTAAAGTTTCCGTTACAACGGATATCTACAGAAAGCTTATAGCCCAGCTCCTCATTCACGATCACGCGGAACGGAACCGGTGTTGCTGTACCGTAAAGGATCTCTCCCATCTCTTTTGTATTGATATAGTAGACTCTCTGATCCTTCGCTGTATCACCGCCGTAGGTAAAACGTTTTCCGATTACCTGGAACGTCTGCTTAATGCTGTCGCCCAGATGACCACTGAAGATACTCGGCTCTGTCGAATTATCGTAAGTAAATTCTCCTGGCTCTGCACAAACCTCAACGACCTTTCCCTGCTCCACGATCAACATACACTGTCCGTCCGCAACAGCAATTCCGCTGCCGTTGGAAATAATGTTGTCGTTTCCTTTTGTGTTAGTGGAACGGCCGGTGATGCGCTTCTGTCCCTTTGTAACCAGTACATCTTTCCCCATGGAATCGCAGTAGAAAAATTCTTTCCATTGATCTGCCAATATTCCGCCTAATGCTCCCCTTCCTGCTCTAATAAGTCCCATACTCATTTCTCCTTTCCATATCGTCAGATTTTTATGATCTAAGTCCTTGATCTGCTTTTAATATATCAGATTTTTCATAAAAAATATATACTCACGGTGAGTATATTGGATATTTTAACCAACACGCGCACCGGGAGTATACAAGATATAGTTCGCTCTTTACCTGAATCATCTGTATGTAGTTTTTGTTTATGTTGCCTGTTTTGTACTGTCTGCCTGACCGCAGGCCGCCAACACCGTCCTTACCTTTCTGATTACGGTCAGTTGCCTTTTCTCAATAATAAGCAGACATTTTCTGTATGTCCGGTATGTGGGAAAAGGTCAAATGGCCAGTCTTCTTTCGCCACATATCCCTTCGTCTTAAACATCTTCAGATCCCGCGCCAGAGTTTCCGGATTACAGGACACATAAACCACCTTCTCTGGCTTCATGATCGCTACAGCCTTGATAAACTCTTCAGTGCTGCCGCTTCTCGGCGGATCCATGAGCACTACATCTACGTGTTCGCCATTAGCTGCCATGTTGACCATAAAACGCCCGGCATCGTTGTTATAGAACTGGATATTTTTCACCTGGTTGGTTTTGGCGTTTTCCACGGCATCACGGACAGCATCCTGGTTTAATTCCACGCCAATAACCGTTTTGGCTTTGGCGCTTGCCACCATTCCGATGGTTCCGATGCCGCAGTAAGCATCGATCACCGTTTCTTTCCCTGTAAGCCCAGCCAGCTCCATGGCTTTCGCGTAGAGTTTCTCGGTCTGGACCGGATTGATCTGGTAGAAGGACTTACTGGAAATGCGGAAGGTATAGCCACAGAGGACATCCTCAATGTATCCTTTACCAAATAATACCTTCTCCCGGTCACCAAGAACCATGCTGGTACCGCGGTCATTGATGTTCTGGATGATCGTGGTGATCTCTGGATGTTTTTCCCGCAGAGCTTTGACAAAATTGTTGCGGGATGGAAATACCGGGGAAGCCGTGACTAAAACTACCATCACCTGATTGGTAGCAAAGCCTCGTTTTACCAGGACATGGCGCAAAAGACCATAGCCAGTATCCTCATCGTAAGTTTTGATCTTGAAGGATTTTAACATACCGCGGATAGTTCCGATGATCTCGTCGGCTTTTTTGTCCTCGATCATACACTGCTCAACCGGGACAATCTCGTGGGTTCCTTCTTCATAAACGCCGGAAATTGCTTTTCCTTTCTGATATCCAAATACAGCGTGAACCTTATTACGGTAGTAAAATGGATTTTCCATGCCTGTGATCTTCTTCACCGGACAGATGCCCTTGAGCAGGTCTTCTACCTGCTTCTGCTTGTGCTGCAGCTGTTTCTCATATGGGATGTCCAGGAACTGACAGCCACCACAGCGTCTGGACACCGGGCACATACTGTTCGTATTTCTTGATTTTCCCGGCTTCTGTGCATTTTTCACTTTGTAAGTATCCTGTGCATTTTTCGCTTTGTAAGTGTTCTGTGTATTTTTCACTTTGCAAGTGTCCTGTCCAGCATTCTTGACTGGCTTTCTTTCTGTACGAAAGCTTCTCTTATTCTCATTTCTTCTATATTCATTCTTTTGCATCATTCTGACCCTCAAATTGTTGTTTTTCTATTACCACTTATTCTCATTATAGAGGATATTTCTTGCTTTTTCCACTGATTTTTGTATAATAAATTCCATATACGACCTTACAAGGAGAACATAACTATGAATGAATTCTATATAGATCCAGTCCTTTATACCGGAAGACCTGCGGACTGCACGGACCGCCTTGCCAAAGAAGTCCGTACCTATGACCTTTTGGATAAGCTGGCAATTCCATACTCCCGAATGGATCATACAGCTACTGCAACCATGGAGGATTGTCATGACATCGACACCCGGCTGGATATTGCAATCTGTAAAAATCTGTTTCTCTGCAACGCACAGAAAACCGATTTCTACCTTCTAATGATGCCCGGAGAGAAAAAATTCAAAACCGCAGTTCTGTCCAAACAGATCGGGAGCGCCCGCCTGTCCTTTGCCGGTCCTGAGTTTATGGAGGAATTCTTAGACATTACTCCTGGCTCTGTCAGTGTTCTGGGACTGATGAATGATACGAACCACCGGGTACGGCTTCTCATTGATGCTGATGTGATCGACCATCACGAATACATTGGCTGCCATCCATGTATCAATACTTCCAGTCTGCGCATCCGCACCACAGACCTGCTGGAGAAATTTCTTCCATATGTGGAGCACCCATATACGGTAGTGCATTTATGAAAAAAGAGCATGTGAAAAAATGATTTCTCATTTTTTCACATACCCCGACCTCTTTATATGTATCAATAATTGTCAATTTCAGACACTTTTTCCATCCTTAGACTTCTCTTGTCGCCTCTTTCAACCATGCAGCCTCTTCTTCTGTCAGATACGGAGAAATCTTCTCATAAACTGCTTTATGGTACTCATTCAGATACTGGATATCCTTCTTCTCCATCAGGCTCACATCCAGCGCATCCAGATCGATCGGCACATACGTCAGATACTCGAACTCCATAAACTGACCATACTGATTCTTCTCCGCGTTTTTGCAGACGATCATATTTTCTGTACGGATTCCATGGCTTCCTTCAATATAAATACCAGGCTCATCGGAACAGATCATACCGGCTTCCAGAACCGCATTATCCATCCGCTCCGGAACCATCTTGAAACGGATTCCATTTGGACGCTCATGGACATTCAGCAGATATCCCACACCATGTCCGGTTCCGTGATCATAATTTAATCCACGGCTCCAGAGTGGCTCACGAGCCACATAATCAAGGCTCAGGCCACGACAGCCATATAAGAATTTCACATGACCCAGACGCAGCATGCTCATGGCTACCAGGGTGAAATGTTCCCGTTCCTCGTCTGTGATCGGTCCCAGGGCAACAGTTCTGGTGATATCGGTAGTACCTTCATAATACTGACCACCGGAATCCACCAGATATAAGCCTTCTGGCTTTAACTGGGTATCACTTTCCGAAGTTGCGGAGTAATGGCACATAGCTGCATTAGCCTTGTAAGCGGAAATCGTATCGAAGCTTAATCCTAAGTTGCCCTCCTGCTCCCGGCGCAGCTGTTCTAAATAGTCAGATACGCTGATCTCCGTCATCGGGATCTTGCCGATGTTCTTCTTTAACCAGTAGATAAACTTGGTCATGGCAACACCGTCTTTGATATGGGCCTTTTTCTCATTTTCAATCTCTACCGGATTTTTGATGGATTTGGCAAGAGCGGTCGGATTCATCTTATCCACGATCTTGCAGGTAGAATCCAGGTTGTTCACAATGGCATAGTTGGTTTTGCCGGTTTCCAGAAGTACTTTGACATTTTTCAGAGTTTTTATCATCTCATAAATGTCATTGTACGGTTTCAAAGTCACACCAAGTCCTGTTAGATATGCCTTTACTTCCTCATCCAGTGTCTTTTCATTGATAAATAAATAGAACTGGTCCATCGTCACAACCGCATAGGACAACACGATTGGATTGCACGGCACATCATTTCCACGGATATTTAACAGCCACACAATATCATCCACTGTTGTCAGCACATGAACATCTGCATGCAGCTTCTTCATCTCTCCACGAAGGTCTTCAATCTTCTGGGCTGCAGACTTTCCTGCATATTTTTCTTCCAGAATCCAGACTGGCTCTGCAGAAAGAGCAGGACGATTCTCCCAGATCTCACCGACCAGATCTTCCTCATAGGAAATCGTTACGTGTTTATCTTCCAGAGCCTCCTGTAAACCTTCGCCCATCTGATTGTTGATCACCCGGCCATCAAAACCAAGCTTTCCACCTTCCGGCATAACCTTCTGAAGATATTCATTAATAGAAGGAACTCCTTCCTGGCCCATCTTCTGAAGGGTAAATCCACTGTCCTTCAACTGCTTTGCCGCCTGGACAAAATATCTTCCGTCTGTCCACATTCCAGCGTCATCTGCAGTGACAACCGCTGTTCCCGCAGACCCGGTAAATCCTGTTAAAAATTTTCTGCATTTAAAATACTCTCCCACATACTCTGACTCATGAAAATCAGAGGTAGGTACCAGATAAGCGTCTAAATGACGTTCTTTCATCAGCTTACGAAGCTTTTCCAGTCTCTCGTTCATGGTTTTCTTTCTCCTTTATGCTCTCTATATCTATATCAGCCCGAAATGCTTACAGGCATTGTAGATTCCATTTTCATCGATCCGGTCAGTCACATAATCTGCAACCTCTTTTAACCTCGGAACGCCTGCCTCCTGTAAGATCTCCAGATCATTCATACTATCGCCGAATGCATACGTCTCACTCACTGAAATGTGAAAATATTCACATAAGATCTTCAGTCCATTCGCCTTGGAACTTTCCTTTGCGATCACATCCGCCCCTTCCAGCCCTGCAAACAGAGGACATTTTAACTCTGGAAATTCCTGTTCCAGTAATTTTGCTCCTTCCGGAACCCCAATATAGGCAAGTGTCCGCACTTTCATATCCAGAAGCTTCCATGGATCTTTGTACTGACGTCCACTTTCTCCCCAGCGCCTGATATCATGCTCTGTCACATGTTCTGGATGAATGTAATAATCATCATCCCCACTGGTCATGCCAATCGCCAGATCATGTTCATCTGCAAAATGGAGCACCCGTTCCAGAAGTTCCCGTGGAAGAACGGATTCGTAAAGCACCTGGTCTCCTACCGTAATTTTGGTTCCATTGCTGTGGATGATGGCATCCGCCTGAATCTGATCCCGGTACTGCCGGCTGTAATAAGTATCCATATCTCTTCCGGTAGCAAGAACAATAAAATGATTTTTCCGTAATGCTTCGATCGCTTCCATGGCACTGTCCGGAATTTTATAAGTAGCATGATCCAACAAAGTCATATCTACATCAAAACTGATCAGTGTTTTCATCATCTGTCTCCTTTATATTACTGTTCACGCCTGCCCAAACAGCAGCTTCCCGTCCCATCTCTATCATCATATCGCATCCGGCGTTTTTTGTAAATGCAGTATTTTCCGCCGCCCATACAAAATAGAAGATCCGCTTCTTGCATCCCGGATAAAAATCTGCTACCATCAATATGCTATAAATGAAGAGGAGGCTTATCCTATGAAACAGATCCGTCCAGACTATTACGACCTCTTTTCCTGCACTGCAGACCAGTGTCCCATCACCTGCTGCCAGGAATGGAAGATTTCGGTTGATGACCATACCAATAATTGTTGGAAGAAGCTGGCTCCTCCAACCGATACGATCCCAGCAAAAACACGTTTAAGCGCTTATACCACCTTCAAAGACGGGACCCGCGTGATCGCCCTGGACCAGAACCACCGTTGTCCATTTCTCTCAGAAAATAAATTATGCAAGCTGGTTCTGGAACACGGAGACCAGGTTCTTTCGGAAACCTGTCAGATATTTCCGCGGGAAACCCACACCTTTGATACCCATGAAGAACAATCACTGATGCCCTGTTGTCCGGCGGTAATCGATCTGTGGAGGAACTGCGAAACCTTACATTTTCCAAAAGTTTCTGACCTGTGCTCCCCGGCTGCCTCTGATGCGCTTCTCTTTTCGCTTCGCTCCAGACTGATCGCCCTGATCCAGCGCCCCGACCGCACACCAAGCCAGGCACTGATGGAATGTTTTTACATCTTACGGGAATTATACCATCAAGATAACTGGGACGCCGGGACATTGGAAGATTATTTTTCTGAACAAACTTTATCAGAGCTTCATGAAGCCGTGCTCTCCGCTGTTCCTGCATTGGAAGACACCATCATCGAGGACAATGAAATTCTCCAGGACCTGGCTGTTAATTACCAGAAAGAAGGACTCTATCAGTCTTACCTAACCCCGGTCCTCGCCCAGGCTGAAAAACTGGCGGACGCATATGGAACAGCTGCTTTATCCGATCAATGGAAAAATTTCAATCATGTATGGGAAGAATTTCATCCACTTCTGAAAAATGTCCTGGCTAATGAATTGTTCTCTGATCTTTTGATCCCTGGTGGAGGCTTAGAAAGTATGATCATCCAGATGCAGTGGCTGGCCCTGGAATACGCTACGGTGCGGCAGAGCCTGTTTTTAACCTGGCTGGAACATGGTAATGAAAAGCTGCCTTATGAAAATGTCCGCGATTACCTGGTGATCATCATGCGTATGACCGGATATGACGAAGACGATATCTATGAGTATCTGGAAAATAGTTTTGAAGAACTGGTTTGGGAATGGGGATATTTTGCGCTGGTTGTCTGTTGATCCTGTGGATCATCGAATAAAAAAACTCTTTTCAAACCTCTATTTTTCTGATATAATAGAAAGGTACGGAGTATGGCGTAGCTTGGTAGCGCGCTCGGCTGG
>OGIE01005798.1_pt1 | contig 10033 bp, 8 predicted proteins | sample 1571581 | NCBI WGS metagenome assembly OGIE01 (sample SAMEA2582021, study PRJEB24529) | metagenome | biome: Human gut stool | place: China | collected 2011
TCCTTTTTATACAATATGTCAAAGAACACTTGATTCTTACTTTTTACACAACCTCCCGGGAGGAGGAGAATTGAGATAGTGCTGTTTATCATTTGCCTCATTACTAATCACTAATCACTAAACGCTAATCACTTTTGTTCCTTTCTGCACAATTATGAATTAGCCTCCCTCTCCCCACGTTTACAAATCTTAATCTTCTGCAAGCGAGACAAAAAAGATATTTCATTTCAAGATTATTACGTATATTTGCAAGCTAAACAAGAGAACGAAAAGCGCCACAACGGACCGGAGTGAAATAAAACAGCTTCGAGTTATTAACAAAATGGGCGACTTATCAACAGATTTTGCAATCTTTCTCTTTTTTAGTAGGCGCAATACGGAATTATCACTTATTTCGCTGCCAATAAACACTAAGAATATGGGAAAAATTATTGCTTTGGCAAATCAAAAAGGTGGTGTAGGAAAAACAACGACTACGATTAACCTCGCAGCCTCCCTCGCTACCCTGGAAAAGAAAGTGCTCGTTGTGGATGCAGACCCGCAGGCAAACGCCTCTTCCGGTTTGGGTGTCGACATCAAGCAGGCGGAATGTACTATTTACGAGTGCATTATTGACCGTGCCGATGTCCGCGAAGCTATCCATGACACGGAGATTGATACACTAAAAGTAATCTCCTCCCACATAAACTTGGTAGGCGCCGAGATAGAGATGCTCAACTTGAAAAACAGGGAAAAGATATTGAAAGAAGTGCTTGCACCGTTGAAAGAAGAGTTTGATTATATCTTGATAGACTGCTCACCTTCACTGGGACTGATTACCATCAACGCGCTCACCGCAGCCGACTCTGTGATTATCCCCGTACAAGCGGAATATTTTGCATTGGAAGGTATCAGTAAATTACTGAATACGATTAAGATTATCAAGTCGAAACTGAATCCGGCACTCGAAATCGAAGGTTTCCTGCTGACGATGTACGACTCGCGCCTGCGCCAGGCCAACCAGATTTACGACGAAGTGAAACGCCACTTCCAGGAATTGGTGTTCGACACCGTCATACAGCGCAACGTCAAACTGAGCGAAGCTCCCAGCTACGGTCTGCCCACCATCTTGTATGATGCAGACTCCACCGGAGCCAAGAACCATATGTCGCTTGCCAAAGAACTGATTAGCCGTAACAATTAACTAAAAACGAAGAACCATGGCACAAAAAAGAAATGCATTAGGACGCGGGCTGGACGCCCTGCTCTCAATGGACGAAGTGCAGACCGAAGGCTCTTCTTCCATCAACGAAATAGAGTTGTCGAAGATTGTCGTCAACCCCAACCAGCCCCGCCACGAGTTTGACGAGACTGCCCTTCAGGAACTTGCCGACTCAATCTCTGAAATAGGTATCATTCAGCCCATCACCCTGCGCAAGCTGTCGGACGATGAATATCAGATTATTGCCGGAGAACGACGTTTCCGCGCCTCGCAACGGGCCGGTCTGAAAAGCATCCCCGCCTACATCCGCACTGCCGACGACGAAAACGTCATGGAAATGGCGCTCATCGAAAATATACAGCGCGAAGACCTGAACTCGGTGGAAATAGCCCTTGCCTACCAGCACCTGTTGGAGCAGTATGGCCTAACACAGGAACGCCTCAGCGAACGCGTAGGTAAAAAGCGTACCACTATCGCCAACTATCTGCGTCTGTTGAAGTTGCCCGCACCCATCCAGATGGCGATACAAAACAAGCAGATAGACATGGGGCATGCCCGTGCGCTTGTCACCTTGGGTGATCCGAAGCTACAAGTGAAGATATTCGAAGAAATCATCGAGCACGGATATTCCGTACGTAAGGTGGAAGAAATAGTTAAATCCCTGAACGAAGGCGAAACCGTGAAAAGCGGCGGACGCAAAATCGCTCCCAAACGGGCTAAGCTGCCGGAAGAATTCAATATGCTGAAACAACAGCTCTCGGGCTTCTTCAGCACCAAAGTGCAGCTGACTTGTTCGGAGAAAGGAAAAGGTAAAATCAGTATCCCGTTCAATAACGAAGAAGACTTGGAACGTATTATCGGCATACTTGATACTCTAAAAAATAAATGACGAAAGGAACAAGAACATATCAATGGTGTATAGCCCTGCTGCTTTGCCTCGTGCAGACGGCAGGGATTGCTATGTATGGGCAAAACCGTCCGCGTGCCGCTGCCAAACGGCAACAAGTACAACAGGTGGATTCGCTACAAAAGCTACCACAAATAGCACTGGATAGTCTGGATTCACAAGGTACCCCCATACTTCAACGGGCTTCGGCAGCCGTCGATAGCCTTGTCATAGCCGACAGCATTGCTGCCGAAAACAAAAAACGCCTGTTGGAGATGACCACCACTGCCACCCCGCAAGTGCCGCCCACACCAACGGACAGCCTGCACGAAGCAATCAACAAGAAAGTATTCATCCCCAATCCGACCAAGGCGACATGGCTCGCCCTTGTCATTCCCGGTGGCGGACAAATCTATAACCGTAAGTACTGGAAGCTACCTATTATATATGGTGGCTTTGCCGGATGTGCATACGCGCTTACGTGGAATGGTAAAATGTATAAAGACTATATGCAGGCATACAAAGATGCCGCCTTGGGAAACTGGGACGCCAATAGTATTAATGACCTCCTGCCTCCCGGATACATCAACCGTGTTTCTAAAACTCAATTAACAGAAACTCTCCGGAAGCGAAAGGACACATACCGCCGGTATCGTGACCTGAGTATTTTCGCTTTCATAGGCGTCTATCTGATATCGGTAATTGATGCTTATGTAGATGCAGAGTTATCCAATTTCGACATCACCCCCGATCTTAGCATGCGGATAGAGCCGGCTGTAATCAACAACCAATACAGTAGTGGCACTTCCAACAAGTCGGTCGGGCTGCAATGTAGTTTCCGTTTTTAATGAATAAATAAGCTATACCAAAGAATAATCACACATGAAAAATAAATCTGTAAACATGAAGAAGTTTATCGCTACTCCGTTCCTGTTTTGTCTATCACTTTTCACCTTCCACGTGCAAGCGCAGGAAAGCGTGGATGTGCTCATCCGCGACAACGGAACAGAACGAAAGGAAAGTATCGAGCTTCCCCAAAGTATGACTTACCCACTGGACAGTCTGCTCAATGACTGGAAAGCAAAGAATTACATCGACCTTGGCAAAGATTGCAGTACTTCTACAGAGAATCCGCTTTTCAGCGACTCTGTCTACATCGACCGTTTAAGCCGCATCCCAGCTGTAATGGAAATGCCATACAATGAAATTGTACGCAAATTTATTGATATGTACACAGGACGCCTGCGCAACAATGTAGCGTTCATGCTGAGTGCCTGCAACTTCTATATGCCCATCTTTGAAGAAGCGCTCGATACCTACGGCTTGCCGCTCGAACTCAGGTATCTACCCATCATCGAGTCCGCACTCAATCCTTCCGCCAGATCGCGCGTAGGCGCCTCCGGTCTGTGGCAGTTCATGCTGGCCACCGGAAAGATGTACGGATTGGAAAGCAACAGCCTCGTTGACGAACGTTGCGACCCTATAAAAGCCACTTGGGCAGCCGCCCGCTACCTGAAGGACCTGTATGCCATTTATCAGGACTGGAACCTGGTGATTGCCGCTTACAACTGCGGCCCGGGCACCATCAATAAGGCCATACGCCGCGCCGGAGGAAAAACGGACTATTGGGAAATCTACAATTTCCTACCGAAGGAAACCCGCGGATATGTGCCCGCTTTCATTGCAGCCAACTATGTGATGACGTACTACTGCAAGCACAACATCTGTCCCATGGAAACCAATATTCCCAACGCAACAGATACGATTCAGGTAACGAAAAACTTACACTTCGAGCAACTTGCCGATATCTGCGGGGTCAGTCTGGAAGAATTAAAAAGCCTTAATCCTCAGTACAAAAAGAGCATTATTCCCGGTGAAAGCAAAGCTCAGACTCTTCGCCTGCCAATGAGTTACATCAGTACATTCATCGACAGTCAAGATACAATCTATGCCCATCGTTCCAACGAATTATTCAAAAACCGCCGGACGGTAGCCATCTCCGAAACCCGTTCTACAGCACGGCGCGCCACCACCGGCAGCGGAAACCTGACGCATCACAAGATACGAAGCGGAGAAACACTGGGAACCATTGCACGCCGTTACGGTGTCACCGTCAAACAACTTCAAAGTTGGAACGGATTGCGCAACACCAATATTTCTGCCGGAAAGCAACTGAAGATATATAAATAAACGTGCAAACGCTTGTGTGGTGTTGAAATTTGCTTATTTTTGCAGCAATTGAAGAAAGGAGAACAGGTTATGGAAGAGAATGTGAGCCAGAAAGATAAAGAAAAAGTCGAAGAGGAAATGATAGAACAGGCTTTCCAGCAACTGTTGAACGACTATTTGGCAACCAAACACCGCAAGCGCATTGAGATTATTACGAAGGCATTCAACTTTGCCAACCAGGCGCATAAGGGCATCAAACGCCGCTCAGGCGAGCCTTACATCATGCACCCGCTTGCTGTGGCACAGATTGTGTGCACCGAAATAGGTCTGGGTTCTACATCCATTTGTGCCGCCCTGCTGCACGATGTGGTAGAGGATACGGACTATACCGTAGAAGACATAGAGAATATATTCGGGCCGAAAATCGCCCAGATTGTGGACGGGCTGACCAAGATATCCGGCGGTATCTTCGGTGACCGTGCTTCGGCACAAGCAGAAAACTTCAAAAAGTTGTTGCTGACGATGTCCGATGATATACGCGTGATTCTTATCAAAATAGCCGACCGTCTGCACAACATGCGTACGTTAGGCTCTATGCTGCCCAACAAGCAATTCAAGATTGCAGGCGAAACATTGTACATCTATGCTCCCCTTGCCAACCGCTTGGGTCTTTACAAGATAAAGACTGAACTGGAGAACCTGAGTTTCAGATACGAGCATCCCGAAGAATATCACGAAATTGAAGAAAAGCTGGCAGCTACGGCCACCGAGCGCGACAAGGTGTTCAATGAGTTCACAGCTCCGATTCGCGCCCAACTGGACAAGATGGGGTTAAAATACCGTATTCTTGCACGCGTAAAATCCATCTTTTCTATCTGGAATAAAATGCAGACCAAGCATGTGCCATTCGAGGAAATCTATGACCTGCTTGCCGTACGCATCATTTTTGAACCACGCAACACGGATGAGGAACTGAACGATTGTTTCGACATCTACGTCTCCATCTCCAAAATATACAAGCCTCACCCCGACCGCCTGCGCGACTGGGTGAGCCACCCCAAAGCAAATGGTTATCAAGCCCTGCACGTCACCCTCATGGGCAACAACGGACAGTGGATTGAAGTACAAATCCGTAGCGAACGTATGAACGACGTGGCCGAACAAGGCTTCGCGGCACACTGGAAATACAAAGAAGGAGGTGGCGGCGAAGACGAAGGCGAGCTGGATAAATGGCTGCGCACCATCAAGGAAATCCTCGATGACCCGCAACCAGACGCTATTGACTTCCTCGATACCATCAAACTGAACCTGTTTGCATCGGAGATATTCGTGTTCACTCCGAAAGGCGAAATCAAAACCATGCCACAGAACTCTACAGCACTGGATTTTGCATTCTCGCTGCACACAGATATCGGCAGCCACTGCATCGGCGCAAAAGTAAACCATAAACTTGTACCACTGAGCCACAAGTTGCAAAGCGGTGACCAGGTGGAGGTACTGACATCCAAGTCGCAACGGGTACAACCGGAATGGGAGGTATTCGCCACAACCGCCCGTGCCCGTGCCAAAATAGCCGCCATCTTGCGCAAAGAGCAAAGAACAAGCCAGAAAGAAGGCGAAACCCTTCTGAATGAATTCTTCAAAAAAGAAGAACTGCGATTGGATGACATGCTGGTGGACAAACTGGTAAAGGCTCATAACATGAAGAGCCGTGACGAATTACTCATAGCCATCGGCAACAAGAAAATCGTACTCGGAGATCTGGACAAGAATGCTTTAAAAGAGAAACAGGGAACCAACTGGAAGAAATTCCTCACATTCTCATTCGGCAGTAATAAAGACAATAAAGAACCGGTTGAAGAGAAAGTACCGCAGGAGAAGGAGAAAATTAATACGAAGCAAATCCTGAAACTGACGGAAGAGAATATCCAGAAGAACTATATCATGGCAGAATGTTGTCATCCTATTCCTGGTGACGACGTGCTGGGATATATCGACGAGAACGACCGGATCATCATTCATAAGCGCCAATGTCCCGTTGCTGCCCGATTAAAAAGCAGTTACGGAAACCGCATTCTTGCCACAGAATGGGATACGCACAAGGAGCTCTCTTTCCTGGTGAATATATATATAAAAGGTATAGACGCCATGGGATTGCTGAACGAAGTGACGCAAGTCATTTCCCGCCAGTTAAATGTGAATATCCGCAAGCTGGCAATTGAAACAACAGACGGTATCTTCGAAGGCAACCTGCAGTTGTATGTACATGATGTGGATGACGTGAAAACCATTTGTAATAATCTAAAACAGATACAGAACATCAAGCAGGTGACCCGTGTAGAAGCGTAAATATTACAAAGGTCAAATTATAAAAACACACTAATATGTTTAACTCAAAAAAAGGAATAGACGACAAAGTTAGTAACAAATTGACCACCCTTTCCAGCCAAAGTTTAATCAAGGGTGATTGCTCTATCGATGGAGATATGCGTATCGATGGGACAATAGAAGGTAATATCCAGTGCACCGGAAAGGTAGTCATAGGTCCCGAAGGAAGAATAAACGGAAACATTTCCTGTACGCATGCCTGCCTGCATGGCACTATCATTGGTGATGCCTATGTAAAGGAGGAACTCACCCTGAAAGCCAACTGTGTGATGCAAGGTAACATCTATACCACGAAACTGGAAATAGAATCGCAAGCCAAATTCAATGGAAGCTGTAGTACAAATGATATGAATCATGAGGTAAAATTACTGGGAACTATTGCTGAATAACATTATTTACAATAGATTTAAGCTTTCCAAAACCATCTCGCTGAGAAAAGTTTTATTTTGCATAGACATCTATTATTGATATAAAATAGCTATTTTTGCAGACTATATCAATGAAGTATACTATGATAGTCGGCAAATATATAAATTTAGAGATACTCCGAAGGGTACTATTTAATGACGAAGAAATAATAATTTCCGATAAATGTATCCAAGAAGTAGATAAAAGTTTTCACTTCTTAAGAGAGTTCTCAAGCGATAAAATTATTTACGGAATCAATACAGGATTCGGTCCTATGGCGCAATATAGAATCGAAGACAAGTCATTGAGAGAATTGCAATATAATATCATCAGAAGCCACTCCACCGGAGCCGGACAACCATTGCCTTCACTCTATGTAAAAGCGGCTATGATTGCCAGATTATTCACCTTTCTTCAAGGGAAATCAGGTATACACACAGAATTGGTAGAGCTCCTCGTTCAGTTCATTAATCTGGATATTTTTCCATATATACCGGAACATGGCAGCGTGGGTGCCAGTGGCGACTTGGTGCAGCTTGCCCACATGGCTTTAGCACTGATTGGAGAAGGTGAAGTATTTTATGAAGGAAAACTCCAGCCCACCGCCCAGGTACTTGAGAAAAACCATCTCAAGCCTTTCTCCATACATATACGCGAAGGGCTCTCAGTAACTAACGGCACTTCTGTCATGACAGGTATTGGCATTGTAAACCTGCTCTATGCGCGCCAATTGCTCAATTGGTCGGTTTGTGCATCGGTAATGATGAATGAAATTGCTGCATCGTATGACGATTTTATTTCCCAGCCGCTCAATGATGCTAAACTCCACAAAGGCCAGCAGAAAATAGCTGAAGCTATGAGAAAACAAATGGCAGACAGTAAGTGCACACTCAAAAGGGAAATAGAATTGTACGGACAGAAACACGAGGAGAAGATTTTTGAACATAAAGTACAGCCTTATTATTCACTAAGATGTACTCCGCAGATACTGGGACCGGTATATGATACTTTAGCCAATGTAGAAGAAGTGCTCATCAATGAAATCAACTCTGCTTGTGATAACCCGATTGTTGACCCGGAAACACAAAATGTGTACCATGGCGGTAACTTCCATGGAGATTATATATCTTTCGAGATGGATAAACTGAAAATAGCCATCACGAAACTGACTATGCTCAGCGAGCGCCAACTGAACTATCTGTTTCATGATAGAATCAACGGAATACTCCCTCCTTTTGTCAACTTAGGAGTATTGGGACTGAATTATGGACTGCAAGCCTCACAATTCACGGCAACCTCTACAACTGCCGAGTGCCAGACTTTGTCTAATCCGATGTATGTGCATAGCATTCCCAACAACAACGACAACCAGGATATTGTAAGCATGGGAACCAACTCTGCACTAATGGCCAAAACGGTTATTGAGAATTCTTATCAAGTCATGAGTATTCTGTTTATGGGTATCGTGCAGGCAGTGGATTATTTAAAAATACAGAAAAAGTTGAGTACCGAGTCGCGTTGTGTATACAATGAAATCCGGGCATTTTTCCCTGTATTTACCCAGGACACTCCCAAATACAAGGAAATAGAAGCTATGGGTAAGTACTTGAAGAATAAGAAATTTAATTTATAAATGAAATACGCGTTAATAACAGGCGGAAGCCGGGGCATAGGACGTACTGTCAGCATAAAGTTGGCAGAGATGGGATATACTGTGCTGATTAATTATCAAAGTAACGATAAGGAAGCAGCGAAGACCCTGCAATTGGTTCGTGAAAAAGGCGGAGACGGAGAATTACTGAAGTTCGACGTCACCAACCCGAATGCAGTGACCGAAGCCTTAAATTCCTGGAGTATCCAACATCCGGAGGATTATATTGAAGTGCTGATAAATAATGCAGGCATACGCAAGGACAACCTTATGCTCTGGATGACCGGAGAAGAATGGAATAGTGTATTGGACACCAGTCTGAACGGATTCTTCCATGTCACCCAGGCATTACTTAAAAATATGTTAGTCAAACGCTTCGGGCGCATAGTCAACATCGTTTCACTATCAGGCATCAAAGGCATGCCCGGACAAACCAATTATTCTGCTGCCAAAGGCGGTGTGATTGCCGCCACCAAAGCATTAGCTCAGGAGGTGGCAAAGAAACATGTGACAGTCAATGCCGTAGCACCCGGATTCATCCGCACGGAAATGACCGAGGATATCAATGAAAATGAGTGGAAAAAACATATTCCTGCCGGCCGCTTCGGTGAACCGGAAGAAGTAGCGGATCTTGTTGGATTTCTAGTATCCCCCAGTGCCTCTTACATTACCGGTGAAGTGATTTCAATCAATGGAGGACTGTATACATGAGAAGAGTTGTCATCACAGGAATGGGAATTTACTCGTGCATCGGTAAAAATTTGGACGAAGTAACGGACTCCTTATACAATGGAAAGTCAGGGATTGGCATTGATCCCGAACGAAAAGAATTGGGATATTTATCTTCACTGACTGGCCTGTTAGAACGCCCCGAACTTAAAAAGCTATTGGACAGGCGGAAGCGTCTTTGTCTGCCCGAGCAGGGAGAGTATGCTTATATGGCCACTGTAGAAGCCTTTAAGAATGCAGGAATTGACGATGCATTTTTGGAAGCAAACGAGGTAGGAGTTCTATTTGGGAATGATAGCAGTACCGCACCCATTATCAATGCGGTAGATATTATACGGGAAAAGAAAAATACAGTTCTGGTGGGCTCCGGCTCCATCTTCCAGTCCATGAACTCGACTGTATCCATGAACTTATCGGTAATATTCAAGCTCAGAGGAGTGAACTTCACTATCTCCGGAGCTTGTGCAAGCGGTTCACACGCCATTGGTATGGGATACCTGCTCATCAAATCAGGATTGCAAGATTGTATATTGTGCGGAGGCGCACAAGAGGTGAATCCTTTCTCTGTAGGTAGTTTTGATGGACTAAGCGCCTTCTCTAC
>OGIE01005802.1_pt1 | contig 10028 bp, 8 predicted proteins | sample 1571581 | NCBI WGS metagenome assembly OGIE01 (sample SAMEA2582021, study PRJEB24529) | metagenome | biome: Human gut stool | place: China | collected 2011
GACAGAATGGAACGCATAATTTCCACGCTGTGCCCCCAATAATCCAAATCCAGGAAAACCAGTCTGTTCTTCTCGCCGTTTTTGGAGAATTTACGGCTCTTGTAAACCATTGTAAACAAACGTCTTTCCTCTCCCTTATAGGTAAAATATACAGCCATTTCATTGCTTTCACCAAAACGATTCTCGTAACGGTTTACCTTTGCCTCGGGGTCAAAAAATTTCAAAATAAACTGATAAATCTGCTCCAGTTCAATCTCTTTTGTAATGTACCCATGCGTTTTTGCCGTCATTTGAAAGGCCTCCTTTTTTCCTACTTTCATCATTTCCGCATCAATATTTTGCGTACAAATTGTTTTTGATTCTGATTGCATTATACAGGAAGAAAATCCCCTTTACAAGAGCAATACCTTCCATGGAAAGCCAAATTTTCCGCCTCTTTTTTAGGCAGTTTTACGCCAGCTTTTCCAGCATTTTTTCCACCAGCTCACTGCTGCGCTTTGCCGCCAGAAGCACAAACTGCTCATAGGACATATTCGCCTGTTCGTCCGCGCTGTCGCTGATGGCACGAATGATAACAAAGGGAATTCGGTTCAGCCAGCAGGCATGCGCAATCGCCGCACCCTCCATTTCCGCACAGTCCCCCTGCACATACCTTTTGATATGCTCCTTGCCTTCCTTTGTGCCGATGAATTTATCCCCACTGGCAACTCTGCCGAGAATCACATGATAGTTTTCCGCCGTTTCCGCCGCAGCCTCCTGCGCCAGCTTCACCAGCATCTCATCCGCCTTGAAATAGCTTTCCGCCAGACGGGGAATAGTCCCAATAGAGTCGCCCAGCGCAGAAACATCCATGTCATGCTGTACCGCATCCGTGGAAATGAGGATATCCCCAATGCCCAGTTCGGGGTGAATTGCCCCCGCACAGCCCGTATTGATGATATAATCCACACCGAAATGGTCAATCAGCACCTGTGTGCAGACAGCCGCATTCACCTTGCCGATGCCGCTGATGACCAGCACAATGCTGTTGCCGCAATATTTCCCCACATGGAAATCCAGCCCGATGATATTTTTTGTCGTCACAATCTCGATTTTCTCTTTTAAATATGTGATTTCCTCCGACATTGCACCAATGATGCCAATGGTTTTCATTTCGTTGTCATCTCCGTTTCTGTTGTCTCGCGGATATCTGTCCGCATACTTCAGCCGTTTGGTTTTTATCTCGCATACGAATTATACCACAAACTGTATACACTCTGCAAGTCGAAGCCGATTTTCCCATCCTTCCGTTGCAAAAAAAGAGCATCTTCTGTATACTGAGTAGAGAAAACGAAAGTAAGAGGTGTAACCAATGAACACAAAACCGATTATCGGCATTGCGCCGAATTATTCTTACGAAAAAAAGGAATATACCCTCAGTGAGGATTATGTCCTTGCCATCGAAAAGGCAGGTGGCTGTCCCATCGTGCTCCTGCCCCATCAGGCATTGCCCCCCTTTCTGGACGGACTTCTGCTGACCGGCGGTGGTGATATCGATCCGCTCCTGTTCGGAGAAGAGCCCCTTTGCCAGAGCGGCGAGATTAACCCCCTCCGTGATGCCTGTGAAATGCGCATCTGCGAGGCTGCACTGGAAAAGGATTTGCCCATGCTCGGCATCTGCCGCGGCATGCAGGTCATGAATATCGTCAAGGGCGGCGGCATCTATCAGGATATCGGCGTGCAGGCAGGCACAACCCTCAAGCATATCCAGCAGGCACCCCGTTCCTATGGCACACACAGCATTTTTGTCGAGGACAACACCCTTTTAACCGACCTCTGGGAAAATAAACGCACCGTTGTCAATTCCCTGCATCATCAGTCCTGCTCCACGCTTGGGGAGGGCTTTATTGTCTCTGCCCGCAGTGCGGATGGTCTGATTGAAGCCATTGAGCATAAGGATAACCGCTTCGCCGTCGGCGTGCAGTGGCATCCCGAGGCAATGAAAACAGAGGAAATGGGGCTGCTGTTCTCTGCCTTCTTGAAGGCGGCGGCAGAATATCAACAGGCAAGGAGGTAAGAAGCATGGATGTTATCAATGATCTGACCTCATCTCTTTCCTCTGATTTAAACAGCACGGAGCTTGCGAAGGATTTAGGGCTTGGCTTCCTTGCCAAATCCACAGCCATCAACGGTGCCGTCAATCTGGGCATCAAGCTTCTGGAAATTCTGTTCACGCTCTTTCTTTGCTGGCTCATGATTCGCATTTCCAGTAAGCTGGTCAATAAATTCCTGCGGACACAGGTACAGCGCGAAAAGCTTTCCATGTCCGAAAGAAAAGCAAAAACCCTCAGCACCGTCACAGGCAGCATCCTGAAATATGTGATTTATTTCATCGGGCTGATGTCTATTTTAAAGCAGCTGGGTGTTTCCTCAGAATCCCTCGTTGTCATTGCCTCCGCAGGCTCGGTTGCCATCGGTCTGGGCGCGCAGAGCATCGCAGGAGATATGATGGAGGGCTTCTTCATCCTCTTTGAGGACCATTACGCCGTCGGGGATATCGTCACCATTCAGGGCATTACAGGTACGGTCGAAAGCGTCACCCTGCGTTCCACAAAGCTGCGCGATTTCGGCGGCGCTGTGCATATCATCCCGAATGGCTCTATCGGTACGGTCACCAATAACTGCCGCGAATTTATCAACGCCGTTGTCACCGTCGGCATTGCCTATGGCGAAAGCATCGACCGCGCCATTGCCGTTCTGCAGGATGAGATGCAGAAAACCGCAGATATGGAGGCTGTGCTGGAACCCCCCACCGTTGCAGGTGTCATCGGTCTGGATGATTCCGCCGTTACCATTAAAATTGTAGCAAAATGCAAGGTAAAAATGAATTACGCTGTGGAAGCGGAGCTGCGCCGCCGCATCAAAAACCGCTTTGATGCAGAGGGCATCGAAATCCCCTTCCCTCAGCAGGTTGTCCATTTGATGAAGGAGGCGTAACGTATGGATTTTTCTGTCGGAGATATTGTGCAGATGAAAAAAAGCCACCCCTGCGGCTCTGCCCAGTGGGAAATCCTCAGAACCGGCATTGATTTTCGCATCAAATGCTGCGGCTGCGGACACATGGTCATGCTGCCCAGAGCAAAATTCGAGAAAAACGTGAAAAAAATCATTCCAAAAGAGCAATAAAAAAACAGGGTATCCGTGGATACCCTGTTTTTTTCTGTCGAATCCCCTCTGCTTAATCCTTCTTCCGCATTGCATTCAGAATTGCCAGTACGCAAACACCGACATCCGCAAATACCGCCATCCACATCGTCGCAATGCCGGGAATGGAAAGCAACAGCACCAGAATCTTAAAGCCCAGTGCAAAGGTCACGTTCTGGTTTACAATCCTTCTTGTGCTTCTTGCAACCTTCATGCCGACTGCCAGCTTGCCGATATCATCATCCATCAGCACAACATCCGCCGCCTCGATTGCCGCATCGGAGCCAATCGCCCCCATGGCAATCCCCAGATCAGCCGCCGCCAGTACGGGTGCATCGTTGATGCCATCCCCCACAAACGCCGTCTTGTCGCCTTCTGCGCCCTTCTGCTTTTCCATCCATTCCACTTTGTTTTCGGGCAGCAACTCACTGTGGAATTCATCCAGCTGCAGCTCCTCTGCCACAGCCGCCGCTGTTTCCCTTCTGTCGCCCGTCAGCATTACCATCTTCCGAATCCCCTGCTTGCGCAACGCCGCAAGGGAATCGGCAATGTTTTCCTTCAGCGTATCCGCAACCAGAATGTACCCTAAGAATTTGCCGCCCTTTGCAACATAAACCACCGTACCGATGCCGTTTGCCTTTTCATACGCAATTTTTTCATGCTCCATCAGACGGCTGTTCCCCAAGAGAACCGTTTCGCCGTCCAGCTCGTAGGAAATCCCGTAACCGCCCAGCTCCTGATAGCCCTGTGCCGCAGGAAGCTCGCCTTTGTATGCCTGTACGATTGCCTGTGCAATGGGGTGATTGCTCATTGCCTCCCCGATTGCCGCCGGCTTCAGCACATCGCCCTTCACCTCCGTTACAGAGAATCTGCCCTTTGTCAGCGTCCCTGTTTTATCAAAAACAACCGTTTTCAGTCGGCTCAGCGTATCCAAATCGCCGCCGCCCTTTACCAGAATCCCGCACTTGGATGCCGCACCGATGCCTGCGAAATACGTCAGCGGCACAGACAATACCAATGCACAGGGACAGGAAACAACTAAGAATACCAATGCTCTGCCGAACCACAGGGAGAATTTCCCAAGCCCTGCCAACGGCGGCAGAACCGCAACCAGAACCGCCAGCAGAACCACAATGGGTGTATAAACTCTTGCAAAGCGTGTGATGAATTTCTCCGTCTTGGATTTCTTTGCAGATGCGTTTTCCACCATTTCCAGAATCTTCATCACCGTAGATTCGCCAAAGCCCCTTTCTACACGAACCTTCAGACTGCCGTCCATATTGATGCAGCCGCTGAGCACCTGATCTCCTGCCCCCACAGAACGGGGCAGGGATTCGCCTGTCAGTGCCGCAGTATCCAGCATTGCATGTCCTTCCGTGATTACCCCGTCCAGAGGGATTCTTTCTCCTGCCTTTACCAGAATCATATCCCCCACCTGCACCAGAGAAGGGTCTACCTTCCTTTCCTCATCATCCACGATTAAATGTGCAAAATCGGGACGGATATCCAGCAGTGCCGTAATGGATTTTCTGGAGCGTGCCACCGCATATTCCTGAAATGCCTCGCCCACCTGATAGAACAGCATAACGAAAACAGCCTCTGCCATTTCCCCCAGATACAACGCGCCAATCGTAGAGAAGGACATCAGGAAGTTTTCATCAAAAACCTTCCCCTGTCCGATATGCTTCGCCGCACGCAGCAGAACATCATACCCGAAAATCAGATATGCGCAGATATAAAGAATCGTGCAGATCGTTCCCTCATGCAGGAAAACAGCCGCAAGGAAGAACGCAAGCCCTATGCCAAACCGCAGGAAAAATTTTCTGCCGAACACATTCTCATCCCCATGCGCATGGTCATGTCCACAGCCACAGCCACAGGCACAGCAATCGTCATCATCGTCATCCTCCTCACAGCCGCAGCCGCAATGCTCATGATGCGCATGATGATGCTCTGCCTTCTGCCCCTGCAAAAAGGCAACCTCTACCTCCGGCTCAAATTTATGCACCACCCGTTCCACCGTTTCCTGCATTTCCTCTGCCGAAGCATTTGGCGCAAGCTTTACTGTCATTTCCTGCCGCAGCAGATTGATGGAAACCTCCTGCGTTTCAGAAAGCTTAGAAAGCGTATCCTCAATCTTTCCCGCACAGTTCGCGCAGGTCAACCCTTTTAATGCTACCTTCATTTCAGACATAGTCACACCTCTTTTTTCGCTGTTTGCTTTTTCATTTGCTCATTTGAATAACTGTTCATATAACATTCGAAAATTTAGGCTGTAATTTTCAGATATCCTTACACCTATATCATTACAGCCTATTTCTTTTTTATTCGTGATATCCACGCTTATGCCGCAGATGCGTCATTCCCTGCTCCAGAACCATCCGAATATGCTCATCGTCCAGAGAATAGAACACGGTTTTGCCTTCCTTGCGGTATTTTACAAGATCATTCTGCCGCAGTACGCGCAGCTGATGCGACACAGCAGATTGGCTCATTTCCAGTACGTCTGCCAAATCCCCCACATTTCGCTCCCCCTCCAGCAGGGTCTGCAAAATGCGGATACGGGTCGCATCCCCGAAAATCTTGAAAAATTCTGCCAGCTCCTGAATAAACTCCTGCTGCAGTTCCTTTTCCATATCAAATTCTTCCTGCATCGGTGTCTCCTTCATGGCTCGCTCCTTTTCTTATATGAATATCTGTTCATATATTAACGCATTATTTTTACTTTGTCAACGCTGCTATTGATAATTTTTTCATCAATAACACACCGAAATCCCGATTTCGATTTAATTCTTTTCCTTCGGAAACTCAATCAGATCGATAAATCCCTTTAACGCATGCGGCATTGCCACATTTTTCAGCCGCACCATCCCAATGCTCCGCTTCGGTACGGGCGGTTCCACGGGAATCTCAAACAGGTGCTTGTTCTGCAGCTCCCTCTGCGTAAACTCCTCGATCACATACGTCAGTCCAAGGTTGATTTCCGCAAAGCTTACCAGTAAATCACTGCTCCCCAGCTCCAGAATCGGGTTCAGCACTACGCCGTTTTCCTCTGCATAGCGGTCAATATAGCGGCGCGAATTGCTCAAATCCTCCAATAAAAGCAGGGGATATTTCGGCAAATCCTTCAATTCCATGCCCATCTCCGCAAGCATCCGATACCGCTCGCCCCCCACCAGAACATCATGAATTTCAATGCAGGGCGTTACCTCTAAATCCTCATCCTCCGCAATCGGCAAATTGATAAAGCAGACATCTACACTGCCGTTTCTCAGCAGCCTGAGCGATTCGTAGGTTGTCTTATTCGTCACCTTAATATTGATATCGGGATACAGCTTATGATACTTTTCCAGATAAGGCAGCAGGAAATTGGCAATGACCGTATCACTCGCGCCAATCTTGAGCTCCCCCATCTCCATGTGTACCATCTGATAATATTTTTCCTCCGCCGCTTGAATCAGTCCCAACGCCTGCTCCAGATAGGTATATAACAGCTTGCCCTCCGCGGTGGGATAAACCCCCTTCGCCGTACGCACCAGAAGCGGACTGCCCATGCGGTCCTCCAGCTGACGAATGGACATACTTACCGCAGGCTGCGAAATAAAGAGCTCTCTTGCCGCGGCAGACATATTGCCCGTGCGGACAACTGCACAAAAAATGCGATATAAATCTAAAGAAACATCAACTTTCATGAGGGAACCTCCCTTTTCTTTGGTTTCTTCTATTATACAGAATTCAAAGAGACAACGCAAGTGCGATAAGTAAAAATGATAACAATTTTTTTCATTTTTTTCTCCGCCGCCTGTCGCACAGCTTTTCCAGTTCCACCACAGGCAAAGGAGTCAGTGCAAGTGCCCCTACAATCAGCCATTCCGTCCCATTCAGCGGACATACCTTGAAAATCTCCGCCAGCGGCAGCACCATAATCACCCCAATCTGCATCAGACACCCGATAAAAAACGCCAGCAGCAGCATCGGGTTCCCCAAGGGCGAAATCCGAAACAGCGAATGCTCCGACCGCATATTAAAGGCGTGTATCAGCTGCGAAAGCGAAAGCACCGCAAACGCCATCGTCCGCCCTGTAATATATGCCCCTTCCTCGTCAAAATAAATGTGCCCGATCCCAAAGGCAAGCAGTGCCAGCATCCCAATCATCGCCCCCTCTAAGGCAATGCTGCTCACCATGCCGTCCGAAAAGAGGGAATTTCCCCTCCGCGGCGGCTGCTCCATGCTGTCCGCGTCCGCAGGGTCAACCCCCAGTGCAATCGCAGGCAGGGAATCCGTCACAAGGTTCACCCATAACAGCTGAATCGGCAAAAGCGGCGTTGCCCAGCCAAAGCACATCGCCACGAAAATCGTCATAATCTCGCCAATGTTGCTCGAAAGCAGAAAATGGACCGCCTTGCGGATGTTTTCATAAATGCCGCGTCCCTCGCGCACCGCCTCCACGATTGTCGCAAAGTTATCATCCATCAGAATCATATCTGCCGCACCCTTGGCAACCTCTGTGCCGTTTTTCCCCATCGCACAGCCGATATCCGCCGCCTTAAGCGCAGGCGCATCATTCACGCCGTCCCCCGTCATGGCAACCACGCGCCCCTCCTTCTGAAACGCCTTCACAATCCGCACCTTATGTGCCGGCGAAACGCGCGCAAAAACCGTACAATCCTCCGCCGCCCGCTCCAGCGCCTCGTCCGACATCTGTTCCAGCTCCTGCCCCGTCAGCACGGTATCCCCTGCACGGTAAATCCCAAGCTCTGCGGCAATCGCCTGTGCTGTCAGCGCATGATCTCCCGTAATCATCACAGGACGAATCCCTGCCCTTTGACAAATCTCCACTGCCGCCTGCGCCTCCGGTCTCGGCGGGTCCATCATCCCTGCCATCCCTGCAAATACCAGATCCCTTTCCAGCTCCTCCGCCGTAAAAAAGAGCGGCTCCTCGTCCCATTCCCGAAACGCCACCGCCACCACGCGCAGGGCATTTGCCGCCATCTCGCCGTTTTTCAGCCTTGCCTCGCTTTTTCTTCTGCCATCAAATACAGCCTGTCTGCCGCCATCCAGGCAGTATGCGCATTTCTCAAAAAGAATATCGGGTGCCCCCTTCGTCACAGAAATCCATTTCCCCCCACTGGGATGCACCGTTGTCATCAGCTTTCGCTCCGAGGAAAACGGTACCTCGCCGATTCTGGGCATTTCCTTCCAAAGCCCCTTGAGCGATACCCCGCCTTCCTCTGCCGCCTCCGCAAGTGCCTTTTCCGTCGGCTCCCCAATGATTTTTGTCCCCTGCCGCTTCACATCATTGCAAAGCGTAAACAGCGTCAGAATGAATCTTCGCTTTTCCTCGTCCTGCTCCAAGCCCTTCCCGATTGCCGCAAGCCGTGTCACCTTCATGCGGTTTTGCGTCAGCGTCCCCGTCTTATCCGAGCAGATGACCTCTGCGCTCCCCAAGGTTTCCACCGCAGGCAGTCTGCGGATAATCGTATTTTTCCTCGCCATCCGCTGCATCCCAATCGCAAGCACAATCGTCACAATCGCAGGCAGTCCTTCGGGAATTGCCGCCACCGCAAGGCTCACAGAGGTCATAAACATCGGAAACGGCGGCTGCCTTCGCAAAAGCCCCATCCCGAAGATAATACCGCAGATAATCAACGCCCTCCATGGCCGCGGCATAGTTGTTCACCGTGCTCTGGCTGGAAAGGCGCATGGCCGTGGTATAGGGCAGGTAAACGCAGTCGTCATCGCTGCCCTGCTGCATGTCCGGATCGCTGACTTTGGCCGCCAGCACGCCCACGATGCGGAACTTGTTGGCACCGATCTTGAGCGTCTGGCCAAGGCCGTTGCCGCCAAAGGCCACACGGTTGAGGTAATCGCCGATGACACACACATGCTTGTTATCCTTCATATCCATGTACTGCAGGCCGCGTCCCTGCGCGATCTGGTAATTTTTCATGGCGGAATAGTTCTCGTCCACGCCGCTGATGTTGGACCAGCGGTAGCTGGTAGTGCCGATCTTCAGCGTGCCGCTGCCGCTGAAATCGATCTGCGGCGAAATGGACTGGATCAGCTCCGGGTACTTCGTGGGCAGCTTGTACATTTCCTCCACCGGAACAGTGCGGGAGCCGTTGCCCCACACCTGCACCGAAAGGGTGTTAGTGCCCAGTGCCGAAAAGCTGTCGCGCATGCTCTTGGTCATGCCGTTGCCCAAGCCCACGATGACGATGACTGCCATAACACCGATGATGATGCCCAGCATGGTAAGGAAGGTGCGCAGTTTGTTGCTCCACACGTTCTGGATGGCCTGACGGAAGGTTTCAATAATCATGCTTTCTCCTCCTCATCCGGCGTTTCCGGCAGCAGCGTGGGCTGCACCACGGCTTCCGGTGCATGGGCATCGCCATCGTAGACCACCCGCCCGTCCTCCAGACGGATGATGCGGTCTGCCTGCACCGCAATGGAATTATCGTGGGTGATGAGCACCACGGTGTGGCCCTCATCGTGCATCTGCTGCAGCATTCCCAGCACTTCGCGGCCGGTGTGGCTGTCCAGTGCGCCGGTAGGCTCGTCGGCCAGAATGACCGCCGGGTTCCGCACCAGTGCCCGGGCGATGGAAACACGCTGCTGCTGGCCGCCGGAAAGCTGGTTGGGGCGGTTCCTGAGCTTATCGCCCAGACCCACCTGCTCCAGCACCTCTTTGGCCCGGGCGTGGCGCTCGGCGCGGCCGATGCCCGCATACACCAGCGGCACCTCCACGTTCTCCATCAGGTTGAGCCTTGGCAAAAGGTTGTACTGCTGGAAGATGAAACCCAGCATCTCGTTGCGGACGGATGCCAGCTCATTGCGGCTCA
>OGIE01005807.1_pt1 | contig 10020 bp, 8 predicted proteins | sample 1571581 | NCBI WGS metagenome assembly OGIE01 (sample SAMEA2582021, study PRJEB24529) | metagenome | biome: Human gut stool | place: China | collected 2011
GGTAACCCTTTTTGAAGATAAAAACCTGCGAGTCATTCGTCCATTGATGCTGGTGGAAGAATCGCAGGTCAAAGGTTTTGTAAAAAGGCAGGAGTTTCCGGTGTTGAAAAGCCCCTGCCCGATTGACGGAACAACGAAACGTGCTTATGCGAAAGAACTGGTGGCACAATTGCAGAGAGAGCATCCGGGCACCAAGGAACGATTGTTCCATGCCATTACGGAAGGAAAAATCGAGGACTGGAATCTGCCGGGAGTTTAACTGTTTTCCAATTCCCGCAGAATCACTTTCAGGCGCTGGATCGCTTCCTCCACCTGGTCTCTGGCGGTATTGATGCGGTCCTGTACCATCCAGTCTACGAAAAAGCCGTCAAAGAACCAGTCGGCAAAAGAGAGAAAATCATCGGTCTCAATGTCCAGATGAGAAATCATATTCACATCTTTCAGTTCCTCGCTGAAATTTCGCAGATCCCATTTGGCCTGCTCCATATGCTGGCGGGCCTGGCTCATTTTGGAGCGCTTTGCCAGACTGGAGATAAGTCCTCCGGCGAACATATCAAAAAGCCCCCAGTTGTGGGCACTGTCCAGATTTTCCTTTGCGGTATGAAGGCTTTCCAATGCTTTATTGCCGGCATCAATGGCTTCTCTTTTTTCTTTTTCAAAATTATATGCCATATTTTTCCCCTGTTAAAATCATTTTCCTAATGTATTGCTGTTTTTTGCAGCTGTTTTTGCAGCAAGAGTGTTTGTAGCTTCGAACAGGGAAGAAGTAGGAGCAACAGGACTCATCAGGACACGGCCGGTTCCGCGGTATACATTCACAAGTCCTTCTCCGCTGACAGCTGATCCGACCAGGGTTTTTGTGGTTCGTTCTACGGTGAAATCAAGGTCAGATGACCAGCACACAGCCAGATTTCCATCAATCTTCAGTTCATCGTCTTCCAGAATGATCTCAATCAGTTCCTCTTCCGGCACATTGCTTTCCAGAGCAACCGTACCGGTACCATGCAGGCTGAGATTAAAAAATCCTTCACCTCCGAGAACTGCGGATGATACATTTTTTCTTGCAACTATTTTGTTCTGAACATGGGAATCACAGGCAAGAAACATGCCGTCTTCGATGGTCATCCCGGAAGAACCCCATTCAGAAATATCTTTTAAAAGAATGTATTTATAGGTAGGCTCCAGAACCAGATAGCCATTGCCGACATATTCTGGTTTGATGGCGGTTTCCTTGGTGACAGCGCCTTTTAAGGCTTTCCCAAATAAATCACCAATACCTTTTACTCCGGTAGTTGCCTGAATATCACCGCCCATCCACTGCATGGCACCAGCCTGGATAATGGCAGAGTGTTCCTTGTCGAGTTCGATGACTATCTGACGTCTTCTGACATTCATCTGGCTCATAAAATATTCTGTCTGGGCGTTCATGGGAGAGACGCTGGCATCCTGTATGTATTCCAGTACATGAAAATTATTTACAGTTTTGACAAATTTTCTGTTTTCGTTTTCTAAATTGACGATCTTCATTGGAACCTCCCTTTTTTGATATAAAATGAATCATGAAAGTATGTATAAGACTATTATAACGTACTTGAGGAGAAAATAAATCTGAAAAAAGAATGAAGTTCATAGTTTAATGCTTCAGCAGTTTCTTAATCCGTTCATAAATCTCCGGTGTGCAGGTGAGTATATCGGAATTAGCGAGGAAGGGAAGGCGGGTGCCGTTCCAGTCGGTGATCTTTCCGCCTGCCTCTTCGATGATCAGGGAACCAGCAGCGTAATCCCACGGTTTTAAGTTCAGCTCGAAGAATCCATCGATGCGTCCGGCAGCCAGGTAGCAGAGATCCAGGGCAGCAGAAGCACTTCTGCGGAAATCAGCGGTTTCCATGAAAACTCGCTGGAAGATGGGAAATAACATGGAAGCTCGCTCTTTTTCATAAGGCGCAGAGCCAAAGGCAATAATACAGGTATCAAGGGCTTCCCGATGGGATACATGGATGGGTTCGCCGTTTAAGAATGCTCCTTTTCCAAGAGAAGCATGGAAGGTTTCTTCCGTAAACGGATTGTAGACCACGCCGAAGGTCATCTGTCCATTCTCATAAAGTCCAAGAGAAACTGCGCTCATGCGATAATCATGAATCAGGTTGGTGGTGCCGTCGATGGGGTCGAGAATCCAGTAAGATTTTGCCGGGTCCAGGTTCTTATTTTCCTGCTCTTCTGCAAGGAGAATGACGTCAGGTGTCCGGGCAGCCAGTTCTTTTCGTAAATATTCCTGGACGGCAACATCCACTTTGGTCACATAGTCCGCAGCACCCTTGACGGTGACCGCATGAGCCAGTTCTTTGTTGTAAATAATGGATTTTGTGCTGTGTACCAGCTCTATGATTTCTTTTTCGTTCATATTCATGGGATACTCCTTGTTCTGTTGGAAATTTAAAGGATTTTCAAAAAATTCAATGTTCCTTCCGGATTGCCGGTGCCCCGTTCCATGAGAGAGACCAGTCCCTGAATGGTCTGATGAATCTCCTCCGGCGTGGAAGGAACCAGCGTATTATCAATCTTTACTGCAAGTACAATCAATGCGATCTCGGAGAGAGCTTCGGGATTGTCAAAGTCAATGAGCCCGTCCTCAATACCCTGGGATATAATCCGGGTGAGGGTGGGCTTTAATTCTGTAATCAGATGATTCAGAAATTTTTGATGAATGTAGGCATTCTCCGGTGCATTGGCAGCGGAAGAGGTGTGATCACTTTTGCGGAATTCCAGAGAGGAGCTGTGACAGGCCTGAAAAATCATGGCCATCCGCGTAAATGGGGATATTTCCGTCTGGTCAGCCAGGTGTTTTGCGGTCAGCAGAGGTTTTTCATAGCTTCGTTCTACCAGTGCCTCCAGCATGGCATCCTTGGATGGAAAATAATAATAGATGCTTCCTTTTCCAATCCCGGCAGTCTGAGCAATCTCACTGACGGAGATGGTCTGTATATCTTTCTGCTCCAACAGAGACTGGAGCGCATCCAGAATCATATCGTATTTCTGAGTCTTGGACATTTCTATCGTTCTCCTTCGTCTGAAAATCCTTATTAGTATAGCATATGTAGAAGAAAACCGCCAACCTGGAATATTGCCATAATAATCGACTGCCAGTCGAAAATAAACTGTGCAAAAATCATATTGACCGCTGGTCGAAAAGATGCTAATTTAATAATCAAACAAGTTCGACCGATAGTCGAAAAAGAACAAGGAGGAAAATCCGGTGCATAAATGGAAAAAAGCTGGAATTCTGCTAAGTCTTCTGTCTGTGGCAGAAGCAGGAAGTTCTGCTTACTTTTATAAAAGAACCATGAAACGTGGGATGGCAAGTACGGAACGCACGATAAAGATGGCAGGTACTGACTGGAGCCAGTATGAGGATCTTTTGAAAGAGCGGAAAGAAAAGTTTCTGGCGCGTCCGCGGGAGGATGTGTCCATCCGTTCCAGAGACGGACTGCGGCTGCGGGGAACTTATATACCAAACGGCGATGAGAAAAAGATCGTGATCTGTTTCCACGGATATACCAGTCAGGGTATGAGCGATTATATTGGTCTTTCTGATTATTATCTGCGTCATGGATTTTCCATGTTATTGCCGGATGCCAGAGCTCATGGAAGAAGTGAAGGCACGTATATCGGATTCGGATGTCTGGATCGGTATGATGCCCTCTGCTGGATTCGCTGGATGATTCATAAGGCAGGGGATGATGCAGAGATTCTTCTTCATGGAACTTCCATGGGGGGAGCCACAGTATTGATGGCCACCGGACTGGAACTGCCTGCCCAGGTAAAAGGCATTATATCAGACTGCGGATTTACATCGGCGAAAGAAGTTTTTACCCATGTACTTCATTCCATGTATCATCTGCCGGCATTCCCCATGATTCAGATTGCCAGTATGGTGAATCGGAAGAAAGCAGGGTACGGTCTTGATGACTGCAATTCTGCAAGAGAGGTAAGAAAAGCCACCGTTCCGGCACTTTTGATTCATGGCTCCGGAGATACGTTTGTACCGTGCAGTATGTGTGACCGCATTTATCAGAATTATGCATGTGAAAATAAGAAAAAACTGATTGTGGAGGGCGCTGCCCACGCAGAGAGTTATTATAAAGATCCGGCAGCCTATGAGGCAGCGCTGGATGCATTGATTGGAGGAATTATCAAATGATGAGAAAGAGAAAAGGTCATCCGGTGTATCCGCTGACTGCCGCACAGAAATTTCATTTTTTCTATCAGAATTTCTGCCCGAAGAAAGAAGTTCTGAATATCGGTACCAGTCTGACCATTGAGATGGAGCTGGATATGGAGCTGCTGAAGAAAGCTATTTATCAGGCCTATGACCGATGCGAGGCCATGAGACTTCGCTTTGCCCAGGACAAACAGGGTACTTGGTATCAGTATGTGGCAGACAAAGAGGAACGGGATATTGAATACGTGGATTTCTCCAATGAAACCATGGAGGAAGCGGAGAAAACCATGACTGCATGGACAGCGGTTCCCTTTAAGCCGCAGGATTCTCCCATGAACCGGATTGTCATGATTAAGACACCGGATGGTTATGAAGGAATCTATTTCCTGGCAGACCACAGAACGATGGATGCCCAGTCTTTGATCTGTTTTTTAAGAGATGTGATTGAGCTTTACTGCAGTCAGAAATACGAGGGTGTTCCGGCACCAAAGGAGATGGCGTCCTATGTGGAGCAGCTGAAAAAAGACCTGGCTTATGAGATGGGCAGCAAAGCAAAAGAGCGGGACGAGGCTTATTTCCAGAAGCTGATTGATGAGACGCCGGAGCCGATTTACAACGGCATTGACGGAAACGGTGCATTGGAAGCAGAACGGGAAAAGACCGGAGATCCCAATGCCAGAGCGGCAGTCAATGTATCTGACAGCGTGGATTCCGCTCTGGATATCTTCCATTTGGAAGCTGAGCCGACGGAGCGGCTGATGAAATTCTGCGAGAAGCAGCATATTTCCCTGGCGAGTCTCCTGCTCATGGGACTTCGGACCTACTATCAGAAAATGAATGGGAATGATGATGTTTCCATCAATACGGCCATTGCCCGTCGTGCTACCTTAAAAGAAAAGAAATCCGGCGGAACCAGGATTCATTCTTTCCCATTCCGTACGATCATTACACCGGATAAGACATTCCTGCAGGGACTCTTTGAAATACGTGATCTGCAGAATGAATATTTCCGCCATGCCAATTATGACCCGGTAGCTTATTTTGCATATCGGGGAAGAAAGTATCCGCATCCGGGTGGAGAAACCTATGAACCCATGTCACTGACCTATCAGCCCATGACGCTGAAAGATAAAGGGCTTGATGATCTGGGCGGCATCAAATACAAGACCAAGTGGTATCCAAACGGGGCAACCACCCAGGCCATGTACCTGACCGTCATGCACCGGCCGGATGATAATGGACTGGATTTTAATTTTGAACATCAGGTGAAAGCCGTGACCAGAGAAAAGCTGGAATATTTGTACTATTATCTGTGCAGAATCTTGTTCCGGGGCATTGAGTCACCGGATATGACCATCGGTGATCTGATGGCACAGGTATAAAGAAAAAAGGGGAGAAAAAGAAATGCTGGAACAGTTAAAAGAAATTATTTGTAATTATGTGGAAGTAGAGCCTGAGCAGATTCAGCCGGAATCCCGTTTTATGGAAGACCTGGGATTTACGTCCTTTGATTTTATGAGTATGCTTGGAGAACTGGAGGATACCTTTGAAGTGGAAGTAGATCAGCAGACAGCAGCAGGTATCCGCACCGTGCAGGAGGCAGTGGACTATCTGGAGAAGCTGACCGGAGAGGAGTAGATATGAAGGTAAGCACCATGCGGGAATTGTTGGTACAGGCGGAAGAAACCTGGGGAGAGGAAATTGTCATTCGTTATAAGTCAGGAAAAGGCACGGTTGCTGAGAAAAGTTATACGGATCTTCGAAAAGACAGCGAGCATTTTTCTGATCTTCTGGAAACACTGAAGGTCAGAGGCGGGCATGTGGCACTGATTGGTCCTACTTCCTATGAGTGGATTCTGTCCTATTTTGGAACGGTGAACAGTGGAAGCGTTGCAGTACCGCTGGATGCATCCCTTCCGGCTGCAGATGTCTGTGAACTTGTCGACCGTGCAGATGCAGTGGTTCTGGTGGCAGATGAAGCAAGAAAAGATGTGCTGGAAGCAGCAAGAATCCAGTGTCCAAAGCTTCGTTATCTTATTTCCATGCAGAAGACAGAAGATGGAGATGGCATCCTGGCTTTGCCGAAGCTGATGGAAATGACACTGGAGGAGATGGAACCGGGAACTGGTGCGAAGGCGGATCTGCAGCCGGATCAGCTGGCTTCTATTCTCTTCACCTCCGGTACTACCGGAAAGAGTAAGGGGGTTATGCTTACCCATCGGAATCTTGCAGAAAATGCCACCTGTCTGGATATGAAATTTCCGGAACGAAGTGTGCTTCTCTCTGTGCTGCCGGTTCATCATGCTTATTGTCTGAGCATGGATATTTTAAAAGGTATTTCAAGCGGATCTGTGATCTGTATTAATGATTCCCTGTTCCGGATGGCGGCCAATATCAAACTGTTTCGGCCAAACATCATGCTTATGGTGCCCATGATGATTGAAACCCTGGCGAAAAAGCTGGCGGCAGCAGGAGATAAAGATCCGAAAATGGTGAAAGAAGCAGTATTTGGAGAACAATTCCACACGATCTGCAGCGGTGGTGCCTATCTCCAGCCGGAGCTTTTGGATCTGTTTGCAAAATATGACATTGCCATTTTGCAGGGATACGGTATGACGGAATGTTCCCCGGTGATCAGCACGACGTTGAGCTGGAATGTCCGAAAAGGTTCTGTAGGACAGCTTCTTCCTAATTGTGAGGCAAGAGTGGTGGATGGAGAACTACAGGTACGCGGCAGCAGCGTCATGCAGGGATATTATCAGATGCCGGAGGAGACAGCGGAAACATTACAGAATGGCTGGCTTCTGACCGGAGATCTGGGATATGTGGACGAAGACGGTTTCCTTTTCCTGACCGGAAGAAAGAAGAACCTCATCATTACGAAGAATGGGGAAAATGTTTCACCGGAAGAACTGGAAAATAAGCTGTTGGAACAGCCCCTGATCAGGGAGATTCTGGTACGGGAGGCAGAAGGTGTCATTGAAGCGGAAGTTTTCCCGGACGACGAGGAGATGAAAGCCCAGGGACTTGCTGAAAACAGCATCACAGAGGCGCTCCAGAAACTTATCGATGGCTATAATGAGCAGGCACCGGCGTATAAGCGGATTTATCGACTGAAGGTCAGAAATACAGAGTTTCCAAAGACACCGTCGAAGAAAATGAAACGGTATTAAGCATAAAGTACCTTGACACAGGGGGGACTTTGTTATATTATGTATCCCGATAAAGGGGAGTAACCTACGTTTGGGAATCCGCGTTTGCAGTGTCGTCAGTACGGTGGAGACACCCGGTATTGCAAGAAAATGGTGAGACTTTTATTGCATTATTTGTGATGCAATAAAGGTCTCTTTTTTTATATCATTTTATAAAAAACCCTTTCATTGCATCAGAATTACAGTTGTTATAAGTTTGTAAAAAAGGAGGCAAAAGTAATGAAGGAAATTTATCAACAGACAGTTGAAGAAGTTTTCGATCGTGTGGAAAGCAGGAAATCAGGGCTTACCAGTGAAGAGGTCCAAAGGGCCAGAACGAAATGTGGATGGAATGAGCTTGCAGAAGGAAAGAAAAAAAGCATTTTGCAGATTTTCCTTGAGCAGTATAAGGATTTTTTAGTGCTGATCCTAATTGCATCTGCAGTGATATCCGGAATCCTTGGAGATGTGGAAAGTGCAGCAGTTATCGTGATTGTCATTACGATCAATGCGATTTTGGGAACTGTGCAGACGGTAAAAGCGGAACAGTCCCTGCAGAGTCTAAAAAAGCTTTCTGGTCCCCAGGCAAAGGTATTGCGCGATGGTGCAGTTGTCCTGCTTTCTGCAAGAGAACTGGTTGTTGGTGATGTGATCCTCTTAGAGGCAGGCGATATGATCCCGGCAGATGGAAGGCTGATCGAAAATGCAAGCTTGAAGGTGGATGAGAGTGCTCTTACCGGGGAAAGCCTTGCTGTTGAGAAAAACATAGATTCAATTTTAGAGGAAGCAGCGCTGGGAGATCGTTCTAATATGATGTTCTCCGGCAGTTTTGTGACATATGGACACGGCAGAGTGGTTGTAACAGATATCGGAATGCAGACTGAGGTTGGAAAGATCGCGGGACTTTTAAAAACGACTTCAGAAAAACAGACGCCACTTCAGGTGAGTCTGGAAGAATTTGGAAAGAAGCTGTCGATTTTGATCCTGGTCTTCTGTGGCATTTTGTTTGCGGTCAATGTGTTTCGTGGTGAGAAGATCAGCAGTGCATTTATGTTTGCGGTAGCCCTTGCGGTTGCAGCGATCCCAGAAGCATTAAGCTCGATCGTTACCATTGTTCTTTCCTTTGGAACACAGAAGATGGCAAAAGAGCATGCGATCATCCGGAAACTTCAGGCTGTGGAAGGTCTTGGAAGTGTTTCGGTTATTTGCTCGGATAAGACAGGAACATTGACGCAGAATAAAATGACGGTAGAAGATTATTATATCGATGGGAAACGGATTGCGGCAGCTGCAGTTGATGTTTCAGATCCGGCACAAAGCTGTCTCTTATATGATAGCATTTTGTGCAATGATTCTACCAATGAAAATGGGATGGAGATCGGAGATCCAACGGAAACGGCACTGATCAATCTGGGAAAGCGATGTGGGGTCGAGGCTGCAGAGGTAAGAAGGCTTTCCCCTAGAAAAGGAGAAATCCCATTTGACAGCGACCGGAAAATGATGTCAACACTTCACCGGATCGATGGCGAGAATCGAATGATCGTAAAAGGTGCGATCGATTGTCTGATGGCACGGACAGAATGGATCTGGACCAGTGCCGGAGTTCGGGAGCTAACGGAAAAGGACAAGGAGATCATCTGGAAGCAGAATCAGGATTTTTCAATGGAAGGACTCCGGGTACTGGCGTTTGCCTACCGGAATATTCCGGATAAGCATATATTAACGGCAGAGGATGAGAACCATCTCGTATTCCTTGGACTGATTGCGATGATGGATCCGCCGAGAGAAGAATCAAAGGCGGCAGTTGCAGAATGTATAAAGGCAGGAATCCGGCCAGTTATGATTACAGGAGATCATAAAATCACGGCAGCTGCGATAGCGAAGCGAATCGGTATTCTCCATGATCTGTCGGAAGCCTGTGAGGGTGCTGATATTGAAAAGATGAGTGATGATCAGCTGAAGGAATTTGTTCCCCACATTTCCGTATATGCGAGAGTTTCACCAGAGCATAAGATCCGTATTGTCCGTGCATGGCAGCAGAGAGGAAAAATTGTGGCAATGACCGGAGATGGAGTGAATGATGCTCCGGCATTAAAGCAGGCAGACATAGGTGTTGCAATGGGAGTGACTGGAACCGAGGTTGCCAAGGATGCCGCAGCTATGGTGCTCACAGATGATAACTTTGCAACGATTGTAAAAGCAGTGGAAAATGGACGAAATCTATATCAGAACATTAAGAATGCGATCCAGTTTCTTTTATCTGGAAATTTTGGAGCAATTCTTACGGTTCTTTGTGCATCGGTTTTGGGGCTTCCGGTCCCATTTGCACCGGTACATCTGCTGTTTATTAATCTTTTGACGGACAGTCTTCCGGCCATTGCACTGGGAATGGAACCACATCATGGGGAAGTGATGAAAGAAAAACCAAGATCTGCTGACGAGTCAATACTGACCAGAAATTTTCTTAGCAAGATCGGTTTAGAAGGTCTGGTGATTGGCACAGTGACGATGATCGGATTTATGACGGGATATCACCAGGACGGTGCGCTGCTTGGAAGCACGTATGCGTTTGGCACGCTTTGCCTGGCACGCCTGTTCCATGGATTTAAC
>OGIE01005818.1_pt1 | contig 9999 bp, 11 predicted proteins | sample 1571581 | NCBI WGS metagenome assembly OGIE01 (sample SAMEA2582021, study PRJEB24529) | metagenome | biome: Human gut stool | place: China | collected 2011
TCTCCCGGACGTTCACCGCACTCACGACGTCTTCGTCCATCTTGAGCAGCAGCGGCTTCTATTACCCCTGTGAAATATCAAAAGAATGGATTTGTCATGTTAGACGGAATTAACTTGAAACATATTAGTGTTGAGAAAGATAAAGCTACCGTACAGACTTCGACTTTAAATTATGGATTTAATTGTTTTAATGACTTGATAAGTATTTCCGATAGCAGCTACTGTTGTAATGGCGGCTTTGAGAATGAAAAAGAATTTAGGTTTCTTTATCCTGACGGAAATCATGAATCATGGGGAGAATATCCCGAAACAGAGGAACGTTTCGGATCTGTTTTGGGCAGGAATCAAGCGTATATAAAGATGACCGTCGCCAAGCCTGATAAGAGTTGTTTCGTTTCGTTCTACCAACATATACGCCGTTTCAGAATTTATGGCCAGGATGGAAAACTAAAAAGAGATGTAATTTTAGATCTTTTCCCGGGACAGGAATGTCCGGAGGTAGATGATAATATGAGGCTTATACATCCTATATGTGTGTACACGACGGATAATTACATTTATACGCTAAATTTGGATATGACAACAGAAGATGTAGAGGATAGGAAAACAACCCCTAATATTCAAGTCTTTGATTGGGAAGGGAAACCACTCATACAATATAAACTCGACTGTTTTATTAACACTTTTGCTGTTGATGAAGTTGCACATAAGATTTATGGCGTTTTTGTGGAGGACGAAGATCAGAGCACCGAGCACCGCACCGGAGAGCGAGTCGGGCAGGTAGCTGATGATGACGTATTCGTAGAGCAGCGCGATAAGCACCGCGGCGATCTGATAGCCGATGAAGCTGAGCTGGAGCAGGAAAAGCTGCATCTTATAGCCATTTGTCTGCCGCTTGCTCAGGTTCAATGCCTCCATCACGCCGAGCTCGGGATTTTCGCACAGGTTCAGCATGGCGAACGAGTAGCGGTAGGCCGCGATGATGCCGGGGATGACGAAAAGCATCGACCACAGGAAGATGAAAACGCCCTCGACGATGGAAAGCAGAATGACCTTCCCGGCAAAGGGGAACGCGTCAAAAAGGCTCTCATACGGCATTTCCTCACGGCGCAGGATGCCGAAGCAGTAGCAGTAATACCCTGCGTTCAGAACGAGCGCGACGAGACCGACGAGGATGCTCACAAAGCTGAACGAGAGCACTGTGAAGCCGCCGGCAGAGTCGATCATATAGCTCACGCCCGAGTTGATCATATCGAGCACAAGGGTGATGAGAAGATAGAAAAGCGTCATCCGGAAGGGATTGACCTCACCGGTGCGCAGCAGTGAGCGCGATTCTGCCTTGATCGCGCCGGTATCGAGCTGCATGGGCATAAAAAAGCTCCTTTCTTGCCGGAACGGGGAAAAACGGACGGCAATGTGCGGAAAATGCACAAAATTCATAAAAATAATAATACATAACTATAGCATCGCGTCCGGGACACGTCAAGAAGCGGAAAAATGGGTGATTCCCTCCGCGGGCCGCCGAAAGGAAAATTGTTTGGCAAAATGCTGTTTTTGCGAAAAAATGACGGCGAAATCTGATAAATTATGTAGGAAAATGATGGTCATGAAGAATATTTTCTGGACAAGAGAAAAGAAAGGGGATATAATCTATCCGATTATGGAGCAGTGTTTCCGCTGCTCTGGCAGTATAAAGATGAGGTGAAGACTATGGCACAAGCTTTCTTTGGCGGCGTTCATCCCAATGATATGAAGGCTGCTACCAATGAAAAGGCCATCGAGCAGTTACAAGCCCCTGCTCAGGTGGTGATCCCCATGTCGATGCACTTCGGCGCACCCTGCACCCCGACGGTCTCCAAGGGCGACTATGTCAAGCTTGGACAGAAGATCGGCGAATTCAAAGGTCTCGGCGCTCCCATTCACGCAAGCGTATCCGGTACGGTCGCTGCGGTGGAGCCCCGTCCCTATTCCATGGGCGGCAAGGTCATGTCCGTTGTCATCGACAATGACTTCAAGAACGACTTGAGCGAGGAAGTCCATGCTCCGGCCGACCCCGACGCGCTGAGCGTGGAGGAAATGGTCGAAATGGTCAAGCAGGCCGGTATCGTCGGTATGGGCGGCGCAACGTTCCCCACGCACACGAAGATCTCCAGCGGCATCGGCAAGGTCGATACCGTCATCATCAACGGCGCGGAGTGCGAGCCCTACATCACCGGCGACCATCGCGCGATGCTTGAGCGCCCCGCTGAGATCATCGGCGGCTGCTGCTACCTCGCCAAGATGTTCGGCGTGAGCAAGGTCGTCATCGGCGTGGAGGACAACAAGAAAAACGGCATCGAGGCCCTCAACAAGGTCATCGCCGAGCAGAAGGCTCCTGTCGTGGTCGAATCGCTGCGCTGCCGCTACCCCCAGGGCGGTGAAAAGCAGCTCTGCCAGGCCATCACCGGCAAGCAGGTGCCCCCGGGCGGTCTTCCCGCGAACATCGGCTGCGCCGTGTTCAACATCAACACCACCATCGCCATCTACCATGCCATCAAGGACGGCATGCCCGTGGTGCGCAAGGTCGTCACCGTGTCCGGCAGCGGAGTTGTGGAGCCGAAGAACCTCGAGTGCCCGATCGGCACGCCGGTCTCGCTCCTGTTCGACGCCTGCGGCGGCTTAAAGGACGAGACGTTCAAGCTCATCGCCGGCGGCCCGATGATGGGTATGGCGCAGGCCTCCGCCGACTTCCCCGTGGCCAAGGGCACGGGCGCGGTGCTGGCGTTCGCCGCGAATGAGAACAAGGTCTCCGAGGACCCGACCTGCATCCGCTGCGGCCGCTGCGTTGAGGCGTGCCCCATGCACCTCGAGCCCCTGTACCTCTATTTATATGTGCAGAAGAACCGCATCGAGGATCTCGAGGCGGCGCACGTCATGGACTGCATCGAGTGCGGCGCGTGCTCTTACATCTGCCCGGGCCGCCTGCACCTGACGCATTCGTTCAAGGTCGGCAAGCAGAAGGTCAAGGAAGCCGCCGCCAAGGCCAAGGCCGCGGCTGAGGCTGCCAAGGCTGCTGAAGAAGCAAAGAAGGAGGCTTAAGAGATGCTGAATGATTATAAGGGTCTGAAGCTCATCGCTTCCTCCAACCCCCATATCCGCAACAATGAAGACACGCGCTCGATCATGCTCGACGTGATCATCGCGCTGTGCCCCGCGCTCATCATGAGCGTCATCCGTTTCGGCTTCCGCGCGCTGATCTCCGTGCTCGTGAGCGTGGTTTCCGCGATGTTTTTCGAGTGGCTCTACCGTAAGCTGATGCACAAGACGCAGACGATCGGCGACCTGTCCGCCGCCGTCACCGGTGTCCTGCTCGCGTTCGTCTGCCCCGTGACGCTTCCCTACTGGATGCTGATCGTCGGCAACTTCTTCGCGATCTTCCTTGTCAAGCAGCTCTACGGCGGCCTTGGCAAGAACTTCCTGAACCCCGCGCTGGCCGGCCGTGCCGCGCTCGTCGCGTGCTACACGAGCCAGATGACCTCCTGGATCGACCCGGCCTCCGGCAAGGCACCGCTCTTCGGCGGCGCTGACGTCGTGACCGCGGCCACTCCGCTTGCGATGATGAAGGGCGGAGAGTTTGCCGAGGTGACGGCACAGTACAGCCTGTCCGATATGTTCATCGGCAACATCGGCGGCTCTCTCGGTGAGATCTCCGCGATGATGCTGCTCATCGGCGGATTGTACTTAATTTTCCGCAAGGTCATCTCCTGGCAGATCCCCGTTGCCTACATCGGCACGGTGGCAGTCCTCACGTTCCTCTTCCCCCAGGGCAACGACGCGATGAGCTGGATGCTCTACAACGTGCTCGGCGGCGGCCTGTTCCTCGGCGCGTTCTTCATGGCCACTGACTATGTCACCTCCCCCGTCACGAAGAAGGGCCAGCTGATCTTCGGCATCGGCTGCGGTCTCATCACGGTGTTCATCCGCTACTTCGGCTCCTATCCCGAGGGCGTTTGCTACTCCATCCTTGTGATGAACTGCTGCACCTGGATCATTGACAAGTACACCAAGCCCACCCGCTTCGGCGTAGATAAGAAAGCAGCGAAGGAGGCGGCAAAGAAATGAAGATCGAAGGTAAATTCATTTTCAAGGTAGCCGGTACGCTGACGGCGATCTCGCTGGTCGTCGCGCTGCTGCTGGGCCTGACCAACATGCTGACCGCGGACAAGATCGCGGCCATCAACAAGCAAAAGACCGAAGAGGCGCTCGCCAAGGTCGTCTCTGCGGCCGACTGCGAGTTCCCCCCGATGGAGGAGATCCCGCAGGCCATGATCGACGCCGCCAACGAACAGGGCGGCAAGCTGAGCGAGGTCTATGAGGTGCAGTCCGGCGGCGACACCATCGGCTATGCCTTCAAGGTCACCGCGAGCGGCTCTCAGGGCAACATCGTGATGATCGTCGGCGTGGACACCGACCTCACCGTCACGGGCGTTTCCATCGTCAAGGCTTCCGAGACCGCAGGCATCGGCTCCAAGGTCATCGACAATGAAGCGACCTCCGCAGGCACCGGCGCGCTCGATCAGTTCGTCGGCAAGTCCGGCGCGGGCACGCTCGTCGTCAAGCAGAACATCGACGCCGTCACCGGCGCGACGGTCTCCACCAAGGGCGTGACCAAGGGCGTCAACGCCGCTCTGGCTGCCGCCGAGGCCATGAACTGAGAAAGGGGGAACGATCTATGAATTTCAACAAACAGCTCAAAGACGGTCTGATCTACCAAAACCCCGTTCTGGTGCAGGTGCTCGGTATGTGCTCCACCATGGCCATCACCACGAGTGTTGCAAACGGCTTTGGTATGGGCATCTCCGTTCTCATCATCCTGACGCTTTCCAACATCTTTATTTCCCTTCTGCGCAAGATCATCCCCAACGAAGTGCGTATCGCGTGCTACATCGTCGTCATCGCGGGCTTCGTTACGATCGTTGATCTGTGCCTGCAGGCGTTTGTCCCTGACATCGCCGAGAGCCTTGGCGTGTTCATCCCGCTGATCGTCGTCAACTGCATCATCCTCGGCCGCGCCGAGGCCTTTGCCAGCAAGAACTCCGTTGCCGCCTCCGCGGTGGACGGCATCTGCCAGGGCATCGGCTACACGGTGGTGCTGCTGATCCTGAGCGCGTTCCGCGAGCTCTTGGGCGCGGGCACGCTGCTCGGCATCCAGGTCATGCCTTCTTCCTATGTTCCCGCCGGTATGCTCACGCTGCCCGTCGGCGGCTTCCTCTGCCTCGGCACGCTGATCGCCATCATGCAGTGGGCGCTTGCCAGAAGCGAGAAGAAGAACGCGGAAAAGAAAGAAACGGAGGGTAAATAAAAATGAGTGTGACTAAGTTACTTGCTATTTCCCTCGGCGCGATCCTGACGAATAACTTCATCTTCTCGCAGTTCTTGGGTATCTGCCCATTCCTCGGCGTGTCGAAAAAGAGCGACACGGCCGTCGGTATGGGTCTCGCCGTTACGTTCGTCATGGGCCTTGCCTCGGCGTTCTGCTACGGCGTGAACATCATCCTCGTCAAGCTCGGCCTTGACTACATGCAGACCGTCGCCTTCATTCTCGTGGTGGCGAGCCTCGTGCAGTTCATCGAGATGTTCCTCAAAAAGTCCATGCCGACGCTCTACACGGCCCTCGGCGTGTACCTGCCGCTGATCACCACCAACTGCGCCGTTCTCGGCGTGGTGCTGCTCAACGTGCAGAACGACTACAACTTCATCGGATCCGTGGTTTACGGCATCACCGGCGGCCTTGGCTTCCTGCTGGCGATCTACCTGTTCTCCACGGTGCGCGAGCGCCTGGAGTTTGCCGACTATCCCAAGGCATTTGAAGGCTTCCCCATCGCGCTGATCACCGCAGGCCTGATCGCCCTTGCATTCATGGGCTTCTCCGGCCTGCAGGTGTGGCCCATGTAAGGAGGGAACGAAGAAATGATGAATGTAATTTTTGCTGTTCTCGTGCTGGGTGTGATCGCCGTCGTGTTCGGCCTGATCCTGTCCGTTGCGGCCAAGGCCTTTGAGGTCAAGGTCGATGAGCGCCTGCCCAAGATCCAGGCCTGCCTCGCCGGCGCAAACTGCGGCGGCTGCGGCTATCCCGGCTGCGCGGGCTGCGCCGAGGCAATTCTTGCCGGTAAGGCTCCCGTCACCGCCTGCGCGCCCGCTGGCGCAGAGGGCGCCGCCAAGATCGCTGAGATCATGGGCATGGAAGCCCCCAGCGGCGAAAAGCAGGTCGCGCACGTGCTGTGCAACGGCGGCGAGGCCTCTGTGAAGAATTTCGAGTATGTCGGTCTTCACGACTGCGTCGCCGCGACGAAGGTCGCCGGCGGCCCGACCGCCTGCTCCTTTGGCTGCATGGGCTTTGGCACCTGCGTTGCCGCCTGCCAGTTCGACGCCATCCATATCAATGAGCAGGGCGTCGCCGAGGTCGACAAGGAGAAGTGCACCAACTGCGGCGCCTGCCGCGAGGCCTGCCCGCGCAAGCTGATCGTCGAGGTGCCCTACAAGCAGAAGGTCTTTGTCAACTGCTCGAACAAGGAGAAGGGCCCCGCCGTCACGAAGGTGTGCGCCAACTCCTGCATTGCCTGCGGTATGTGCGAGCGCACCTGTAAGTTCGACGCCATCCACGTCGTCAACAACGTGGCCGTCATCGACTACACCAAGTGCAAAAACTGCACCATGTGCGCCAAGGCCTGCCCGCGCAACGCCATCGAGCCCATCCCGACCCCCGAGGAGAAGGAGAAGTTCAAGGCCGCGCAGAAGGCTGCCGCCGAGCGCAAGGCCGCTGCCGCCAAGGCAGCCGCCGAAGCTAAGGCTGCTGAAGCCGCGAAAGCCGCCGAAGCGCCCAAGGCCGAATAAAGGTTCTTTAAAAAAGAGGAACGCGAAAGCGTTCCTCTTTTTTTATTCTTCCAAAAGCGGCAGCGCCGCTTTTTGAGGGAGATACACTCCGCTTCGTGCCTTGCCGCCCAGAGGGCGGCTGCGACACGCGCTCCGCGCAAAGAGTAAATTCCGACGCGCATGTCGTCGGAATTTACGATTCTATTTTTTCCGTGCCTGCGGGCACGGAATTCTGCGAAGCTGCCGTGAAATGGAAAAGCGTCGCAGACTTTTACCCACAAGGGGTACGCGGCATCCGTAAGGCAGCGAAGCTGCCAACGGCTGCCCAGGACTGCCGCGCACGGCGGCAAATAATGTTAAATCTTTTTTGGCGCGACAGAAAGTGAATTGCCGCAGAGCAGCAAGAGAAGCCGCCCTGGGGCGTGTGCGTGCCAAAAAACTCTTCTCGCGCAGCGAGTGTCGAGCCGTAGGCGAGGCACAGAGCGGAGTGAAAACGCTTCAAAAGGCAGGCCTTGGCCTGACTTTTGCGTAGTTCACAAACTGTTTACACTGCCTCCTATTGACAATGGGAAATGTCGGTGGTACACTGCGTTTAGCACTCGAGGGAAAGGAGTGCTAAAGCTACGAAAGGAGCGCGGCGTATGGACTTGACCGAGCGCAAAAAGCAGATTCTCAAGCGCGTTGTCGAGGATTACATCGCCGCGGCTGAGCCGGTCGGCTCCAAGGCGCTGGCCGAGGAGATGGGCGGTTCGGTGAGCTCCGCGACCATCCGCAACGAGCTTGCAGACCTGGTCGAAATGGGCTACCTTGAGCAGCCGCACACGTCCGCCGGACGCGTGCCGTCGCCGAAAGGTTACCGCTTGTACGTTAACGAGCTGATGGAAAAGCGCGAGGTCTCCGAAACAGAAGCGGAGGAGATCAACGAGCAGCTAAAGTCCAGGCTCAGCGGCACGGACAGCGTGATCGCCAAGGCGGGGCAGATGGTGTCGAGCATCGTCAATTACCCCGTGTACAGCGTGACGGGCGGACGGCGCGAGGCGAGTGTCAAGCGCTTCGAGCTCATCGCGGTCGATGAAATGAGCTTCATCGTCGTGGTGATGGGCGAGGATAACCGCGTGAAGAGCCAGCTCCAGCGCTCGGACCTCCCGTTCGACAGCCAGCGGCTTGCGGACATCAAGGAGCTTTTGAACACGCACTTCACCGGCCGGAGCGCCGATGAGATGAGTGCAAGGCTGATGAGCCTTTCCGAGCAGCTTTCGCCCGAGCTATTTTTAGTGGTGTCCAAAGCGGTCGAATATGCGATCGGTGTGCTCGAGCAGAGCGCGCAGCGCAATGTGGAGACCGCGGGCGCGAGCCAGATCTTGAAAATGCCTGAGTACCGCGATGTCGACAAGGCGCACGATCTCGTGACATTCCTTGTGGATAACAAGGAAGAGCTTCCCGTGCCGGATGACGGCGCGCCGCTCAAGATCCTGATCGGGCCGGAAAACGTGAACGAGGCGCTCAAGGAAACGAGCGTGGTTGTCGCCAGCTACGATATCGGCGACGGGATGCGCGGCCTCGTCGGTGTGGTGGGTCCCACCAGAATGGACTACGCCACCGTGACGGCGCGGCTGAGTTATTTTGCAGACAGCCTGACGCGGATGTTCGGCAAGAACGAGCTTCCGCCCAAGGAAGAAGATAAGGAGTAAGAAATGGGTAAGAAAGACAAGCAGAACGCGGCGGAGAGCACGCCGGAAAAGAACACGGCGCAGCAGCCGACAGCAGACGAGGCGGCCAAGACCGCAGAGACCGCCAAGGCTGACGAGACCGCTGAGAAGAGCGCGGAGCCCGAGACCTTCACCGTCACGCGCGAGCAGATGGAGAAGATGGAAGGCCTTGCCAAGTCGCTTGCCGACGAGCAGGACAAATACCTGCGCCTTGCCGCCGAGTACGACAACTACCGCAAGCGCACTGCGAAGGAAAAGGAAAGCCTTTACGCTGATGCGAAGATCGACACGATCAAGGCGCTGCTGGGCGTTTACGATAACCTCGAGCGCGGCCTTGCCCAGTATGGCGACGAGGAGTCGCCCCACCGCAAGGGCCTTGAAATGGTGTTCAACCAGTTCAAAGAGAGCCTCAAAAAGCTGGGTGTTGAAACGATGGACGCCGTGGGTCAGCCCTTTGACCCTGAAAAGCACAACGCCGTGATGCATGTGGAAGACGAAAACTACGGCGAAAATACCGTGGTCGAGGTGCTTCAGCAGGGCTTCACGCTGGGCGATAAGGTGCTGCGATTTGCCATTGTAAAAGTGGCCAATTAAAGTGCAAATTCCGCGCGGAAGCGCGAAATGATAAATTTATTTTGTTAACAAAAAAATTAAGATAGATCTTAGGAGGACAACATTATGTCTAAAGTTATCGGTATTGACCTTGGTACTACCAACTCTTGTGTGGCCGTGATGGAAGGCGGCGAAGCCGTCGTCATCCCCAACGCCGAAGGCAACCGCACCACCCCGTCCGTCGTCGCGTTCAGTAAGACCGGCGAGCGTATGGTCGGTCAGGTCGCAAAGCGTCAGGCCATCACCAACCCCGACCGCACGATCTCTTCGATCAAGCGCGAGATGGGCTCTGATTATAAAGTCGAGGTCGACGGCAAGAAGTACACCCCGCAGGAGATCAGCGCAATGATCCTGCAGAAGCTCAAGAGCGACGCTGAGGCTTACCTCGGCGGCCCCGTGAGCGAAGCTGTCATCACCGTTCCCGCTTACTTCACCGATGCGCAGCGTCAGGCGACCAAGGACGCCGGTAAGATCGCCGGCCTCGAGGTCAAGCGTATCATCAACGAGCCGACGGCCGCGGCCCTCGCCTACGGCGTCGACAAGGAGCAGAGCCAGAAGGTCATGGTCTACGACCTCGGCGGCGGTACGTTCGATGTCTCCATCCTCGATATCGACGACGGCGTTATTGAGGTTCTGGCCACCGCGGGCAACAACCGCCTCGGCGGCGACGACTTCGATGAGTGCGTCATGAAGTGGATGGTCAGCGAGTTCAAGCGTACCGACGGCGTCGACCTCAGCGGCGACAAGGTCGCCATGCAGCGCTTGAAGGAAGCTGCCGAGAAGGCCAAGATCGAGCTTTCCGGCGTGACCTCCACCAACATCAACC